>ERZ1643246.1725-NODE-1725-length-22944-cov-5.916729_pt1 | contig 22944 bp, 28 predicted proteins | sample MGYA00579265_ERZ1643246 | MGnify/ENA primary metagenome ERZ1643246 (study PRJEB29033, sample SAMEA4952261) | chicken gut metagenome | biome: Broiler Chicken; feature: Gastrointestinal Tract; material: Caecum | place: Ireland | collected 2018 | study: Broiler...
TGAGCAACCAGCCCGTCAGCCTTAGCAGAAGCGGCATTGGCGTCTTGGACGGCTTTATCAAGTTCTTTCTGTTGAGCTTCAACTTTGTTCTTGATTTGTTGCCCGGTCGTGTCATCAATCAAGATGACCCATTGCCCGTTTTGATACTGTTTCAGAACAACCGTTCCGTCAGGCTGAACATCATACCAAATATCCCCTTCTTTCGGGTTTGTCGGTTCGTTTGGACCATAGTTGACGACTGCACCCGTTCCGTCAATGATTGCATGGTTAGCGGTCGACTTGGCTTCATCGGCGTTGACGTTTGCTTGAGCCACCGATTGTTGTAAGCCGGCGATTTTGTCGGCTGTTGATTGGATAGCCTTAACACCAATCGTGATTTGACTCTTAGCTTCGTCGCACCTGTTCCACTTGATACCAGTAACTCTTGTTTGATACTTGATATTCAAGTCATACCGGACAATCGTAACTGTTTCGCCAAGATTGAGATAGCCAACATCGCCAACAGTTGCTTGGAATTGAACCAACGGGACACCGACTTGCTGGAGCTGCGCCCAAGTTTCTTTCAAGAGCTGTGCCGGGTCTTTTTCGTTGTCAAAGTTGACAATTCCAATTCGTGGCTTGCCGTCACTGTATCCGTACAACTCTGTTGATTCTTTCCATTCAACATATTCTTGACCCTTTGGCTTGTCGCACGGGTCGCCGTTAGCTTTGCTCCATTCAATATCGGCAAAGTTAATCTTCCGGCTATATCCGCCTGTCAGATTGCCGCTTGCGTCTGTTTCTTCAACACCAGCACCACGACCAACCAAAGCCGTGAAAATACTGCCTTCGTTGGCTTGCTGCGTTACGGTCAAGGCGTTATCGCCATAAACAAAACGGCGACCGTTGTTGCCCCCTTGTTGTTGGTAAAGCTTAACGTACCGCCGTGTTATTTGGTGTCCTTCAATGTTGATATATGGCTCAATGTCGACTTGCCAAGTTTGATAGACCGTGTTAAGAGCGTCAAGTAACGAAACGTAATAGAAATTCATATCACGCCGCAAGCTTTCTTCTTCAAGCATTTGGTCTACATAGTCCACATTCCAACGAGAATAGCCAAGAATGAGCTTGATTGTGTCCGCTGGCGTAACTTGGTTCGGTCGCTTGTCTTTGATGTATGCACCCTGCATTTCGTCCCAAAAAGCACCTTGCCCGTTGATTGCGATTTCGTGGTTCTGTACCTGAACCAACGTCTTCCGGTACAAGTAAAAATTATGATTGCTTTCTCTGTCTGAAATAGCAAAGTACCGCACGTTGTTAAGAATTGACGTGTATTTTTCCGAGAGAACAAGCGAGCCTTCGATTGTGTCTGCTTGATGATAATTCAAATTTTGATAGAGCGAAATAATATCCTTGCTTGGTACAGCACAAAGAATTTTTTCGTTGCCGTCTAACATGTAGAATTTCAAAAAATATCACGTCCTTTCTTTCTTGTATGTGATAGCTAATCTTCCATTCGGGCTGACCGCAAAATTCCCCAAAGCCGGGAAATTCTCAAAGTCCGAGTCAAAGTCCAGCCATGCGGTCTTATCAGTGCCGTTCAACCGTACTACTTGATTAATCGGGTCAATCGTCAGCATATCGCCAGCGTTGACCGTTGCGCCTGAAAATGACATCTTGTAATTGCCGTTTGTTATGGCAATCGTTGTTGCCGTTTCACTGGGTATATAGTCAATTTCAATCAATTTGGCGCTCGTGCAGCTATCCTGCACTGTTCCGCTGTTTGTGATTGAAACTGACTTTGTAGTGCTGTATGAATGTGGGTCGCTACATGTGATTGTGAATGACCCGTTCCCAGCAAGTACGCCAACCGGCAAGTCGCTTGTTGCTGAAACTGTGCCAGTATAGTACCAATCAGGGTCATCTTTGAAATTGAATGTAAATTCATTGTTTCCAAGGATAGTCGCTAATTGGCTATACTTTGCAATCAAATCTTCCGCTGTATCTGCGATGATTTGATAAGCCACCACGATTGACCGTGTGGTGTAGTATGCTTCGATAAACCGTTGACCGTCCCGACCGTCAGGCGTTTCTGCCGTGATTTTCTTCGGCAACGGTCCACGTCCTGTGACTGTCAGCGTTTGATAGCCGCTGATTTGTTCTTCAATCGTTCTTCCGTTAATCATCAACGCTTCTGACGGAATGAATACACCGCCTTTCTGCGTTGGTGTCGTGTCTACAAATTCCATTATGACAACCCCAATTCCATATCTACATTTTGTTGGTTCGTAATCGAGCGAACTAAGCCCTTGAATGCTGCGTTTGGCATGTTGACGTTCAAGCCAAGTTGAATAGGTGTAGCCTTCATTGACGTTTCAAGAGAATGGTCAATTTGAGCTTTGTATGACCCATTCATATAGCTGGCATGTGTTGCGTCCGCCATTGTGTCATTGACATCGTCCATGACTTGCTTTGCTGCGTCCGTGGCTTCACTTTCATAGTCTTGAATACCAACAGCGATACCAGCAGGTATCCAACGTCCGACCATGTCACGCATTTTCCGTGACGGCGAGTGAATGTCCCCAGCAGCTTGAGCAGCAGCAACCGCATTACTTACCGCATTAGCAGCAGCGGCAGCAACCGCACCACTACCGGAAGCAATACCATTGGCGATACCCATTGCCAAGTTGTAGCCGATTGTCTGCATGTTGCCTTCTTCGCCTTCGGCACCTTGAGCAGCAGCCCAACCGAGTGTATCTCCAGCGTCTCTTGCTTCTCCACGGCGTCCACGAACTCCGCTTGCTAAGTGATACCCGAGAGTATCTCCTTCATCTTGCATTTGACCGGTTCTTCCACGAGCACCAGCTGTTGCAGCATATCCTAACGTGTCCCCAGCGTCTTGAGCTGAACCACGTCTGTTCCGTACGCCACTAGCGAAATGATACCCGAGTGTATCCCCTTCGTCTTGCATTGCGCCAGTACGTCCACGAGCTCCGGAAACTGCTGCATTTCCTAAGGTATCCCCAGCACTGCGAGCGTCTCCTTGACGTGAACGAACACCGCTAACAAAGTGATAGCCCAATGTATTCCCGGTATCTTGAATAGTGCCGGTCTTGCCCTTTGCTCCGCTGTTAGTGCTTGAAGCAAGTTGTTTTCCGGCGCTTTCAGCGTCTTTGCTCTTAGAACGAACACCAGCATTATAACTATTACCGGCGTCTTGACCTGATCTCTTAGTCTTATTCTTAGCTGTGTCTGTACCATGTCCGCTTTGGTCGGCAACGTACTTACCTGCGGCGTTATAGTTTCCACTCTTCAAAGCATTAATGAATTTGGTCTTACCGTCATTACCATGTTTGAACATTCCAGGCGGCAATTTCTTAATTCCGCTTTGAACGTCCGCTGTAACAGCGTTCGCCGTCGCTTTGTAGTTTCCTGACTTAATAGCGTTGACAAGATTTTGAGCCCCTTTGACACCGTTTTGCTTCATGATTTGAGCCATTGCAAGAGTTTGCGTTTGCGTTGTCGCATTGTTCTTCTGCAATGTTGCCATAATCTGTTGCATTTGTGTCTTGGTAATGTTGTTCATTTGAGAAAGCGATTGTTGAACTTGGTCGTTCGTCAGCTTTCCGCTTTGAGCGTACATTTGGAGCTTTTGCAAGGAAGTCTTGTTGATTTCCTGAATTTCCTTGTTGTTTGCCGTTGTTAAATCAGTAATTTGTTGCTGATATTTCTTCTTGTCAGCTTGGCTTGACGCTTGCGCTTCTTGTTGTTTGAGCTGTTGAATTTTAGCATTGTTTTGCTGAATCTTCTGTTGCTCCATTTGGTTACGCATGTCAAGGTCTTTGACAACGGTTTGCGTTTCCTGTTGTGATAACTTCTGACCATTCTTAATCTTGTCTTGAGCGGCTTTCACTTGCATGTTGATTTGCTTGTTCAATGCGTTTTGCATTGCCGTATTTTGGTCTTGCAATGCTTTACGTTGAACGTCATTCAACTGTTGACCTTCCTTGGTCTTGTTGTTCTTCAACATTTCGCTGTTCTGCTTCATGATGTCAAGCATTTGGTTATTGCTTTGGCTTTGGTCTTGAAGCATTAAGTTGTCAGCTTTGATTTGTGCTTGCCGTTGTTGTGTTGCGCTTTGATTACGAGCGTTAAGGATAAGCTTACCGGCTTCTCTAGCAATTTGTTCTTGCTTTTGTGAGTAGCTCTTTGAGATATTCAACGAATTCTGTGCGTATTGTTGCATTGGTCCAGTGTTGAATACCTTAGTCATTTCATTCCCGACATTCTGCAAGCTCTTTGTCGTACTTTGAGCCGAATTTTGCATTGCTTTCATGTCAGATTGAACGCTGGTTGACATGCCTCTGGACTTTTCTTTGGTGTCATCCGTCGATTTACCTAAGTCTTTCAAACTCTTATTGACTGAACTCAAAGCATTGTTCTTCTTTAAGTTATCAAAGTTCTTGCCAATGTCCTTAACACCTTCGCCGATTTCCTTTGCACCGGCATGAGCGTCTTTTGCAGCTTGACCGAACTTAAAATGAAAAGCATCATCAGCGGCTTTACCAAAATCTCCAATAGCAACAATTGCTGTCTTAATTGCAATTGCAACATCAGCAATAACCATAATTATTCCTTGAAGCGCCGTCATTGCAACCGCTACTGCTTCTGCCAATGCTACAAAAGCACCAACACCAATTCCTTTGATGATGTTTCCTAAGCCACCGAACGAGCCCTTCAATTCGCTTACTGTACTCTTCAACGGTGCAAAGAATTGCATACAGCTTGAAATTGCATGTCCTAAAGCGCTAAATACTTCACTCGTAACGTTTCGGATATTCATGAAGTTTGTTCTCCAAGCCTCACAGAAACCGGCAACGGCAACGCCAATCGCTGCGATCACTATTCCAATCGGATTTGATATGAATGCCTCTCCTAAAGCGCTAAATGCTGTCTTAACTCCATTGAACGCCATAGTTAAGGCTGTCCTGAATGGAGTGCTTGAACTCCTAATAGTATTAAGGTTTCCAATAATTCCAGCAGCTTTTGAAGCGACTGCCGAGCCTAACTTTTCCAATGAAGAAATCGGGTGGAGAATTGCACTTGCTAACTTACCAAGAATGCTTGATGATTCGGACATTTTACTGTCAAATTGTCGAAATGTCTCAATCGGGTGGCGAATGGCTGCGTTAAGATTGCCCAGTTTAGAACCTAATTCGGTTGCTTTGGAACTTGTCTTAGTTGTTTCTTCGGCAACCTTTTCAGCTCCTTCTTTCATTTCGTCAAGCCCTTTACCGGCTCCCTTTGCATTTTCGCCAGCACCTTTGAAGTTTTCTCCAGCAGTCTTTGACTTGTTGCCACTGTCTTTGATTTTTTCTCCGGCTTGTTGTGATTTCTGCCCGGACTTGTCCATTGACTCTGACATTTTGTCAGTGTCCCGGCTTGCCTGTTGTTCAGACTTGCCAAGCTCTTCGGTTGTTCGTTGAGCTTCCTTTTCTTTGCTTGAGAACTTCGATAATTGCGAAGTTGCTTTGCTGTTTGCGTCCTTGAATGCGTTCGTAAAGTCTTTAACTTTGTTAATCGCTCCGCCGACAGTGTTCAAAATTGATGAAACAACTTTGTATGCAACCCATGCTTCCGTCATCTTGACAACTACCGGAATAAGTGCGGCGATTGCAGAAGCATTTTGCCGAATGAAGTTGCTTACTTGAGTGACTACTCCGACAATGCTATTCATGACTGACTTAAACGTGTCTAGTGCTCCAGTATTTGAAGCGTTAGAATACAAGTCTTTCACAGCGTCAATCACGGCTGTAAGAGCTGCTTTAACAGGTGGCGCCATTTGTTGGAAAGAATTTTTAATGACGTCAACGAACGGCTTAATCTTTTCAGCCAAGCTCGTTAGGTCGCTAGCTGCTTTTGTAAGAATTTTGCTGACCGTTGCACCAAACTTAGTAATAAGCTGAGAAAGATTGCTGCCGGTGATAGTTTCCAACGCACTTGAAAATGACTCAATCATTTCCCCCATTCCACGCTTAATTGCTGTCTGCATGTTTGTGAATGATGTTTTGATACCTGATGTAGCGTCATGGGCAATCTTGCTGAATGATTGCATACCGCCGCCGCCCTTTTGGTCCATTTCAATCATGGCATCTTGGAATTGCTTTACAGAGACTTTGCCTGATGATAAGTCAGACTTTAATTGCCCTGTTGTCGTGTGCATTGATTTTGCCAATGCGTCTAAAGCTGGTCCTAAGCCGTCATTCATTAATGAGTTCCACGTTTGAGCGTCAACTTTACCATTGGCGAACGCTTGTGATAACTGAATGGTTGCTTCTTTGGCTTGGTCGGCTGTACCACCGAAACCAATTACGGCGTCGTTAAGAGAACTCCATACTTTCTGTGCTTGTCCCAAGTCACCGTTAGTTGTTGCAGCCATCATTTGAACGCCTTGTACCGCCGAATCAAGACTTGTAGGCAAACCCATAATAGATTTGTTCAAATTGTCCATCATTGCTTTAGTATCGTTAGCGCTAAAGCCCATATTTTGGAATACTCGACTGGCATTGTTTAGTGTATCAACACGACTTACAGCGTCGCCAATGGTATTTTTCAATCCATTTACTGCGGAATTTACTAAGTTGAACACGCCAACACCAGAAGCAACCGAGGCAACACGGCTTTTGAAACTTGCAACCCGTTCACTTAATGACGTGAAGTGTGAGCTGCTTTCTTCTGCTGATGAACCAAGGCGTCTAGTTGCGCTTGACGCTTCTTCCGCAGAACTTTCAATTCCCCGTGTAGCTTCTTTAGCTTCATTGCCCATTTCTTCAGCTTTTTCGCCGGCACTGGTGGAAGCACTGCCGAGCTGTTTAATTCCGCTGGCTGCTTCTTCTGCTGATGAATCAATGCCACGTGTGGCGCTATGTGCTTCTTCGCCCATTTCTTCCATTTTTGAACCGGAACGGGAAGCGTCAGAGCCTAATTGTGTGATTGCTTCGCCTGCTCGTTCAGCCGATGAGTCAACACCGTTGGTTGCGGACTTAGCCTCATTGCCCATTTCTTCCATGCGTGAGCCTGTCCGGCTTGCTTGGCTGCCTAATTCATTTACGGCTTCTTTTGCACGGTCTGTGGAACCGTCAACGCCATTCAGCGAGCTTTTGGCTTCACTGCCCATTTTCTGCATATCAGAGCCAGTGCGGTTTGCTTGGCTACCTAATTGTTCAACGGACGATTTCGCTTTATCTGTTGAACTATCGACACCGTTAAGAGCTGACTTGGCTTCATTGCCCATTTTTTGAGCTTCTGAACCCGTTTTGTTGGCTTGTGTGCCTAATTCACTTACAGCCTGTTTTGCGGTGTCTGCTGACCCTTTTACACCGTTTGTAGCATTCTTGCTTTCTTGACCAAGTTCGGTCATATCCTTGCCGGTCTTGTTAGCTTCGTTGCCAAGTTGTGACACTGATTGCTTAGCTTGGTTGAACTCGCTGCTTACACCGTCAGTGGCGGACTTAGCTTCTGAACCCATTTCCTTAATATCTGAACCAGTGTTTTTAGCGGTGTTTCCAAGCTGTTCGGCGCTGGCTTTCGGCTTTTCAAAGCTGTTTGCCACTTGAGAGCCCGCTTCTTGAGCGTTCTTAGCCATTTCATCGACTTTGCTGCCGGTTTGCTTGGCTTTATCGCCTAATTGCTCAATACTTTCTTGTGAATTCAAGAATGCTTGCTTAATTGCGCTGGTAGCTTCACGAACGTTATCGCCTAATGAGTTCATCGTTTGCTTTAAGCTGTTGATTGAGTTAATCATCTTATCAATCGTACTGATGAATTCTGAACCATTGGCGGTCAGTTTGGCGTTAACGCTATAATCTTCTGCCATTTACTTTTCCTCCTTTCCTGCAAGTTGTTTTTTAGCCAATTCGGCTGCTCTCTTAGCACGTTCAGAGAGTGCTTTGTATTTATTGATTTTCTTCATCGCCGCAGATTGTGCCGGTGTGTAGTCCCAGCCTTTCAAACGTGCTTCCACAGCGTCCAAATCAATGATCTCATTCAGACTGCTAAACCTGTAATGTTCCCCGTCATCTCCAACGGAATTGGTAGCTCGCTGAATGAATGCAAAAAAATACAGGAGGCGCTCATCGTACACGGTTTTAAGACCATGCGCTTTCATGCGCCACCTGTATTCTTCTATTGTCATGTTTTCGATGTATTCCAAAGTAAAATTCGGATATGCAGCGAAAATATCAGTGATTAGCCGCTCGTATGTTAAAGGTTGGCTAATGCTTCCTTGGCTGGTTGAGCAATCATCGTTGCCATTTTCTTTGTTAATGGAGAAGTTTCGAAAAAAGCTTCAACCTTATCAAAAATCTTGTCGATGTCTTCATCTTGTGACAATAATTCTTCGATTTCGCCACGTTTTAATTGACCTTTTAACAAGCTGGCTAAGACGTCAATCAAAGTGAACACATCGCCAGTCATTAAGCCGCTCATGATACCTGACATTTTTTCGATGTTGCCTTGTGAGTCATTAGGTACTAAGCCTAATTCTTTCAAGTCTTTAATGTGCATTACTAAATCATACTTTTTCCCGTTTAATTTAATTTTTGTCATTTATCATTTTCCTTTCTGTAATCGTCTCAGCTCGGCTCTTGCCTACTCGTCTCTGTATTCATGTTAAATCATTATGGAGCGACTAATCTATCGCTTAGTGTGAACTATCTGAACCTGAAGCTGATGAACTTGCAGCAGGTTGTGAGCCTGCAGAAGTTGAACCTGAAACTGTACCTGTTGAAGTTTCGCCAGCAACATAATCAGGAATTGCAGCCGTGTCCTTTGAGCCTTGAACAGTGTCACGGAAGAAGTTGTTTACTGTTGCGGCGTCTTGAGCTGAAACAGTCGCCTTGCCCTTAACGAGTTGACCATTAAGCGTAAGGGTTGTCTTGATTGTGGCGTCTGTTCCGACTTTGGCTGGTGTTTCCCAGTCTGATAAGTAGCCGTATCCGTATTGAGCCATGTATTGGTTGTTACCTGCTGGCTTGCTAAAGTCGATTTCCCATACTTCAACAACCTTTTGTTGCTTTGCAGCATAGTGAAGCATGTCGTTCACTACTGTGTCAGAGCCTAAGGCTTCAATTTCGATTGTTGTTGTCAATGTGCCGGGTGCAACGATTGTACCGTCCTTTGTGGCTGTGGTTGCTACCTTAGCACTTTCCTTGACTGTGTGTGTTGTTTGCAATGCTAAACGCTTTGCGTTTTCCTTGTCTGCGTTTTCTTTAAGCCGAAACATTAAAACGCGGTCGATACCTTCGATTGGTTGTTCCATTGTTGAATTCCTCCTATAAATATTGAATTGTCAGTGTCAAAAGACCATGCCAAAGGTCAATGCCTGTGCTTTGGTCGCCTAACATTTTCGAGGTTGAGTTGACTACCTGATACCGGAAATGCGGTGTTTCATGGTTGCTGACTACTACTGCCAGTAAGTCATTCATGATTGCTGTCACGTCACTTCGGTGGTCGAATTCGGCGTAAACGTGAACCTGAATGTCAGTGCTACCAAGCGTTCGCCCTTTGGTGTATTGGTCTGTGTTGTCTTGCTCCCCGACGAATACAAATGGATAGCCTTGTTCGTCATCGGGGAGATAGTCAAAGGTTGCGTATCCTTTGGCTTTGGATAACTCCATAATCTTTTGGTAAATCTCTTCATACGGGTTATTCATCGAACTAAGCCCTCCATGTCATTTTTAAACTGCTCTTTTGTCATATCGAACGCCTTTTTCAGGTAAAAGCGTCCGTACATCTTACGAGTACCGTATTCAACGTATTTCGCATAGTTGCAACCATCAAAGCTGATTTCGCCTTGAAAGTCGCTTAATTGCGTTGTCATTGAATTTTTCAGGTTTCCAGTCCTGACCGGTACTGTGGTTTGAGCCAGTGAACCCATGTTCTTTGTGTTCTTTGCAACACATTGTTTCACGGCTTCAAGGCTCTTCATTTCTTCCAGCTTGCGTTCTAAGGCGTCTAAGCCGTCAAATTCGTAACTCATAGCCGCCCCACATATTTCAAGCAATAGATTGCCGTTGCGTGGCGGTGCTGAATTACCTGACTGATTTCAAGGTTCAATTCGCCGTCAATTTGGATATATCCCGAAGTTACCGGCAGGCTTTCGCCAATTCTCACGATATATGAGCGCCGCTTTGCGTCCCCGAAAATCGGAATTGCTTGGTCAGGGCTCATTTGTGTCACGTTGGCTGCGTAAGTCTTGCCTTGGTATTCATTCGGGTTGGTGTTCTTAACGAATACCGCACTATGTTCGTATCTCAATAGATATAGAACCTTGCATGTTGTTCCTTGCCGTTACCTGTTGAGTTCAGGTAATCGTCAATTTCGTTTTGGTATTCGTCAAAGTCGCTATCCGGAAATGTCAGGGCTTCGCCTGCTTCTGAATAGCTCTTATATCCTTCGTTGCCAATACGGTTGAACCGTTTAAGCATGACGTCTTGAACGATGTCATTGAAGCTGTCTGGAATTTGTGAACTGTCTGTAAGATGTAGCAAGCGGGCTAATCGTTGGCGGGTCAACGTTTCAATGACTGCGAGCTTTTCATCAGTCGTCCCGCTTATCATTGTCTTGACCTGTTGAGCAGTTTCAGAGATTTGATTATCCGCCATTAGTTATCACTCTACTTTCCTGTTGATGAACTTGCGCTTGTTGAAGCGGCTGCTGCACTTGGTGTCAAGTGTGAGAATGCACCGTCTTTAACAATCATGAAGCCGACTGTCATTGTTGCACGTAATGCTGACATGTCTTGTTCAAACAAGTTGACTGGCTTTTCGTCTGCTGCTGTGATTGTTGAAAGTTGAGCGTCATTTGAGATTGAGTATTCGATTGTTCCTGGAATTCCGTAGTAAGCATAGTCGAAGTCCCCAGCGAATAATTCGCCTTTCTTCATGTTGGTTGATTTAAGGTTGACCGTTGCCAAGCCGTCAATTTCGCCGTTTTGACGGTCATATAATGATTGAACAACGCCATTTTGAACTAATGTTGCATTCCGTAAGGCTGTGTTGTTTTGAGCCTTTGAAATGAATGCGTTTGGTTCGTTGTCGTTGTCTGTAATCTTGTCTTCAAGGGCGAGAATGTTTTGATATGTGATGTCGCCTTGAATGTCGTCTTTTGCAGCTGTTGATGATTGAGCCAATGAGAACTTGAATGGGTTGTCAATGTTCAAGATAGCTGCTTCATCAAATTTCTTGTAGAATGCTTCCGCAATGCGTGGTTGCATTTGTGAGAAGAAATCGCCTGCTTGATATTTCAAGTATTCGTTTGATACTGGCAAGATAACAGCCAATTTGTGTGCTTGAATAGTGATGTTCTTGTAGCTTGGTGCTGATGTTTGGATACGATTACCTTCATCAACCCAGTATGCGCCCGGTCCGTCTAAGAACACTTGGAATGTCTTAGCAAGGTCGTCCATTTCGACGTATTGTGATAATTGCATGATTTTTGAGTTTTGCATAACGTCTTTTAAGATGAGTTCTTGATATTTAGCAGGGACTGTACCGTCCTTTGCTTCTCTCATCATGACGTTTTCGGGTGTGAATGTTTCTCGTGATAATGTCATAGTCTATTTCCTCCGTTTTACTTGATAATTCTGTTTTGTGCTGCAAATTCAGCAAGTGATTTGCCAACGTGAATGCTTTCGGCACTCGTTCCCGGTGTCTTTTGCCGTGCGTTGGCTTTGAGCCGGTCATTAACCGACTTATTCCAAGCGTCTTGAATTTCTTGTGTGACGCTTGCGATTGCTGCGTTGTCTTTCAACAATGAAAGAGCTTCAGCAAACACGGTTGGCAAACCTTTTTCAGTCAAATCAGCTTGAATATCCGCAATCAAAGCTTTATGATTGAGTTTTGCTTCCCGTTCATCTAATGCTTTTTCGCGCTTTTCAATTTCAGCGTTTTTGCGTTGAGCTTGCGTCATTTTGGCGTAGCTTTCAGCTTCTTTCTTAGCGTCTGCTACTGCCTGTTCCGTCTTTTCAGCCCATTTCTTGTCATTGTTTTTTAAAGCCTTGTCAATCGCTTTGCCAATGATTGAGTCTAGTTCTGATTGGCTTTGTGGTAAGCCTTCCGTGTTTTCTTTTGGTTGTTCTTCGCCACCGTTTGTCGGTTGGTTTTGAATATCTTCTTCTGCCATATATGGTTTCTCCTTTCCCGAGCAGTAAATTTTGAGTAAAAAAATAGCGCCCCGGTTTGCGACCAGTTCGCCAGTGTTCTTTGTTCAAATTTCCCGTTCAGTGTTGAATTAAGCCGGTGCTTTTAACGACGTCACGGCAATCGGTCAAGTGTTGTTAGTTTTCATCAGACGGCTTTCCAAGGTGCTTGTTTGCTTCCTTGAATTTCCGTGCTTCTTCGAGTTGCTTTTGGAATGCATCATCTTCCTGTGACGGGTCATAAGGAGCTGTGCTGCAACGGCAATTCGGGTGCATTGGTTGAGCGTTCACTCCCGGCTCCATTTCTGATACTTTGAAATGCTTACGGTTAAGGTCTTGACAGATACTGCAAGCCGTACTTTCCGCAACATAAACGTATTCATCAACGTTCGCTTTGTCATAGCATTTCTGTTGTATCTTTTGATGAGCGAATGAGCTTTCGGTTATCAGCAACCGCCGAGCTTCATACGGTGCAACCTCGAACGCTTTAGCAAGTTTACTGGCAAACTTTGTCGGGTTGTCGCCGTTAATGATAGCAGCCCGCAGCGTCTTGTCTAAGGCGCTGTAAATGTTGTTCCCGGTGTTGTACCACCTATCCATGAATGTTGCGTTGTCGTGGTTTGCATAAACAATTCCAGGCAATGCTTTGACTAGGTATGAGTTTGATAAACCCAAAGCCTGCTGCATGGTTTGTAAGTCTTGCTTGGCGTTGTCCGTCAACGTGTCCTTCATGGCGTCAATGTTGTTGTCACAGAGCTTTGCTAATTCCAAATTGATTTGGTTCAACAAAAGCTGATACCGGCTGACTTTCATTTTCAGGTTGTACAAACTCATTTGTCGGTTCGCTGTGGCGCTCATGTTGTGTTCTTCAACATATTTCTGCGCTTGCTTAGCAAATGCTTGCACGTCCATTCTGTCAGCCATTTGGTACGCTTGATTGACGGTTATTCCGTTCTTGTCGGCGTACTTGACCCAAAAGCTATTGATTAGGTTCTGTATCTCTTGCTTAGCGGCTTCGAGCTGCTGAACGATAATCTTTTCTGCCCGGTCAACCGAGCTATTCAAGTATCGTTCCCGTTCTCTTTCTCGCTGTTGCCAATAGTCGAAATTAATCATCTTGCTTCATCTCTTGCTTGGCTTTACTTTCTTCCTGCTGCTGTGTCGTTTCTTCTCGGCTCATGAAATTCATTGCTGGTTCTTCGTCCTTAACAGCTTTCATTTCAGCGTCAGGGTTTGCAATCAATTCAGGGAATAGAGCCATTAACGTTTGCTCTGAAATACGACCACCAGCGCCAATGTATGCAGTCAAGTCATCATTGATTGCTTTTGGAAGATTATAATTGAACGTGATTTCAATATTCGAGCTATCAACCTGTGATAACTCTTGAACGGTGTTAGAGAGTGAAAGAATTAGCTTGTAGCGCCGCATTAAACCTTTTTCAAACATTCTTGACTTGATACCGACAACTTGGTCTAAGCCTAAGAGCTTGTATTTCAAGCTTTCCCCGCTTTGAGTTCCAGCAAAGTTTTCATCAGTCAAATCAGGCACGCAGCTAATCTTGTGAATGTCATCAACCAGTCGCTTCTTGTGTGCTTCTGTCCCGTTAACGTCATATTGCTTGTAGAGATATTGCGCTGTTGTTGGATAGCGTGTTCCTTCTGGCGATGTTGCGTCAGTAGTTGCCAAGATATTTGCTTTCTTCAAACGAATCATATCATCAGCACTCATTCCGTTCATCGTCCAGTCGCCGTTTATCCAAAGCATAGCGTCGTTGAAATCATACATATAGTTTGATGTATCACTTTCGGCAGCGTCGTAAGCGTCAATCAGCGGGATAACATCTTCATAATCGCCCCGACGGAAACGATTGTTCTTGAATTCGATAACCGGCACATCGCCAAAGCTATGAAGCTCTTCTTGCGGGTTGATTAAGCTGATTTCCGATGAGCTGCAAGGACTGTATGTGATAACCTTGTCAGCCGTGTATACGATTGGTTGGCACATTGTCCGCCCGTCTGTTTCAAAGCCTAAACTTGGATAGCGTACTGCCATGATTGGCTTTTCTTCAATCGTTGTGTCATAGATGACGAACGTATCAAACACGCTAGACAATGCGAAACGGTTATTGTCTTGTTCATCACGCCATAGAATTTCGTAAGCTCGTCCATATTTAGACAAGTCAAGCAGCAGGTTGCTGTTTTCTTCGTCTGCGTTGTTGGTGTCGTTCGCTTCCGTGATGACATTCTGAACCTTGTCGTCTTTCTTGTCTTGAACTTGAATGGGGTTGCCGCCCATATATCCGACCATAAACGAACTAATAACCTTGCCAAAGTTGTTTGCGATACGATAATCAGCCTTGCCTTCTTCTTTTCGTGCTGGGCGATTCATAATTGTGTCATTTTCTGACTTGTAATAATGATCTAACGAATGCAACCGTGGCACTTGGTTTTGTCGGTGGTGGTTAATCATGCTAACCAAGATTTCAGGGTGTTCAAGCAAGCTGTCAGCGTCTGAATACTTGTAGACCATGTTTGCTTTCTCACTGTAATACGTCATGAATTCACTTGTTGTTGGCGTATCAAGGTCAAGCTCAAAGTCGTTTGTCTTGTTGTTAGTGTCTGCCATTTTCTCACTTCCTTAGAAACCTAAATTCTTCAATGCTGCTAATCTGTCATTAATGTTTGATTGATTGCGTTGTTCTTGGACTTGCAAGTCGCTATATATTGCGTAACGAATGGCGTCTTGCGTGTCGTCCATTTGCTTGTTTGGCATTCCCGTCTGCTCGTTCCAAACATACGTGAAGATTTCTTCTCTGAAACGTGGTGCGTGTTCATAGTCAATCTTGAACCGCCCTTGTTTCATTGCTTTGGCTACTGCTTCAATTCCCGGCATGATTGACTTATTGGCGTTGATTGCGTTCAGTCCTTCATTGACAAACCTTGCAACATGCTCGGGTCGAGCAGAATCACAATAGAACGGGACGTTGCCGAACTCTGAAACAATATCCTTTGCCACTGAAACCCAGTCGTTAATATCGTAATGTTGATGAGCATACTCACGAATAACATAGTAATTGCTATGCTGTACGTCTTGTCCGCTGTCAATTCCAACAACGACAATCGAGCCCCAGTGTTCCCAGCCCCAGTCAACACCACAGACAATTCTGTCAAAGTGCAGCTCTTTCATTTCCTGTTCACTGATTGACATTGTCTTGCGGTCAAAGTCCGGATATACCATACCTTCACCAGCAACCCAAAGGCCGTTGATATTTCGGTCATAAAGCATTCCACTTGGTGTATCGTTCTTGATATGTTCCCGGTAGTCATCAGGTAAGAACGTGTTGTCGTCAAGTTCAAACTTAAATTCGAGAATATCCTTGCCTTTCTCTGTTCCAGCTTTGTCGATATAGTCCTTTTTCAGCCAATGTTCCGGACTGTCCGGGTTGGTATCGCAAATGATTTGAGCATTCGGCTTGGAACAACGGTTGACGATTTCAGCGAACACTTCCTTAACAGCAAGCGACGCTTCATTGACATAAGCACCATAAGACGTCATACCACGAATACGACCAAGACCGCTGATTGAACCGGTATAAGCAAGCACGACTTTCACTCCAAACAACGTGAAATCTCCTTGCCTATCAAACTTGAAATTCAAGCCGTATCTGTTCCGCAATTCCGACAGTACATTGTTTGTGATTGTCTTTGACGAAACACCTGCAAGAATGTACTTTGGTTCTCTTTCTCCATCCAGGTCAGCTAATTTTCTGACCCGCATTAATGCCATAAGAAAAAGGTCGTTATCAAGAACTGTTTTCCCAGTACGAACAGCGCCGTGATTAATCAGAATGTGCCACGGCCTACTCCGTACTGTTTTCAGAACCTCTATCTGTTTCGGTGTGTATAGATTTTCCAGGCTCATCAATTTCGCCCTCCAATTTCTCTAAGAAGCCTTGCAACATGCTTTCGGTGTCATTCGTATTCCCGGCCAATAAGCTTGCTTTGGCTTCAAGAATATCCGCTTCGGCTTTAATCTTTCGATAAGCCTGTTTCTGCATAGGGTCATCATCACTAAGCGGATAACGTTTCATCAATTCTTTTGCAGCAGAAATTCTTGTTTTCAAGTCAGCTTCTTTGGTTGTCGTTTCCATACCAGCAGGAGTTGCAATGACAACAGTTTCTTTTTTCTCCCCTCGAAGTACAGCAGAATAGAACTCCATGACTTCTTTTGCGTCTGCAATCTTATGTGACTCGATTTCTTGACGCTTTTCGGCAATATAGCTTTTTATATCAGGTTTTGCCAGGTTTTCACTGCCTATCGAGCGAGCCGTTCTTTTAGAATAGCCCGCTTTCAAAGCTGCTTCTGTTGCATTGCCGCATTTCAAATACTCATCAGCAAACAATCGTTGCTTATGCGTTAATTTCATGGCATTCTTTTCACTTCCTTCGCTGTAAAGAAATAGGCGGCACGTCTTGTGTGTACCGCCTACGTTTCTTATTCTTTTTGTTGAGTTTAATCTCTTTCTCTAACCGGCAAAGCATTAAATACTCTTCGTTCGTTCTAACTTTGCCGAAACGTTTCGTATTTCTCATTCGCTTCGCCTCATCTTTCGACAATATCATCTTAACGCCTTAACGGGTCAACATGTGGTCAGACTTTGGACAGAATTAGGTCAGAAAAAGGTCAACTTTTGGTCAGTTTTGAACAGCCTTTTGCCTCTGCCGTCACTCAATATACCATTTTGCTTTTTGGACAATTAACAATTACTAAATTCTTGTCATTTCTAATTTACTAAACTTAAAATACATAAATCACTTACGAAATAGACTGCTCACTTGCCTTCTATTTTTCCAATAAAGCCTTTCTTCTTCTACTGAATTATCAAACAGATGTTTACTTGGCACAAATTTATATTTCAATTTTTCAAATTGTTCACTACTAAAACTAAAATCAAATGTTTTTAATTTATATGTATCTTTATCATTAACAACTGGCTTTAATTCTTGACGTACAAATCGAAGGTTACTCATATCATGTTTACATTTCTTTATACAATTCATTAAATTAGTCATATCAATTAATCTAGAATAAACAAAACAACCTATATCAAACTTAGACCTCTTTCCGGTATTATATTCAGCAACTATAGAATCAGTATCTATTTGTTCCTGTAACATAATTTCTTTAAGTACATTAATATATAAAATTTCATTACTCTTTAATTTAGGAATAGTATATTCCATTTTATTATCGTGTTCTTTTCCAAAATAATTATGTATTATCGCTTCACATCGCACCTCATAACAAGGAAAATCAGATAAATTTGTTATCTTTAAATAATATGGTTCCTCAAAAGAACGTGAATCCAACACATCTATATTTTCTTTCGCTCTTAATTTTTTCAATTCTGCGATTCCGATTTTAGATTCTTCCAATTTCGATTTATCAATAAGTTGGACATCAATAAACGGACGACATTTTCTCCTTTCATTAAGTCTATTAAGAGTAGCCGTAATTGATGACGCTAAAAAGCTTGTTATAAGACCTGACACCCATGAATTCATTTATTTTTTCCTCCTAAAATTTTTATAAGTTGATTATACAAAAAAAGAGCTAGCCGACAACCAGCCCTTTTCCGTTTGTTTCGTGTAAGTCAATTTTTAGCAGCGTCTTTGGCGAACTTAACGAATCGGCAAATTCGTTCAATGCTATCTTCTTGTAAACTTTGAATGATGTCTTGACTCTTGAGTGAGCTCATCAATATACACTCCAATGATGATTGATTTCGACCGCTTGGAGATATGGCTCAAAGCAAAGCGAATATCACTCATGATTTTTGGTGCAAGCTCGGTTGCGTTAGCATGTTCGACCAATCTATCTTCGTTATGGTTTCCGCCACCATGACTAACAGGCATATCTGAAATAGCTGGAGATTTCAACGCTGCCGGGTCTTCTCCAGCCATGCGACTAATTCTCTTGAAATTCTTGAAAAATTCACTCACATTCTTTGCGGTTTGTTCATCGTCATATTCGAATAGTGCTGTCAATTCTGACCCGTCCACGCATTCCACTTCCTTATGATATAATTAGTTGAATGAATTTTTAACGGAGTGCCTGAACGGCGCTTTTTTTATTTTTTCAAAGCAATAATCAAAATAAACATCACAAACTCAAAAATGGTACTTGCTAGTAGTTCCATGGATTACCACTTGCCGAGCTCTTATCTTGGTCTTTATCTAAACTGACTTGAAGCTGTGTAGCTCTCGCTTGTAATAGCAAACTGTAACGTGACATATAATCAAGTTGTTCAGAACATGCTGTAATATATTCATCTTCAAAGTCATCAGTATGTTCATCTTCATAATGTCGTTGCTTATATGAATCAACGAAGTTATTCAATTTAAAAATTCGCTTTTGAAGCTGTTGATATTCATTAGCTAATGCATTAATGCGGTTGAGTGTTTCTTGTTTATTGTTCCCAAACATTATTGATTATCCTTTCCATTCTTTAAATCTGCGTCTTTGACAAATACGCCGTTCACTGTCTTGCCTTTGCGGTCTTTGATTTCGTTGTAAGCATGTTCCAAACATTCGTTGAAATCTAAACCCATTTGAGTTGCTAGGTTGATTAAGCAAACCGCCGTATCGCCTAAACTGTCAATCATCATTTCTTTGTTGTTCCGTGAATAGGCTGATGAGAGTTCGCCCAGTTCTTCAACGGTCTTTCGATAGCCTGCGTCTGCTGGCTGCTTGTCAATGCCACGTTCCTTTGCCCATGCTTTTACGTTTTCGATTAATTCGTCCATTATTCTTCCGTCCTTTCTAGTCCTGCGGTTGCGTGTCTGAAATCTTCCCAAACGTCTTTTGTCACTGCGATTTTTTCATTGTTCAGAATGATTTCGTATTCGTCTTTTGCTGGGTTCTTGAATAACAAATCTTTGTCATCTTTCCCGAAAAAATGCCAAACGTTATCCAAACCCATGAAAGCAAGTAATTTCACTGGCTTGTCTGTTGGTCTACCTACTGTTGTTGCGACAATTTCTCTTGTTTGTTCTCCAGTAACAGAAATTTCAATTTTTTCTTTTGGCAACTCCATTTTTAGCCTCCTTTCTCTTCCTTTCTCGTTCGTAATAGTCTGCTTCAAATTCCAGCATGTTCAAACATTCGTGAAGCACGATTTTTGCCATGCTATCCAGTACGATATTCCTTACTTTCCCGGTTTCGGCAAGTTCAATCAAATCATCTGTGTTTAACCGCATAATGCTTTGCTCCTTTTCTGAAACTCGGTGTGGCATAACAAAGATAGTCTTTGTGTGATACTTCAACAGGAAACATACACTCTGAATTCCCTACCATAACCTCTGTGTTGATCACATAACTTTTATTCCTGGCATAAGTTTTTGAACTGATCAAATTGCTTTTGTTTGCCCATTTTCTCCAACGATTATTCATCGTCCACTTCCTCCAACTCTACTTTGTCCCAGTCAATCGCTATGTCATCGCACTTTTTCAGTTCTTCAATTTCATCTTTAGTGAAATGAGCTTGCCACCCACTATCATCATCGTTGGTGCTAATCACGGGAGCACCGGTTTCACGGTTGAACGCTAAGTATTTATCCAAAAAGTAAACCGGATAATTTCCGGAAAAGACTTTGATTGCATACTTTTTGTCACTTGATTGGTGTTGCCGTTGCCCTGTGATTTCAAGTAATTCATCGTGAGTCACGTAATGTTCATTCCCACTGGCCATGCAAACTGTATATTTATCCGATTTTTCATTCGGATAGATAGCCGTAATTTGCTCAACGTTAATCATCGAGCCACGTTTTCCGACTTTAACAAATCTAGCCATGTTTAATCTTCCTTTCCGATTTCTTTCATGATTTCATCAAGCTTGTTACTTTCAGTATCTTCTTCATCGCCAAGCTTTTCTTTAAGGGCGTTGGAAATGAGCACATTACCCAAGCACAAAATTTCCTTATGATTAAAGTTTCGACCTGACAAAGCCATGTCTTCATCATTAGCAACAATCACGATTGCTGTTCCGTACTTTCTTTCAAAGTAATCTGTAATCTTGTCGATTAATTCGTTATCTTTTTTGTCGAATTCCATTCTTTATCACTCCATAATTTAGAATTGTTTATCCGGATAACAGCCGCTCACGGAGTCGAACCGTGATAAACCAATGCGGCTACTCTTTTCGTTGGTCGATTTGAACTTGATTTGCGTTTCCCAATCGCTTTGAGATTGCTAAAATGTAATACCCATGCTCCCAAGTCCGAGGAGCAATGACTTAGCAGCCTGTGAAAACTGCTAAGACTGGAAGTTTATAAATTTTTTACAAAAGGAAATTTGAAAAGCGAATAGCGGAAAATCATAAGGTAAGTTTTCAATTTTGCGTTATTCATTTTTCAAAGTACAAATAAAAATCTCTTATGCTGTATTTTCGCTTCTAAGCGTTTTTAGTTTCTTTCGGTATAATTCCACCTCTTTTCTTTTAAAACCGCTCTGCGGCGTTAATTTCGACCATAGAACAAAAAACAGCGTGTCAGAATATGTGAGCTGATGTTGTTTACGAAATTAACGGAAAGAAAGTTTTCCTTCTTTCTTTTTGAATTGGTATCAGCTTGAAACTAATCAGCTCACTTTGTTTCTTGCTGAATGGCTTACTGACCTTTGGCAATCAGTAAGTCGCTTGTTAGCAGAGAGCCTAAAGGGAGAAGAGCCCTCTTTTTGTATATTTTTTGCGGTTTCCCGCAAAGGCTTGCTAGCCTTTGGCAACTAGCAAGTCGAAAAAGACAAATAGGTTAGTATGAATAGGTTCCGAGAATCACTTCTCGGAATAACCTGCCAGCCTTTGACAACTAGCAGGCTCTCGTATCATTTTGAAAGTTTATTAAATTGTCGCTTGAGTGCTGATTAATATTGAAAAAGAGTTGTTTTTTCACTTCACTTTCATTTTCTGATTTCATTTCTTACGGTCGGTTTGCACTCCTAAACTTTCCGCCGGCTTATCAAGTTGATGACTCTAACCGTTGTGAAGCGTTCATGAATAATTACAGGGAGATTTTCATCTCTCTTCTATTTGAATTTTTTGCAGCCACGCTTCAAAGCTGCGGTGTATTAGACCGGTGTGTTTTTTAGCGGGTACACCTTAAAACCCGCAAAGACCTGCCAGCCGATGAAAGCTGACAAATCAGGGTGTAATTTTTTGAAGTGAGATACAGCAAAGACTTTTTTATGGAGATGAAATCATCTCCTAAATTTAAATTTCGCAGCCCGTATCTCAAAGGCTGCAAAGCCCTGCCGGAGACTCGAACTCCGGAAACCATACAGGACTCTGTCAGATTGATTAACCGTTACATGTATATCTTTTCTAAAACCAATAAAAGAGGATGATATTATGGACTACAAATCTTTTCGCCGCTCTGACAGGGTGCGGCTATGGTTTAGCGACCTTTGACAATCGCTAAATCTGTTTACAACGAACAAACATCTTTCAGGTCTGTTCTCAATGCTTTCTTATCGCCGTAATCAAAGCTCGTTCGCTGCTGGTACAACGTGAACTGGTTATCGGTCAGCTCTTTGGCTTGCTTTGCTACTTCGTAAGCGTCAATGAACGTCAAGTGCATTGCCAAGCTCATGTTCTTGGAGTAGTTGATATGACCGTAACCAACGCTCACTATCCATTGCTTTTTCTTGGTATCGTACAGATACGCCGGTTTCTTGAGTTCTAATGTTTCCAAACGCTTACTCCTTTTCATCGAATTTCTTGTGAGCCATTGAATTAATGAAGCCGTTCGCTTCGCAAATAATGCCATTGGCTTGATTGATGATTTCTTGCATGATATAGATTTTCTTTTCGTCAAAGCTCCACATATCATCAAGCTGCTCAAACTCTTCCAATTCCTTGTTGGCTTTTTCAATGGCTTCTTTTAAGTCGAGATAATGAATTTCTTCGGGAATTTGCATGATTTCTTTCTCCTTTTACATGTTGTGTTCTTTCAAGAATTGTCTGAATGCAATGACCACCGGGTCGCTTTCGTCAATCTTCTTGATGACGCCTTTGTTTTCCACTTCGTTACATGTCGAGTAATGAGTGTCGCAGTAGCTTACAAACTTATCGACTTCATCTCTGATTTGCTGCTTAATTTCCGGGCTGCTGATGTGTTTCTTATCCGCTTCACTTGGTCCAAACTTTTCTTCGTCAAGATAGGCTTCATAGTCAACCCGTGTTCTGAAACTCCAGCCTTTTTCGTTGGCAATCTTTTCAACCTTGGCACTGGTTGCATTGGTAGCACCAATTCCAAGAAATTTTGCCGCATTCCTTAACGTCCGGAACTCATGCTTTTCGCCGTTTTTTCGCAAATATATGATTTTGCCAAAGCGTTTTGAGCGGCTTTCCCATTGAAGATTTTCAATGCGGTTGTTTGCTGGGTTGCCGTCAATGTGCCTTGCCATGTACTTGACTGGCGACTTGTACTCATCGAAAGCAGTCAACACCAATTTGCCAACTTCTTTCGTGGCCTTACGTCCGGCAGTCGTTCTTAAACCAACAACCATTTTTCCTTTATGCAGATGTTCTTTAATCATCATCTTGCAGTGGCGTTTTCTGACTTTGCCCGTGTTGCTTACTTCGTAATCTTCAAAATCTTCTACCGTTTCCCATTTTTCAATCATTTGTCATGCCCTTTCGTGTACTTCGATTTCAATTCGTGGTTGTTCTGCATAATACTTATCTGCTTCTAAGTGAACAATCTTTGCG
>ERZ1643246.1727-NODE-1727-length-22920-cov-25.318216_pt1 | contig 22920 bp, 25 predicted proteins | sample MGYA00579265_ERZ1643246 | MGnify/ENA primary metagenome ERZ1643246 (study PRJEB29033, sample SAMEA4952261) | chicken gut metagenome | biome: Broiler Chicken; feature: Gastrointestinal Tract; material: Caecum | place: Ireland | collected 2018 | study: Broiler...
TGGACTCGGAATCACGGCCGTTCTTTGTAGAACCAACTCCCTTTTTATGAGCAAATAACTGAAGGTTCATCTTTAACATGTCTTACACCTCCTCGAATATGACATCTAGATAATCCATATATTCTTCTTCTATCCCCTGTAAACCGAGGATAAGGGAATCCAGAAGCAGTTTTGATCCTTTGGAATATCCCGGCTCCATCTTTAGATACAGTCCTCCATTTTCTTCATCTACATCGGCAGTAAAACTGTCCTGTGTAAAATGTTCAATGGAATTCACAGTATTCTGAGCCAGCACTGATACAGCAGCACATACAATATCGCTGCCTCTTGCGGCATAACCTGCATGTCCCTGCATGGAAAATCCTGTGATCTCCCCTTCTGAACTCTGATAAATCGTTACTTTAATCATGGGGATTAAGCATTGATCTTTTCAATTTTTACTTTAGTAAACTGCTGTCTGTGACCGTTTTTCTTGTGGTATCCGGTTTTTCTCTTATACTTGTAAACGATAACTTTCTTTGCCTTACCGTTTTCAACTACAGATGCAGTTACTGTTGCATTGGCAACATCTTCGCCAACTTTTAAACCGTCGTTGCTTACAGCAAGTACCTGGTCAAAAGTAACTGTTTCACCAGCTTCTGCTCCAAGCTTTTCTACTCTGATAACATCGCCTTCGGCTACTTTGTACTGTTTACCACCTGTTGCAATAATTGCGTACATATGGCACCTCCTATTATCATTACTCGCCAAATATGGTGGTCCGTTTTGGACGCTTCAACCTCTTTGTGCGGCATACGATAGTATATTACCATCATTCCCTCATTCCGTCAATATATAAATTTCAATTTTTTACCGGATAAAAATTCCCAAAGCCTGCCAGATCAGATAGCCGTTCTGATAGAATACCGGATCTCCGGATCCTCTCATCAGCATTTCGATCACCCCATAGAAAAGCAGGAATCCTCCCAGCACTATAGGGATCACAGTAAGAATGATCAGCAGCACCATCATTTTATTAGAAGTGAAATACCTTTGTGTTTTACCCGGCACACCCAGTCGGAGAAGATAAGCCGCCGTATAAAAACAGAAAGGCGCCAGACAGGCCATGCCGATATAAACTCCCAGAAAGGACACTGGAAGTCCGTTTTCCGCCAGAGACTGCGTCACAGCCTGGGTATCTGCCCCTCCCCCTGCAAGCCCGGTGATTCCGGACAAAAGAGTGGGGAAAAAGTTATTTATAAAATGAAACAGCGCCGGATAGATCATATTTTCTGTTTCCACCATCAGATAAGTAAGGGCAGCTCCCAGAAGAGCCGTAGGAAGGAACCTCCACAGATTGCCATGGAAGAGTCCGAAGAGCAGGCCCATCAGCACCACCAGGATCCATTTACCTTGTATCCTGGACTGAAAACTTTTCAGGATAAAGCCTCTGTGGACAGCTTCTTCGCATACTGCCGGCATGACACAGCTTATAAATACGGAAACCGCCAGAGGAACGGATGCCATAAAGTCATTCAGGCTTCCGCTGACAGAAAACATCTCTCTGGGGAAAAAATAAGCCACGATCATAGTAAGAGGGATCACTACGCTGTAAGAAGCGATCCAGCAGAGCAGCACTGCAAAAACTTTCTGCCACTGGGGTCTTTTCACAGGAAAAACTTCTTTAAATGGGACTTTTAAAAGCTTTGCGCCGCCCAGAGCCAAAGCCAGAAGATACAGTTCGGTCAGCGCCAGCCCATACATGCCCCATTTCATCTGAGCCCAGGCGATAATTGTATAGAAAGAAACCATCACCACTATAAAAAGCAGGATCCCGTGGATGGGTTTCAGACGGCTGTTCTCCCCTTCTTCTCTTCTATCTTTGTAATTCCATTGCTCTTCCATCTAATACCGCCTCTTTTAATTCATTATCTATATACCACAGCTTCAGGGAAAAGAAAGGGTGGTTCTCTTTCAGAAGACGGAAAAAGATCTTATCCCCTTCCCAGATTTCCAGATCCTGGATCTTCTCTTTGGGCACCCATTCCAGAACACCCTCGTCACAGAGGGAAAGTTCTCCTTCATATTCCTTTGCGGTATAAAGGCACATATACTCTGTCAGGGTCTTTCCCTCTTGAAAATCTGTGAGCTTAAAGGTGATCAGGCCCCGGAAGTCATAAGATTTCAGTGTAAGTCCTGTCTCTTCCTTAACCTCCCTGAGAAGGCACTCTTCAGGACTTTCTCCCTCTTCAAAATGACCTCCCACACCGATCCACTTATCTTTATTTACATCATTTTTCTTCACCACCCGGTGAAGCATCAGGTAGCTGTCTTCCTTCTCAATGTAACAGAGAGTTGTCATTACAGAAGGTTTCTTCATTTTTCCCAGTCCTTTCTTCTCTTCATCTCTTCTTCCAGAGATTTCTCCACCTTTTTTCTGGTTACTTCAACAATATTCAGAGGCGTCATATCCACTACCGCTGCTTTTACCGGATCTTTTTTCAGGTAACTCTGAAGAAGTCTCAGAAGTTCTTTCTTGTCTTCCTCTTCTTCCATATTGATAAAATCTATAAGGATGATCCCGGATAGATTCCGCAGCCGAAGCTGAAAAGCAATTTCCCTGGCAGCCTCCAGATTGATTTTCCGAAAGGTCTCTCTGGTATTTTTCTTATCAGAAAATTTTCCGGAATTTACATCAATACTTACAAAGGCCTCGGTCTGTTCAATGATCAGAAAGCCTCCGGATCTGAGCCATACCTTCCGGTCCAGAGCTTCCTCCAGAGATTTCTCCAGACGGTACAGCTTGGAAAGAGGCAGCAATTTATCTTCATAGAAACGTACCGGCACTTTCCCATCTTTTTCTCTGGTATGCTCCCCGCAGATCTGTGTGTAGATTTCCCGGTCGTCTGTCACGATCTCCTCCAGGTCCCGGATATAAACTCCCTGGAGGATCCGAAGAGGCTCTGACATTCCCTTTTCAAGAAGGGTATAACACACCCGGGACGCGGCCCGTTGTCTCAGTTCCTGATACCTTTTCCGCAACTGAAAAAGCTCCTCTGTCAGTTCTTCAGGAGAAGCTTCCCTGGCATTAGTCCGGACAATGATCCCTTCTTCACCAGTCACATATTCCTGAAGAATGGTCCGGATCCGGGTTTTCTCTTCTTTTGTAAGCTTTGCGGAAAAGCCCAGTTGTTTTCTCTGGCTGGTCAGGACCAGATATTCTCCTGTAAAGTTGAGATTACCCGTAACCGAAGGCAGTTTAGATTTGATCCCTTCCCTGGATATCTGGACCACTACCTCGTCGCCCTCTTTTATTATCTTGTCCTTTTTCGGATTGGTAAAAATAGGAGGCTCTCCTTCTTCCAGATCGTAATAGCACATTTTTCCGGGAGCGATCTCAATAAAAGCGCAGTGTATATTTTTCCGGATGTTTTTCACCTTGCCTATATAAATATTGCCCAGGAGTTTTTCTTCCCCCTCCCGGACAATATTGAACTGACAGATACGGCCCTCTTCCTCTTTGGCGCTGACCAGGAGATTCTCTCCCCCAAAATCCATATGAGTAATGATCAGCCTACTCAATTTCTTCACCCAGATCTTCCAGGGATACCAGTTTTCTCTCTCCCTCTTCTCCCAGATCTCCGTAAACTTCCATTCTATGGATCAGAAGCGACAGAGGCTGAAATTCCTGTCCGCAGAAAGCGAAAAAGGCTTCCATGACCAGTTCCGGCTTAGTGTTCTTTACACTTCCGGCTGCCAGTTTCAGGAAGATACTCTCTCCCCGGATCTCCATCTCATATATATAAGGTTTAATATCTACTTCTTTCTCGTTTTTCTTAGTCTTTTTCAGGATCCGGATCTCCTGCTGCTCCATAAAAGCAGGAACCTTCTCCTTCCAGTTTTCCCCGGGCTCCATGCCTTCCCGGAAAGATACCAGGTAATCTGCCGCAGCTACCAGAGACATGGCCTTGCCTTTCTTGCCTTCCGGAACTTCCCGGACACTTATTACTTCCATGCCTTCTACCATAACCTGGTTCAGCCGCTCCACCGCTTCTTTAGAAGACATTGGCGTCTTCAGCTCCAGGTCAAAATATTCTCCCTCACTGGTGACTCCTACGCCCAGAGGAGCCGCAAAAGACATGATCATATGGGGGCTGAAGCCTTCAGAATAAGCAGCGTCCAGTCCCGCCCTTTTTACCGCTTTCTGAAAATACCGCATAATATCCAGGTGTCCGATAAACTTCATAGCTCCCTGTTTTGCAAACTTAATTCTTACCTTCAACGCAGACACCTCCTTTATATGCTCCTGCGCCGCAGCCGGAACACTGCTGGCGGCAATTGGGGGTAACTTCCCCTTTCATGGCCTTTTCCCACTCTCTCTTCAGGAAATTCTTGGTCACGCCGATGGAAATAAAATCCCATGGGAAGATCTCGTCTAAGGGGCGTTCCCTTAAGGTATAAAATTCCGGATCAATGCCCAGTTCTTCAAAGGCTTCCATCCAAAGGTCATAACGGAAATACTCAGACCAGGAATCGAAGATGGCTCCCTTCTTATAAGCAGTCTCCAGCACATCCGCCACTTTCCGGTCACCTCTGGCCAGGATCCCCTCCAGGACTGTGACATCCGCTTCATGATAATTATATTTAATGCTCTTCTGATTTAACTGAGCCCGGATCTCTTCTTTTACTACTTTTGCCTTATCCAGGTAATCCTCTTTCCGGAACATTCCTGCCCACTGGAAAGGCGTAAAAGGCTTGGGCACAAAGAAGGAAGTGCTGACCACGATCTGGCATCTGCCATGGCGCTGATCCTTTGGTATCTCATAATATTTTTTGGCGATCTCCTCGGCAAGATGGGCGATTCCCTTCATATCTTCTTCTGTCTCGGTGGGAAGTCCCAGCATAAAGTACAGCTTTACTCTGGTCCATCCTCCCTGGAAAGCCCTGGCGGCTCCTTCCAGGATCACCTCTTCTGTAAGACCTTTGTTGATCACGTCCCGGAGTCTCTGGGAACCGGCTTCCGGAGCAAAGGTCAGACTGCTCTTTTTGATATCCTGGACCTTGCTCATCACGTCCAGGGAAAAGGCGTCGATCCGCAGAGAAGGAAGGGAAATATTCACCTTCCGGGCAGAACATTCTTCGATCAGGTAATCGATCAGCTCCGGCAGTTTTGAATAGTCACTGGAACTTAAAGAGCTGAGAGAAATCTCCTCATGACCGGTGCTTTCTATAAGGGCTCTGGCTGTATCCTTCAAAAATTCCAGATCCCGCTCTCTGGTAGGACGGTAAAGCATGCCTGCCTGGCAGAACCTGCAGCCCCGGATGCATCCTCTCTGGATCTCCAGGACCACCCGGTCCTGAGTAGCCTTGATAAAAGGCACCACCGGCTTTCTGGGATAATAGGTGTGTGTCACATCCATGACCACCTGTTTCTCTATCTTCTCTTTTGCATGGGGATTATTAGGCGTAAAGGCTTTAATAGTTCCGTCCTCATGATAATCCACATCATAAAAGGCCGGCACATAGATCCCCGGCACTTCCGCAGCCATTTCCAGAAATTCTTTTCTGGACTTTCCGGATTTCTTCCATTCCTTATAAATATCTAAAAGATCATTGAATACAGTTTCTCCCTCCCCGATATAAAACATATCAAAAAAAGGGGCAAGAGGCTCCGGGTTATAGGCGCAGGGCCCGCCTCCCATGACAAAGGGATGATCCTTGGTCCTGTCTGCCGCACGAAGAGGGATCTGGCTTAAATCCAGTACCTGGAGGATATTTGTGTAGCACATCTCGTACTGAATCGTAATCCCCAGGAAGTCAAAATCCTTTACCGGATCCTGAGACTCCAGAGCAAAAAGAGGGATCTGTTTCTCCCTCATGACCTTGTCCAGATCCGGCCAGGGAGAATAGACTCTCTCACACCAGGTATCCTCTCTCTGGTTAAACATATCATAGAGGATCTGGATTCCCAGATGGGACATACCGATTTCGTAGACGTCCGGGAATGCCATGACTATACGAATCGACACCTCATTTGCATCCTTCATTACACTGTTTACCTCATTCCCGATATACCGGGCAGGCTTCTCAATATTTAGTAATATTTCATCATTTAAAGCTAGTTTTCTCATAAAAACCTCTCTTATTTTGTGAAGTTTGTCATTATATATCGTGGATCAACTCATTTTGACGATATAATCCGTGCTATTATATACCCTGTAGGGGAGAACTTCAAGCAAATATTTCCCCCTCGCCAATAAGCCGGACCTTACAGCGTTTCTTATAACATGCGATACCATATTTCAGGATATGCTCTATCCCTTCTTCCTGAAGTTCTTCCTGATATCCTTTGCGCTCAATTTGCTGCAAGGCTTCTTGGCAGGCTTCCTCCAGTTTACCGTTTTCTGCATATTTCACCTCAATTACAATACCGATTTCTTCGTCCTCACTCCTCACAAGAATATCACTGTAGCCGTCTCCAGATTCTTCATTAGAAGATATGATCCATGTATCCTTATAGCCCAGGAGGCCCAAAAGGATACCATGATAAAAATTTTCCTTCTTTGATTTTTTCACAAACGTATCCCGGATACTGATCGTCTTTCGCAGATAGTCCGAAAATCTCTTCTCCACTTCCTCTGCCTCTCCTTTTTGAAGAGCGTTGCAAAAAGCATTTACAGCATCCCCGTTCTTTTTGATATTCTCCTTAAAAAAATCCATGATCTGTTCTATAAAGATCTCACGGATCTCCATGTTTGGAATTGCCAGATAAAAGCTTTTTCTTTCCGGTTTTCCACGCTGTGTAAGGTAACCGGTAGTAAAAAGAATACTCCAAATATTGTCAATAGAATTGTACATATCTTTATAAGTCAGTTCCTGATGGATTTCTTTTTTAATAACCTCTCCTGCAACAAGTCTTTCAATCTCGTTCTTTGTTGTACCGATGTCCGCTCCCTGGATAAACTTCCTTACCACTTCATTACTGCTGGTATTAGACCAATAGTTCTGGGGCAAAGCATTACTATCGGCACGGAGTTCATCACAATAGTTGACAACATCCCAGGGACAATACACTTCCACATTGCCAAACCGATATCCGTCATACCATTCCTTAACATCTCCATAATTCCGGGAAAGATCATAGTATTCTAACAGTTCCCTTACTTCACTGTCTGTAAATCCAAAGTATTCATCAAATCGCACATCTGCCACAGACAAAACCTTCAGATTGTTCAAGCCGGTAAAAATACTTTCTTTGGAGATACGCATACAGCCGGTCAGCACTGCCAATTCCAGACTGTCATTGGTCTTCAATGCCTGTTGAAACAGATTGCGGATCAATACGATCATCTGATCATAATATCCCTGTTCAAAAGCTTTTGATAATGGCACATCATACTCATCTATCAGAAGGATTACTTTCCATCCATAATGTTTTTCCAAAAGTTCCGACAATATCTTTAAGCTGCTGTATAGAACAGCTTCACTCATATCTGCCCGCAGCAATGCCGTATAAGCATCTTTATCATAAATTGTAAGACGGTCACTGTTTAAAAGATGCTGAAACCTCCGTGCTTCTCCATTGATGATCTGAACTGCCAATTCCCTGGCCGTATTAAAAGAGCCTGCATCAATTCCTTTCAAAGATATTGAAATCACCGGAAATTTTCCCATATATTCTTCACACAATGAAACCTCTTTTGAAATTTCCAGTCCCTCAAAGATTTCTTTCCTACCGCCCAGTTCAAAGAAACTTTTCAGCATACTCATGTTTAATGACTTTCCAAACCTTCTCGGGCGGGTAAACAGCGTTACCTTTCCCCAGTTCTCAAGGAGTTCTTTGATCAATCCCGTTTTATCCACATAGTAAAAGCCTTTCGTCCGAATTTCTTCAAAATTTTCAATCCCGATGGGAAGTTTCTTTTTTCTGGCTTCCATTTCCTATTCTTTCTCCTCTCTGGTTTCCCCTTTACAGGTAATCCATCACATCATTCTGTTCTGATACACAAGGCTTCTTTCTATTTATTATACTGAAGTATTTCCAGGATTACAAGAAAAGCCGCCGTATCTTTTGGCACAAGCCAAATGACACGACAGCTGTTCGATTTTTATTTGTGTACTTACTTAACCGGCCTCCACTTCCTCTGAAGCGGTTCCCACTGTAAGGGTATAGCTTTCCCCGGACACCAGATCCGGACTGCTTAGGATGACTACGGCAAAGGACAGATCCGGAGTCACATCCAGGACAACATTGCCGCTGGAGTCTGTAAGAGTAACCTCTGTACCGGCAGACTGCTCGCCTACGCTGACGGATATGACGCCCTGCTGTGCATCACTGAATGTCTGAGCCATCCCCGAAGCCCCTGTTCCGATAAAAGTTCCTCCTGTGATCCGGGCAGTCGTATCGTAATCCAGGGTGGAAGTATCTCCCTGGGTAGGTCCTGCCACCACCGTATATCCTCCGGTTATTTCCAGAGATCCATTTGCGTCAATACCATCTCCGGAGGCAGTAATATTCAAAGTTCCCCCTGAAATTAAAATGGTGCCGTCTGAAGAAGAGGAACCCGGGCCTCCTCCCCCGAACATTCCGTCTCTTCCCCCCTGAGTCCCGCTGGAGTCTGCGCCGCCTGCCGCATTCAGGCCATCGTCGCTGGCTGTAAGGGTGATATCCCCGCCCTGTATCTCAAGATGGAGGGCCTCCAGACCCTCATAGCTTTCTGAAATATTCATGGTCCCTGCTGCCACCGTCAGGTTTTCGTCAGCATGAACAGCGTCATCCCCTGAAGCAATTTCAAAAACGCCGTCTTTTATGGTAATAGAGCTATTGGAATGTATAGAATCATCTGCGGAATCAATGGTAAAGCTTCCTCCCGAAATCAGCAGATCTCCTGCGGCTTTGACTCCTTTCATGCTGGTGCTGCTCTCTTCCTCTGTTGACTTGGAACCGTCTGCGGAAGAATCTTCTGCCGGATCTGAATTTTCTGCAGTTGAACTTTCTGTAGTTGAACTTTCTGTGGATAGACTTTCTGCGGAAAGATTTTCTACGGAAACAGAAGGCTTGGCCGGAGAAGCGATCTCGGAAGAACCTGCCTCCCCGCTCTCGCTGCGGCCGCCGGTCCTGCCAGGAGCCTGGCCTTCTCCTCCCTGGCCCTTTCCTGCAGGACTGCCGCCTCCCGGACCGCCGCCTCCCCGGAATTCACCCCAGGAATCCGAGGATTCTTTTGTCCCGTTTTCGCTGCCGCCTCCTGCCTGGATCTGGAAAGTTCCCGCTGCGATCTGCATATAGGACCCGGCGCTGATGCCGTCTCCTTCTGCCTCCACAGCTATGGTCCCATCGGAAATATAAACAAATCCCAGGGAAGGGTCCTCATCATTTTCTGCGTGGATACCGTCCTTGCCTGCAGTCACAGTAAGCTGGCTGCCGCCGGTGATCCTGATGCTGTCATTTGCTTTCAGTCCATGAGAAGCTGCTGTAATATTGTAGGTCCCATCGGTGATCGCCAGATCATCATTGGATACGATCCCATGGCCTCCGGGAGAAGATATGGTAAGAGTACCTGTACCGTTCAGAGTCAGATCCTGTTTTGAATAAATAACCGAATCAATATTGCTGTCATCAATGGCAGTATAGGTTCCGCTGTTGGAAAGAGTATTTTCACTTCCTTCCGCCAGAGTGAGGAATACCTTGTCCGCCTCCAGGATATACAGAGGCGCGGAAGTTTCACTGTTGATCTCCACGCCCTCAAAGATCAGCCGGACCTTGGCAGTATCCGGCGCATTTACTATGATCATCCCGTCGCTTAAAGTTCCGGATATCAGATAGGTGCCTTCCTCCGTTATGGTGATTGTGCCCTCTGAAATCTCTACGCTGTCTGAACCGGAAGAAGGGGTAGTTCCGCTTAAGGTAACGGACACACAGTCCTCCTCCTGGTAATCTTCTTCATAATCTCTGTCCGTAAACATATCTTCGTCAGTCTGTTCTTCAGCAGATACCGACTGGCTCGTTTCTTCTGTATCGGCTGTATTTTCTGAATTTTCCTCTGCCTCCCGGGCTTCCTGGCTGCTGTCCGAAGTGCTGCCGATGTTCAGGCTTGCGCAGCCGGAACCGGCAGATACTGTCAGAAGCAGGATCATTAAAAGAACAAGCTTTTTTTTCATAAGGCAAGATCTCCTTTCACTAAAGCTCCGTTATAGTTGTCTCCTGTCTGGAAACTGCGATTTCCAGATTTCCGTTTCTGCACCGGATCTTATCGATCATTTCTTTTTCTTTGGCTGCGTCCCGGAGAGTGATATGATAAGTCAGCCGGAACAGGCTTCCCATGTTGGTGGTCTTTACGCCGATCAGCTCATGGGAAACGGCGTATTCCTGGAAAATATCATCGAAAATTTCTGTGTAGTCCAGATCCTCGGGAATGGTTATAGCAAAGGTCTTATAGACCGCTCCATTCTTTTTGGCCCCGAAATCAAGACGGTTATAGATCATAAAGATCAGGCTTAAGACCAGGGTAAAAAGCGCCGCAAATCCCAGATAGCCCATTCCTGTGATCAGACCGGCTCCCATGGCAAGAAATAACGTACAGATTTCTCTGGCAGTGCCGGGAACAGAGCGGAAACGTACCAGGCTGAAAGCTCCCGCGACTGCCACTCCGGTCCCCACATTGCCGTTAACCATCATGATCACCACACACACCACTGCAGGCAGCAGGGCCAAGGTCACCACAAAGCTTTTGGTATACCGGGTGCGGTACATATAGGCAAAGGCCATGACAAGGCCCAGGATCAACGCCGTTGCCAGGCACAGCATAAAATCTCTTACGCTGATCACTTTGGTAAGATCTGTGTCAAATAATCCTTGAAATATTGTTTCAGGCATGAAGTCGTACCTCCTGTTTCAGTTTTGGATAGATCATAGTCTGATAAGCAGTTCCATATTTGGAAAAAGAAGTTTTATAAATGTGTTCCTGTGACAGTACATGGACCATCCACAGAGGGATACCCCCTGAACACTTGATCTCCATCAGGACGCTTCCTTCCGGAAGGATAGGCGTGCCGTAAACTTCCGACTCCAGGGACAGGTCCTCCTGCCGGCACAGGATCTTTTCATCAAAGGTCACCCGGAAATCTGAATGATCTTTAGAATAGTAGGCTTCTCTTTCGTAGGAGAGAAATACCGCCGGATGAAGATCCTGATAATACTGAAAGAAATAATCAATTTCTTCAGATATCTGACTGTCCTGGCTGCAATGGCGTTCTCCTGATACCCATTCCATGGCTTCTTTTTCCGGAAGGGGTATCCTTCGCTTATATACGATCTTCTTGTACTTTTTCTTCAGTTCCACAAAGACTGTGCTGTCAGGCATGGCCTGACTGTAGCTCCGGATCCTCAGCTTTTCTTTATAAGCGGGCTTTTCAATAGAGTGACGGACCAGCCGGTATGTATCTGTATCAAAATACAGGTTCCGGATCGTGGTCCGCCCATACTGGTCCAGGGACATATAGGGTTCCATGGCCTGAAGCATTTTTTCTTTCTGCTGGGGATTCAGCAGATATTTCATTTCATATCTTTTAAAAACCTTTTGGATTGGCATAAATAATTCCCCCTGTACTTTTGATGCTCCTATTGTACAGAGGGAAGATTGAAGTTTTATTGAAGACACAGATTTTTCATATTTTAACTTTTCGGAGTATTTCCTTTCTGCAGGGGCAGCTTCACGAGAAAGATCACCATTCCATCCCTGCACTGGACCTGGATAGAGCCTTTATGAGTCTGGGCGATGGCTTTGGCAATGGCAAGCCCCAGGCCGTAATGACCATCTTCTGCAGCCCTGGCCTGATCACTGCGGTAGAACCGTTCAAAAAGATGCTTTCTCTGTTCCTCGGGTATTTCCCTGCCTTCATTTGCCACAGACAGAACAGCGCTGTTTTTTACCCTTTTCAGTTCCAGATCTACCTCTTTTCCCTGGCTTCCATGGCGGATCCCGTTATCAATAAGGATAGAGGTCAGCTGTTTCAGCTGCACGCTGTTCCCATTGACCCAGATTTCTTCTTCTATGCTGCTGTTTAGAGCCAGTCCCTTTTCATAAGCCACCGGTTCAAAAGGCAGGGTTTCCCCCCAGACCAGACGGCTGAGATTCAGGGGCTCCATCTGGGGTCTGGCATTTTCCGCTCTTGCCAGATCCAGAAGCTGGGTGATCAGGGCCGACATCCTCTGATTTTCATACTGGATATTGGACAGCCACTGATTCTCTCCTATTTCTCTTGTAAGAAGCTCCAGATTAGCATTGATCACCGCCGCCGGAGTTTTCAGTTCGTGGCCTGCATCGGAGACAAACTGCTTCTGCCGTTCATAATTTTCTTCCAGCGGGGCCAGGATCTTCCCTGCCAGATAATTGGCCAGTAAAAAGATCAGCACCAGGGCAATGCCTCCAAAGATCAGCGTATAGGTCACCAGAGTTCCTGCGCTTTCCAGCATCAAGGTATTGTCCAGAAAAGCCACCAGGATATACCCTCCCTTGTCCTTCTTTTCATACAGGAGACTTCCTTTCTTACCTTTTTCTTTTTCTTCTTCCAGGATCCCTTCTGCCAGCTTGGTAAGTTCTTCTTCGCTGTAGGCGGATACCTCTCCATTATCCACTGCCAGGACTTTCCTCTCCGGAGAGAACACTACAGAATAAAAAGTGGAAAGTTCCAGCATAGGACGTTTTCCCCGGGGATCTCCCCTTTCATCCCGATCTCCCTGGATATCCGGTCCATCGCCGTTTTTCGTCTTTGGATAGATATACCCCTCCACATAATGATCCAGAAGATCCCGGTTTTCTTCTGTCATGTCGCTGTAACTGGCTAAATAAATGGTACAGAGGGTTCCTGCCAGTAAAAGGACCAGGATCAGCATAATGGAGGCCACGATCTTTCTTTTAGATTTCTTAAACATCTTCATACCTCAATTCGTAGCCCATGCCCCGCACTGCTTTAATTTCTGTTTTTGATTTTACAAAGTGGAGTTTTTTCCGGACGAAAGAAATATAGACTTCCACGTTGTTATATTCTGTATCACTGTCATAACCCCAGACTTTCAGGGCGATCTGCTCCCTGGTAAGGATCTGCCCCTGGTTTGAGATCAGGTATTCCAGAATACGCAGTTCTTTCTCACTGAGGCGCACATTATTCTCTCCTGAAGACAGGGAAGAAGCTCCTGGGTTCAGAGAAATATCACCGAATGTCAGGGTCCCGTCCGGGGAATGGATATTTCTCCGGCCCAGCGCCCGGATCCTGGCCAGAAGCTCTTTTGTCATAAAAGGCTTTGTAAGATAATCGTCCGCCCCGCAGTCCAGGCCAGTGACCTTGTCATCTATATCGCTCTTTGCCGTCAGCATAAGGATCGGCGTCCGGATCCCTTTCTTTCTGACCTCCCGGGTGATGTCAAAACCGTTTTTTCCCGGAAGCATCACATCCAGGATCACCACGTCATAAACCCCGGTTTCTATGGCGTACTGGCCTTTCATCCCATCCCCACAGTGGTCTACCTCATAATTTTCCTGCCGCAGTATCTCACACAGAGCCTGGGCCATCCTCTCTTCATCTTCTACAAGTAATATCCTCATCTCGCACCTCTCTGATCTCAGAAGAATATGGTTATCCTTTAAATTTTATCTACGATACCCACAGATTGTTACATGCTACGCACTCTCACAATTCTCCTCATCATTCGCATATCATGGGATATACATCCCATTTTTATATTATACTAAAAAGCTTGAAACAACATTGAATATTTCAGCAAACAGGGAGCTGCAGCACTAAACAAATATCAGGAATATATATACATTTTATGCGAATTTGTCGAGCAGGTTTTGAGACCATAGGCTCAAAGCCGCGCAGACTGAGCAATAAAATGTATATATATTCTCGATTTTGAAGAATGCTGCAGCTCCCTGTTTGCAAGTGGTGTTAGGGAACCACTACGATATTCTCATATTTCTTGAAGCTTTCGTCCGGGAGCCGGTCGGTAAGGATGATCCCGTCTTCAAACTCTCCGAAGGTTACCGGACTTGTATGATAAAATTTGCTGCTGTCACAGAGGATGTATGCCTGCTGGGTATGGGAAAGAGCGCATTCTTTTACCATGGCTTCGTTAATATCCGGGGTGGAAAATCCTGCCGAGGGACTGACTCCGTTCGTACCCCAGAAACCTTTGGTGAAATTAAATTTTTTCAGGTTTACATAGGCCTCGTTTCCCACGATAGCCTCTGTAGCCGCCTTTACTTCTCCGCCGATGAGGATCACCCGGAATCCATTCTCCGCCAGATGAAGGGCATGGGATACGGCGTTTGTGACAAAAGCCGCAGAGTGCTCTGTAAGATAAGGGATCATAGCTCCTGTAGTAGTGCCGGCGTCCAGATAGACGAAATCTTCCGGCTCCACAAGAGAAGCCGCATATCTGCCGATCCTGTTTTTCTCTTCCCGGTAAAGTTCCTGCCTCTGGGATACCTGTTCCTCTCTGAGCATGACCCGGCCTTCAGGTCTTACCGCTCCTCCAAAGACTTTTGTAAGCGCGCCTCTTTTATCCAGTGCATTCAGGTCCCGCCGTATAGTAGATTCAGAAGCATGGAAATACTCCTTCAGCTCCTGAAGAGTAACGCTCCCTTTCTGGTTCAGGAGCCGAAGGATCTCCTCCTGTCGTTGTTCCGTCAGCATATGGTTTCCCCCTTAGAAAATTCTGTTGTTTATCCTGCTGCCTTTTATTCTACACAACTTTCTTTTTCGGGGCAACCATTTTCCCGATTTCTGTGTTTTAACAGGATCCTGTCTGTTACCCTTCCACTTTTTTCTTTAATATTCCAAGAAGCACTGCGCCGATCACAGTTCCAACCACCAGGGATACCAGATACATCAGCGGATGTTCCACTACCGGGAATACGAAGATCCCGCCGTGAGGAGCCATAAGGGTACATCCAAAGGCCATAGACAGGGCTCCGGAAACTGCTGACCCGATAATACAGGAAGGCAGCACATGAAGAGGATCAGAAGCCGCAAAGGGGATAGCGCCTTCTGTGATAAAGGCAAGACCCATAATAAAGTTTACAGGACCGGATTCTCTTTCCTGTTTTGTAAATTTGTTCTTAAACAGCAAAGTTGCCAGGGCAATAGCGCAGGGCGGAACCATACCGCCGATCATAACTGCTGCCATAATATCGTAGTTGCCTGCGGCAATGGAGGCAGTTCCGAATACATAAGCCGCCTTATTAAAGGGGCCTCCCATATCAATGGACATCATACCGGCTACAATGATCCCCAGAAGGATCTTGCTGCTTCCGCTCATGTTCGTCAGAGCTGTGTTTAAAGCTGTGTTCAAAGCGCCGATAGGAGGCTCAATGATAAAGTTCATGATCAGTCCCATGAAAAGGATACCGAATAAAGGATATAAAAGCACCGGGGCGATCTTTTCAATAGATGCCGGAAGTCTGTCAAAAACTTTTCTCAGAAGAACGATAAGATAGCCTGCAATAAAACCTGCTGCCAGAGCTCCTAAGAATCCTGACTTTCCGTTGGCAGCGATCATACCGCCTACAAATCCTACTGCCAGACCTGGACGGTCTCCGATACTCATAGCAATAAAACCAGCAAGTACAGGAAGCATGAATCCAAAAGCCACATTACCGATCTGCCGGAACTGAGCGGCTACCGGGGTAATAGTACCGAAATTTGCCCGGGCTTCCTGGGAAAGAGAATTCATATCCACGCTGAGACCATCGATCAGGAAGGCCAGGGCGATCAGGATACCGCCGCCTACTACAAATGGGAGCATATGGGAAACACCATTCATCAGCTGGGTATATACCTTATGTCCTGCTCCCCCTGCTGATCCGGTCTTTTTCTCTGTTTTCGGACTATCCGAATGATAAACCGGGGCATCCTGTTTCATAGCTCTGTCGATCAGCTGGTCCGCCTTGCTGATACCGTCGGATACAGGGCATTCGATCAGGTGCTTGCCGTCAAATCTTTCCATAGGCACATTAGCATCTGCGGCAATGATCACGCAGTCCGCCTCTTCGATTTCTTTTTCTGTTAATACATTCTTGGCTCCTCCGGATCCCCTGGTCTCTACTTTGATCCGGCAGTTTTTCTTTTTGGCTGCCTTTTCCAGACCTTCCGCCGCCATATAAGTATGGGCGATCCCTGTAGGACAGGAGGTTACAGCAACGATCCGACAGGCTTTTTCAGAAGTATCCTCTAAGGTCTGGGAAGCCAGCTGCTCATTCAGACTGGGCTTCTCTTCATCTGCCTTGTCTACGATCTGAAGAAATTCTTCTACTGTGGAAGCATTCTCCAGATTCTTTACAAAATCTTCATCCATCAGCAGCGTAGAAAGCTTGCTCAGCACATCCAGATGCACGTTATCTTTGGTATTCGGAGCCGCAATAAGGAAAATCAGATGGACCGGCTCTCCATCCAGTGAATCAAAATCTACGCCGTTCTTTACTACCATCGCAGCAAGACCCGGACGTATAACAGAGTCTCCTTTTCCATGAGGGATAGCGATCCCATCTCCTACACCTGTGGTGCTTTCTTCTTCTCTTGCATACACCTGCTGGCGGTAAGCTTCTTTATCCCGTATTTTTCCGCTTTTCACCATCAGTTCTACCATCTGATCCAGGGCCTCTTTTTTGGATGCCGGAGCACCGGTCAGAGAAATGCTCCTGGGATCCAGCAATTCTGTGATTCTCATATCTTTTTCTCCCTTCTATCTGTCAGGCAGATTGGCTGACCTGCCTGAAAACTTCTTCTACTTCTTCTTTCGTAGCCAGATTCTCTGAAAAAGCGCTGGCGCTTCCTGCGGAGATCCCCATACGGAAGGCGTACTCATAATCCTTTTTCGTAAGCCATCCTGCCAGAAAACCGGCTACCATAGAATCCCCCGCCCCCACGGCGTTGACCAGTTTTCCTTTTGGCGCGGGAAGCATATGGACCTGTCCCTTTTCGTCCAGGAGCACAGCCCCCTGGCCTGCCATGGAAACCAACACATTCCTTGCTCCCTTTTCCTGCATCTTTCTGGCATATGGGACCACATCTTCCCGGGTCTCCAGCTTTACCTGGAAAATTTCTCCCAGTTCATGGTTATTAGGCTTGATCAGGAAAGGTCTGTACTCCAGAACATGGAGCAAAAGCTCTCCCGTGGCGTCTACCACTGCCAGGATGCCTTTTCCCTCCAGCCTTTTCAATATATCGCTGTAAATGGAATCCGGCATGGTCCTGGGAATACTTCCTGCCAGTACCAGAACATCCTCTTCTTTTAAGCTGTCCAGTTTCCGGAGCAGTCTCTCCGTTTCCTCCGGGCTGATATCCGGTCCCTGGCCGTTGATCTCAGTCCCGTCAAAATCCTTCATCTTCACGTTGATCCTGGAATAGCCATTTGGCAGATCGATAAAATCACTGGCCAGTCCCATTTCTTCTACTCTTCTTTTAATCTCCTCTCCGGTAAATCCCGCCGAAAAACCAAGAGCTGTATTGGGAATCCCCAGGTTCTTCAACACTGTAGAAACATTAATCCCCTTGCCTCCCGGGAGCATCTGCTCTTTTGCAGTCCGGTTGGTCTTTCCAAGCTGGAAATCCTCCACGGAAACGATATAATCCAGAGAAGGATTGAATGTAACTGTATAAACCATTTCTTTTCCTCCTTTATGTCTATATTATACATCATAATCATTCATTTTCAATCATATTAATTCACAATATTTCTAGTTTGTTTTTAGTAATCTTTCACAATCAGTCATTTAATCATTCATATTCATTCATTTAATTTCCTACTATTGTCATTTCCCGCCGCAGGATCCCAGGAGGCTCTCACTGTACCCTATAACGCCGGCTTAGGAAGGCAAAAAAAGAGCTGAAGTTTTTCTTTGATATCAAGAAGAACTTCAGCTCCATATCTTCATAAATTTTTGTTTTCATCCATTTCTCCCAGGCCGTTTTCAATAGCAGCTACCGCAGCTGCCAAAGCTTCTTTTTCGTCAGGGCCTTCACTTGTGATCACGATCTCCTGTCCCTGGATCACCCCTGCCGCCACAATGTTCAGAATGCTCTTCAGATTTACAATTCCTTTCACATTGTTTTTTTCATAGGCAAACTGCAGCTTGGCATTGTATTTTAAAACACTGTTTGACAACACAGTTGCCGTCCTCAGATGAAGCCCCGAAGGGTTTATGATCTTTACTTTTTTACTTACCATGATCTTTTTCCTCCTCTTTTTTATATTCCCAGCGCAGCCTTTGCAAGACGGTCAACCGCCTCGTTCAGTTCCACGCCGCTGTGTCCTTTTACTTTATGAAAGATCACTTTCACATTTTTTAAACTGTCATAAAAATTTTTGTAGCGGATAGTTCCCGGTTTATTTCTTTTCCATTCGCCTGTAGCCCAGGATTCGATCCCCTGATAGTCATAATATAAATGAAGGATCCTGATATTCCGTTTTTCACAGAAATCCATAGCAGCCATAGCTCCTTCCAGTTCTCCTGCTACATTCCTCATAGTAATGTCCTCGCCACCCTGGAATGCCCGGCTCAGCTCTGTCCGCTCTCCCTGATACAGAAGGATACAGCCATAGGAATAGGCTTTCTTTGACTGGTCAAAGCTGCCGTCCACATAAGCTGTACAGCATTCTTCTTCCGGACACTCTGACGGCGGCGCCTGGTCTCCCTTTAAATATCTCTGCGCTTCCTCAGGCGTAGAAAAACTTTTATACTGAGCGCCGGAATATCCGTTTACGCTGGCTTTACATTCCTCCCAGGTCGCGAATATCCCCGTTGATCTGCCCTTCTTTACTGCGTAATATTTTTTTGCCATAGGTTATCCTCTCCCCAGTGCGGTCTTTCTTTCGGAACTACAATTCCATACACTGGTCTGTTGAATTAATAAAACTGTAAAAATGTATGGTCTCCATATCAGCAGGTATTTCTGCGCCATGGCTGCCCATAAACATAAATTTTCTATGACACCCGTGATCCGGCGCAAAAGCCAGGATTGCAGGATGCTTCTTCCAGTATTCTTTTATCCTGTCATAAATTTTCAAAAACATCTCAATATTCTTATCAAGAGCTTCCAGTGCCCGGCTTCCTTCAGGGCCAAAGCGGTGCATCATATAATCATAGTTTCCATTATAAAGGACCATAAAGTCATATTTGTCTTTTTCTATCAGATCCAGAGCCTTTTCGTTGCATTCCTCAACGGTAGGATAAATAAAATAATCAATATCTCTCCCCAGAAATATCCTGGAAATACTGTCTCCCTCTGTAGAAATAATGGCCGCTTTTTTCTTTTCTTTCACCAGATAATCGAATACTGTATCCACCTGGAGTACAGGCTTTCTGTATTTCATGATCCCGTGTTCCTGAGGGGAAAGGCCTGTATACATAGTCCCGAAACATACAGGAGTCACCGGAGGATATACTGCATGGACCTTCATACGGAGCTGTATCCGGTTTTCCAGCTCTGTAAATTTTTCCTGATATTTCCGGTAAAGCCATATTCCGATCGCATCCGGATTATAAAAAAATACCCGTCTGCTGCCTTTTCCTGTCAGCTCCCGGCTGGCTATATCCAGCACCTTTCCATGGGGCTCTTCCATTTTCCTGCCGGGCGCTATATCTAAAAGCTTCAGGATCGTGGCAGCCGTCTGCCCGATCCTATGCTCGTGATACATTTATATATTCCCCCTCTGTATTCCAATATAACAAGTATTGTATGTTAAAAAATCTACATTATCATTTGTATTCTATCACATACCGCACCATTTGGCATTCTTTTTCTTACAAAATTTCCTTATATTGCGTTATTCCTATCTATCCGTCTTACTGCAAAAAGACATCCTGGCTCTTCTGAAGCCGGATGTCTTTCCATGCAGTTCGATCATGGGGGTAATCCCAGTAACACCAGTCTTCATTATTCTCCCATTTTCCGGCTTTGACAGTTTCATCATGATGTCCGTAATGAGAGCAGATCTCCAGGAGTAATCCAAGGGCATACTGTCCTACGATCTGTGTTCCATAAGTAGGAACGTTTACTACCGGGATCCCTTTCTCTTTTGCATAAGTATAATCTACCACATTGTATTCTGTAGCCAGGACAGCGATCAATTTAATATTGCCGCATTTATCAATAGTCTCTTTGGAGATAGGTGTTTTGTTGATCACAACAATCTCTGCGTCTCCGATCCGTTCTGCGATCAGAGGAGACTCTTCATAGGAAGCCCTGTCATATACTGTTACTTCTCCCAGTTCCTTTAAAGCATCCCAGCTTAAATCTCCGGGATTTTCTGTATATCCGTCTAAAACAACTATTTTCATCCTATTTTTCACCTTTACCTACGATAATATCTCCCGGATTGATAATGATACCTGCGAAAGATACCGGGAAGTTCATTTTACCTGGGCCGTTTTTGTAAGGACCGTTTGGTGTAACGCCTTTTGCATATACCAGAAAGTCCATCTGGCTTAAAGTATAGCTGTCACGTACACATCCGTCGATGATGATCCCTGCAAGACCTCTGGATTTTGCATAGCTGCTCATGATCTCTCCGCACAGTGCACGGCTCATGCTGCCTTTGTTTGCCAGAACGATCACGTCTCCCGGCTGAGCCATATCCAGAGCCTTATGGAACAGAAGGTTATCTCCTGCCGGTGCATTTACCGTAAAAGCGGTGCCCAGCAGACGTGCTTTTGGGTTTAACGGGTAAATGCTGGCGTCAACGGCAGCGATCCTGCCACAGTTGTCGTCAATGTTTGCTACCGGAATGCCTCTGAAGGCTTCTACCAGTTCCTTAGCCGGTCTTTCAAAGTTTCTTCTAATCCTACATCCTACTGCCATTTTTTTAACCTCTTTTCTTTCAATCTGACCTCATCATAGCACAGAACTTAATAATTGAAAAACGAATAATTTCTCTGTATAATATAAACAAATTCTATATATTACTAAAGGAGAATGTATGAATGAACCTGGCAGAAATTGAAACATTTTTAACCATCGTCAATACCAGAAGTATCACCAGGACAGCAGATCTTCTGTTTCTGTCCCAGCCTACAGTCAGCCATCGTCTCACTTCCCTTGAAAACGAGCTGGGATTTCCTCTTGTGATACGCAACAAAGGACATAAACACGTAGAACTCACCGCCAAAGGCGCAGACTTTATCGCTATTGCGGAAAGATGGATGTCTCTCTGGAAGGAAACCATGGAACTGAAGCGTAACCAGGAAACTCTTCTTTTGACCATAGGCTGCACTGACAGCCTGAATATTGCTGTATTCACGCCTCTGTATGACAAGCTTCTCAACGAGAACTCCAGTCTGGATCTGAACATCCAGTCTTCTCACCATTCCTCTGAGCTCTACGGTCTGTTAAGCGATCACAATATAGACATTGGTTTCGTATATCACAAACTTCATTATAAAAATATCATCACAGAAAAACTTTTTGAAGAAAAGCTTTATCTCATCCAATCGGATACTCCGGCAGTTCTGTCTTCCAAAATACATACGGATGAGCTGGATCCTTCTCTGGAGCTTTTTCTCAGCTGGGATGACAACTATCAGATCTGGCATGACCGCTGGCTTTCAACAATCTCCAGACCTCATATTTCAGCAGATACCATTACCCTGCTGGATAGGCTTTGGAAAAAGCCGGGGAACTGGATGATCGCGCCGGAATCCGTGATCCTGGAATTTGCCCGCATCCGTCCCCTGTACATCAGTGAACTGAAAAACCAGCCGCCTAACAGGGTCTGTTATAAGATCAAGCACCGCTATCCCAAGATTACCGGCAAGCGTGCTGTGGAATTTTTTGAAAATGCCCTGGAGGAATATATGAAGGTTCCTCTGAAGGAATTTCCTCTGGGAGAAGTGTGGAAAAATACAGACTGATCTTTTAAAAATCCCGTAAAAAGGAACAGGAGCTGTCGTATTAATGGATCAATACGACAGCTCCGTTATAATCATGGCAGCAGATTTCTCTGAAACAGAGTATTCTGTTTATTCCCCTGAGGGTCTAATACCCCGCTGCTTGCATCGCTGCTAGTTTGATGCCCCGTATGCTTGCATCGGGGTCTCTGACTTATTTTTTCAGCTCTTCTACAGCTTCTTTGATCCTCTTGCAGGCTTCCTGAAGATCTTCGTAGCTGCATGCATAAGATAATCTCAGGTATCCCTCTCCTTCTGATCCAAATGCAGATCCGGGAACCATGGCGACTTTTGCGTGTTCCAGAATATATTCCGCCACTTCCATGGAATGTACACAGAGGGTATCTCCTTTAATATCCAGTTCTTTTCCGTTAACGGATGTTACTTTTCCTTCTTTGATCATCTTTACACACCTCTGGATGGCGATCTCTTCGTCTGTGATCATAGAGCCTTTCATTTTTCTCGGAACTAAGGAAAGATCATCCATATAAGCCCGGTCTGCAAATATTTCAGAAGCTGTCCGCAGACCTTTGCTCTCAGCGATTTCTCCCAGTACAGCCCCTGCACAGTAGTATACGATCAGGTCTTTATCATATTCACAGATTGCCGTGGAAATGTCTTCGTCATACTGACAGGAATTTCCCATTGCCCCGTGAGGAGCCACATGCTGAAGCTTCATTCCATAGCTTTTTGTAAATGCAGCCAGAGCGCCGATCTGATATTTCACATAATTCTTTACTTCATCATGGGAAAGAACCATCTTTCTTCTTCCAAATCCCATAAGATCCGGATATCCGGGATGGGCACCTACCGTTTTAAAAAAAGGGACGTAACCTGGCATATAAATGCCAGGTTACGTCCCTTTCGTCGGATTCCTAAAACTTTGGATAAACAGATTATTAAATTCTTGCTACGCCTGTCTTTCTTGCTGCTTCGGCTACGGCCTCTGCAACGGCTTTAGACACACGTTTGTCAAATGCGTTTGGAATGATATAGT
>ERZ1643246.1729-NODE-1729-length-22896-cov-32.381638_pt1 | contig 22896 bp, 25 predicted proteins | sample MGYA00579265_ERZ1643246 | MGnify/ENA primary metagenome ERZ1643246 (study PRJEB29033, sample SAMEA4952261) | chicken gut metagenome | biome: Broiler Chicken; feature: Gastrointestinal Tract; material: Caecum | place: Ireland | collected 2018 | study: Broiler...
TCAATATTTTAAATATGGGAAAAGAAGATAATAAATTACAAAATGTTGGCTAAATTTAAAAAAATAGTCATAACAGAATATCATAACAGTAATAATATTACTAATATTGGCCGCAGTAACAATAGCAGCACTATCAGGAGATAATGGAATACTAAGAAATGCAGCAAAAGCAAAAGTAGAAACAGCAGAAGCAGAGCAAGAGGAACAAACAAAATTAGGAGAAATGGAAGATACAATAAATGAATATGTAACAGGGATAACAGTAGAACAAGTAACAGATGAAAATCCAGGAGCATTAGAAGGAACAGGAACAGATGCAGATCCATATATAATAAATAGTATAGAAGACTTAGTGGTATTTTCATATAATGTAAGAGAAGGAAATACATATGAAGGACAAACAGTGAAATTAGGAACGAGCCTAGATTTTAATTCGAATAAGTCATATATAGAACCTTTTAGAACAGATTATGGAGAATACGGATATAATGGAGAATTAAAGACATTATTAACAACAGGAGAAGGATTTAAACCAATAGGAACAATTTATGATGCGAATATTAGTACAAACTATTTTTGTGGTACATTTGATGGAAATTATAATGTTATTTATAATTTGTACCAAATTTATGAAGATCCAGATAACACATTAATATTAGGACTTTTTGGTACAAATGCAGGTTCAATTAAGAATTTAATTATAGAAAATTCTAATATAAATGGTTCTACAAATAATATGAATTTATTAGTTGGAGTAGTATGTGGTAGAAATAGAGGTAATATTACGAATTGTGGAAGTAGTGGAATCGTAAAAGTTATGCATAATGGAGAAAAATCAGTATATGTTGCTGGAATAACAGGTCAAGCAATGGGTACTATAGAAAGGTGCTTTTCTAAAACTAATATAGAAACATCATTGAATAAAACTTCTACTTCTACAACATCTGTAGGAGGAATAGCAGGAGCATTAACAGAAAGTTATATAAAATCTTGCTATAATATGGCTACCATTACAATTAATTTAAATGCTGATTTGGAAATTAGTATTGGAGGAATAAGTGGATCGAATTCTAAGAATAAGAAAATAGAAAATTGTTATAATGCAGGAAATATTAATTTAAAAGCTACGAGCCAAACAACAAAAAAAATACAAGTTGGAAGTATTGTAGGTACAACAAGTGATGCAGAAATGAATTATTGCTTCAACATAGGACAAATAAACATTGATTTATTAAATGACAATGATACAACATATATTGGAAATATTACTGGTGATTCATGGAGAGGAATAATAGGCAATTGCTATAACATAGGAAATATAAATGTTGAAAATATAGAAATTCAGAAAATTGGACAAATTGCAGGAAGACTAGCAACATCAAATCTTAGTAATTGTTCTGGAATAATAGAAGAAAACATTAATTTAATAGGATACGAATATGGAAGTACAAAAGATAAAGTTACATTAATAGAAAAAAATGAAATTCCAAACATTTTACAAGTTATAGGGCAAGAATTTGAAAATGATTCAAATAATATAAATCAAGGAAATCCAATTTTGAATTGGGAGCTAAATGGTTAATTGGGGACAGGTACCGATTGACCAAAAATGGTTAAAGTGGGACAGGTTTGTCTCATTTTTTATTGAGTGGACAGAATTGTGAAGATGAGGTATAATAAAAGCATCAGTTTAGTAGAAAAAGATGAAGAATTTAAAGAGATAATAGAAAATGATATAGAGACGGCAAAAGAATTGAAAAAGATAGCAGAAGATGGATTAAGAAAATTAAAAATTTTGATATTTTAAGATATGAGGTTATAATATGAGTATAAGTGAAAAAGATATAAGAACTTATGAAGATATATATAAAAATGTATTATATGATAAAATAGGAGAAATGATTTCTAGACAATCAGAAATTATAACAAAAATAGATGAAATAGAAAAATATCTTGGTATTGAGACAGATATACCCAACATAGTAATTACTTTTAATAACAAATTAATCGAAATATCTCAAATATTTAGAAACGCTGGAATATCGATGTTTGCCAAGTGTAATGAAAAGTATGATCTTGTAGGTTTGAATTTTGTTGAAAAAGCTATTATGGAAGATATGTTTTTACAGGTAACAAATAGTATGCAAGCATTGGCAGAGTATGATTCTAGCATTAGAAAAGTAACAAAAGATAAAATGAAAAAAATTAAAGCATTAAAAGAAGTCCGGACCAATAAAAAAAATATTTTTAAAAATCAGAAGTTTCTTTGTTCCTAATACTGTTTCGGATTTAACATCATTTTCAGAGGAAGAAATTGGAGAAGTAAATTCTCACTTGTTAGAATATAAAAATAGAGATGAAAATTTGTGGAAATATAATTTAAGAGATAATGTAGTTCAAAGTTTAGTAAAGTGTATAAATAATAAGCAATATCATGAGTTCTCTATTTCAGAACTACTAGAAGAATCTGTAACACCAACATTACAAAAGCTAGGATTAGAAGATGTAATTCCTCAACTACAAGAAGAATTAAGTAAGTCGCAAGAACAATCAATTTCTTCTAATAATAAATCTTGGGAATTATCTCCAATGCAAAGATTAGAAATACAAATGCTCTTAAAACAAGTTGCCAATGATTTAGAACAAGTTGACAATGTATTAGAACAAAATGAAAATAGTACAAAGGATAAGCAAGATAAAGAATATGCTGACTAAATAATGATATGCAGTTTGGTATATCATTATTATTTATTGTATAATACAAAAGTTTAATGAATAAATACAAAAAAATCATGCCAAAATATAAAGAGGTGCGATTTAATGAAAAAAATATATATAAATGGAGATTTTATTACATTAGAAGATAAAACTTGTGAATCAATATTAATAGAAGATGATAAAATATCCAAAGTAGGTTTAAAAGAAGAAATTTTAAAAAATAAAGATAGTGAAACTGAAATTATAGATTTAAAGGGAAAGACAATGATGCCATCATTCATAGACGGTCATAGTCATTTTTTTGGAGTAGCAAATAGTTTTTTACAAATTTCTTTAGAAGAATGTGCAAACATAAAAGAGATACAAAATAAATTGAAAGAATATAAAGAAAAAAATAAATTACCAAAAGATAAATGGGTAATCGCAAATAATTATGACCAAAACATATTAGAAGAAAAGAAAAATATAACAAGAGAACAAATAGATGAAATAATAAAAGATAACCCAGTGGCCATAAATCATAAATCCGGACATAGTGGAGTATTTAATACAAAAGCATTAGAAATATTAAATATTACAGAAAAAACAGAAGCACCATTTGGAGGAATAATAGAAGTAAAAAATGGAAATTTAACAGGGCTATTAGAAGAAAATGCATATATAGAAATTATAAAAAAAGTACCAATGCCAAGTTTAGATGAACTAATAGGATCCTGTAAAAAAGCCCAAGAGAAATATTTATCATATGGAATTACAACAGTACAAGAAGGTATGTTTGTAAAAGAACTCATACCAATATACCAAAAATTGATATCTAACAATATTTTAAAAGCAGATTTAATAACATATATAGATTTAAAAGCACAAGAAGAGATAAAAAAAGCTTTTCCACGAAATCTAAAGAAATATTATAAAAATATGAAAATAGCTGGATATAAGATATTTTTAGATGGTTCACCTCAGTTAAGAACAGCATGGATGAAAACACCATATAAAATATTAAATGAAGATGATAATGAATATTTCGGATTTAATACAATGAGTGATGAAGAAGTAAAAGAAGCAGTAGAACAAGCACATAAAGAAAATATGCAAATATTAGCACATTGTAATGGAGATAAAGCAGCTGAGCAATATATAAATGCAATAAAGAATCAAAATATGGAAAGCGAAAGGCCAGTTATGATACATGCACAATTACTAAACATTGACCAATTAGAAGAAATCAAAAAATACAATATCATACCATCATTTTTTGTAGCACACACATACTATTGGGGAGATACACATATAAAAAACTTTGGAATAGAAAGAGCAAGTAAAATAAGTCCACTAAAAAGTGCTTTAAATAAAAAAATAATATTTACATTACATCAAGATTCACCAGTAATAGAACCAAATATGTTCGAAACAATATGGTGTGCAGTAAATAGAAAAACTAAATCTAGTATAACACTTGGAGAAGATGAACAAATACCAGTTTTAGATGCAATTAAAGCAGTAACAATTTATGGAGCATATCAATATTTTGAAGAAGATATAAAAGGAAGTATTAAAGAAGGAAAACTTGCTAATTTAATAATAGTGGATAAAAATCCATTAAAAATTCCAAAAGAAGACATAAAAAATATAAAAATATTAGAAACTATTAAAGAAGGGAAGATATTATTTAAAAGTGATTTAAAAACGTAAAGTATAAAATTATAGTAATAGAATTTTGAAAAATGTTTAATGGAATATTTATAAATTATTGTTATTAAAACTTTCATATGTTAAACTAATCTTGAGGTGATTATGTGTTAAGTCGAGAAAAAATAGAAATATTAGAAGAAATATGGAATTATATGAAATTAGATATGAAAATTGAAAAATCAGATTTAATATTAGGATGTGGATGTGCAAATTTAAATATTCCAATAAAATGTGCGGAATTATTGAAAAATAATTATGCAGATAATATTTTATTTTCAGGAGGATTAGGTAAAATAACTGTAGATTCATTTGATAAAACAGAAGCTGAAAAGTATAGAGAAATAGCAATAGAACAAGGAATAGATAAAAACAAAATATTTATAGAGAATAAGTCTACAAACACAGGTGATAATTTTAGATTTTCATTAAAAGTGATAGAAAAATATAATATAAAATCAGATAAAATAATAATAGTTCATAATAATTTGTCACAAAGAAGAACACTAAGTGCAGCAAAAGCGATAATGAAAAATAAGAAATTAGTAATAACTTCACCTAATAGGACATTTAGCCAATTTATTGAAAGATTGAATAATGAAACAGAAGAACAAGAGAAAAATATAATTTCAGTAATTGTAGGGGATATACAAAGAATAATTATATTTCCACAATTGGGATGGCAATTGGAAAATGATGTTCCAGAACAAATAGTGGAAGACTATTATAAATTAAAAAATATGGGATATACAAAATATATTTTTACTAAAGAGAAAATTCAGCAATTGATAGATGAAAATGGAATAATAGAAGGATATAAACCAAATTATTTTAACTAAAATTAACTCATAAGCACAATAACACATAATATATTAAGGGGGATATATTATGTGTTGTGAATGTAATAACATATATAAAATTATATTAATTTTAATAGTTCTAATTCTAATAGTTGCAATAATAGGAATAATATTTATTGTAATAAATAATAATGGGCAGGAACAAAAAAATATTTTAGTAGCAATAGCAAACCCAGGAGACAATCCTACATTAGGATTTACAACAATAAGGTTCAGTGAAAATAGCATAGCAGAAGGAACCGCACTTTCACATGAAGAAGGTAGTGATGAAATTAGAATAAATGAATCAGGAATTTATCAAATATCATATCAATTATTTGGACAAAAAGAAGGAGCTGGATCATTTAATTTTAATGCAGTATTACTTGTAAATGACCAAACAATTGAAGATACTTTTAATGAAGGGCCTGTGTTAGAAGACGTAGTAAATAATAGATTAACATTAACAAGTACAGTAATCTTAAGATTAGAAGAAGGAGATGTATTAAAACTGCAAGGAGTATCAATTGAAGATATTTTATATAACAGAGCGCGTATAGATATAGAAAAAATAGCATAATTGTAAATGTTGTCAAAAAGTTGCCAAAAGGGACGGGGCTTTTTGGCAATTTTTATATTAAATAGAAAATTTAAAAGATATTGATTTTAAAATAATATATGATAAAATGTATAAAAACAAATTATGGAGGGAAAAAATGGATAATGAAGAACTAAAAAAAGAATTAGATAATTTAAGTAAAAAGAGCACGGTAGAAGAATTACAAAAATACATAAAAGATATGATAGAAGTACGAAAATTTAGGACAAGTTTATTAGAAAGAATGTGCCTACTAACAGAAGAGATAGGAGAGTTAGCAAAAGAAGTAAGAAAGACAGATAATAATTTATTAATTGATGAAAATAAAGAATATAGTTCTAGTTTAGAAAATGAGATAACAGATGTATTTATATGTTTAATGGGAATGTGTGAAATGCTAGATATTGATATAGTACAAGCATTAAAAAATAAAGAAGAAATTAATTTTAAAAGAGAGTGGAAATAGGAGAAAAGAGATGAATGAGGAATTAGTTGAATTTATAGAAAAAAATATCATCCCACTATATAGTAGGAATGAAGAAGGACATGGAATAAATCATATAAAAACTGTTATAGAAAGACCAACTATAAAAAGTCAATAGTTTTTTAAAAAAATTTAAAAAAATTTTTAATACAAAAAATGACATCACAAATAAGCAAATTAAAAAATAAAATTTGCTGGTAATATATGTAAATTAAAAACAACTATTGCTTAGGCACTTGATAGGGTTTGTCATTCTTTAAAACAGCATAAATAATATTGCACAATTTTCTTGCAACAGCACCAATACAGGTTTTGTGGTGTTTGCCTTCAGCTCGTTTCTTTTGATAATATGCTTTTAAAACTGGATCAGAGTTAGAAGCAACCAAAGCAGCTTGAAATAAGGATTTACGCAAATATGGTGAACCACGTTTAGACATCACATTGTGAGAACCTTCATATTCACCAGACTGAGAAACTGTTGCATCAATACCAGCATAGGCAACTAATTGAGAAGGTTTATCAAAACGATTAATATCGCCAAATTCACTAAGAATTACAGCACCAAGAACAGTACCAATACCAGGAATTGTAGTAATAGGAGAATTAATTTTTTTCATTAATTCCTTGATTTTGGTTTCGCAATCTTTGATTTGACCTTCAATAAATTTAATTTGTTCAATTAATAATTTTAATTGAAAAGTAAAACTTTCTCTTGAAAAAGTAATGCCAAAAGAATTTTTGGCAGAATTAATAAGTTTTTCAGCAGTAGATTGACCAACCTTTTTTCTACTAAGACTTTGAAGAGTTTCAGATAGAAAATCAACAGAAAGTTCTTCAAAATCAGCAGGAGAAGAAAAGTCTAAAAGTAACTGCTTAGAGGTAGTTCCAAAAGTATTAGAAAAAATAGATTGATACTCAGGAAATACTTGGTCAAGAACGCAAATAATTTTACGTTTTAAATCGCCAGTGGACTGAACAAGATAATTACGCATACGACAAATATTTCTAAGAGAAAATAAATCCTCATTAGAAAGAGAAGTTTCCACAAAATCCCCGTAGCGAATAAGATCAGCGATTAAGACAGAATCAATAATATCATTTTTACGTTTACGGATTTCAGTACCTTTACGCCAGCCATCAGTTTGAATAGGATTGATGACATGGATAGAATGAAAGTTATAGTCGTAAAGGAAAGAATAAATAGAAAGCCAGTAATGACCAGTAGCTTCCATACCAACAGTAACGTCGGAAAAGTCAACATGTTTCTTGATAATATCAAGTAAAGATTTTCCACCATCAGTAGAATTAGAAAAAGAAAAACCTTTGAAAATGTTTTTACCTTTTTCATCAATTAAAGAAGCTACATGAGTATTTTTAGCAATATCAATACCTAAATAAAACATAAAAGAACACCTCAAAAATAAATATTTTAGATAGTGTAAATCCTCTACTCTTATACGCGTTACAACCTTGTTATATATACGGAGAGAAACTTTAAAAAGTAACCAACATCCAACTCATTCATAAACAGCCTATAAGAAAGAGGCGCTAGTCTTTCTAATCACGAAGACAAACTTCAAGGAGCTGTGAGCGACACTCTATCTAATTTCAATAATTATATAGAAATATAACTATTGAGGCAATAGGTTTATAGGTAAATCCTTTATAAAAACCTAAATACATTATACAAGAAGCTTAAAATTTGCAAAGAATTATGATGTTGATATAAATATGTGTTATACGATTGCAGCTTATCATGATTTAGGACATTTTATTGATAGAAAAAGACATGAGGTGATATCTGCAGAAATGTTTATGGAAGATGAAAATATGAAGAAATTCTTTACAGATGAACAAAGAAAAACAATAAAAGAAGCAATTGAAGATCATAGAGCATCTTCAGATCATAAACCAAGAAGTATATATGGAATGATAGTAAGTACAGCAGACAGAACTATAAAAAATATTGATACATGTATAAGAAGGGCTTATTCTTATGGAAAGAAAAATTATGAAGGACTCACAGAAGAACAACAAATAGAAAGAGTATATGAACATTTAACAGAAAAGTATGGTCAAAACGGATATGCAAAAACTTATATAGAAGATAAAGAATATGAGGAGTCAATAAAAAAATTAAGAAAAGCCTTAGAAAATAAGGAAGAGTTCCTTGAAAGAGTAAAGGAAGTAATAAGAGAAAATGATGAAAAATAATTATAAATATTTTTAAACTATATTTGTGAACTGAGAAAGGAATGTTAATAAAATGAAAATTGCAATTATTTCTGATATACATGGTAATTTGGAAGCCTTAACAGCGACATTAGAAGATATAGAAAAAAGAAATGTTAATGAAATTATTTGTTTAGGAGATATTATAGCAAAAGGAATTCATCCAAAAGAATGTCTGGATTTAATAAGGAAAAAATGTAAAATTGTAATACGAGGAAATTGTGACAGACATTTTTCAGAAGAACATAAAAATCCAGATGAATTACCAGAAATTGAGCAAAAAAGAATAAAATGGAATCAATCAATGATAAATAAAGAAGATAGAGAGTATTTATTAAATTTGCCGTTTAGCTATGAATTTTATATGAGTGGGAGTTTGGTAAGAGTATTTCATGCAACGCCTGAATTTGACAACAAAACAGTATTAAATGTGGATAAAACAGAAACAAAGTATAAAATGTTTTTACCAAGTGAAAAAACCATGACTCAAGATACCGCAGATGTTATAATATATGGACATATACATCATCCATATATGGATAAAATATATAATAAAACAATTATAAATGTAGGAAGCGTAGGAAATTCATATGATGTTATTAGAAATCCACAAAAAGATAGTAATGTATTAGAAACAACCAAAAGTAACTATTTAATTATTGAAGGAGATTATGAAAGTAGAAAATATTATTCAGATATTTCTTTCCAATTTATAAAAGTTCCATATAATATAGATAAAGAATTGGAAGAAGAAAATTTGAATATAGAAAAAGAAAACTACAGGTTTGAATTAAAAGAAGGAAGATATAGAGATATGACAAGAGTAAACGAAAATTTCAAAAAACTAGGAATAGATGCTGATAATTTTTAAGAAAAAGTTAAAGATTTATATTTTTCAAAATAATGACTTGCGTTTACAAATAGAATTGTAAACAAAGTCTTTTTTGCTTTATGAAATATTTATGGGAATTAAAATTTTATTAGAACATCTAAATATTATTTAAAGTATAAAGATTTGTGTAAATAATATGAGAAAATTGTGAAATATTGTAGAAAATTGAAATAAAAGTATTGACTTAAAGTAAACTTCAAGTGATATATTAATAACACAAAAGCAAAAAAGGAGAATGAAACATATGAAAACATTATATTTTGATTGCTCTAGTGGAATTAGTGGAAATATGACACTAGGTGCATTGCTAGAAATTGTAAGAAATGAAAACTACTTAATAGAAGAATTAAAAAAATTAAAGGTAGACGGATATAAAATAGAAATATCAAAAAAAATAAAAAATGGAATTACAGGGACATATGTAGATGTAATATTACAAGAAGAGCATAGTCATGGACACAATCATGACCATGAACATGAGCATCATCATGAACATAGAAACTTGAATGATGTATATTCTATTATAAATAACAGTACAATAGACGAGAAAAGTAAAGATTTAGCAAAAAGAATATTTGAAAGAGTAGCTAAAGCCGAAGCAAAAGTACACAATAAAACATTAGAAGAAGTACATTTTCATGAAGTAGGAGCAATAGATTCTATTGTAGATATAGTAGGAACAGCTATTTTAATAAACAAAATAAATCCAGATAGAATTATATCAAGTATTGTAAATGACGGATATGGTTTTATAGAATGTGCTCATGGAACAATGTCCGTACCAGTACCAGCCACAAGTGAAATATTTGCAAATTCTAAAGTAAAATTTAGGCAAATAGATGTAGATACAGAACTTGTAACCCCTACAGGAGCAGCAATAATAGCTGAGCTTGCAGAAGAATTTACAACACTACCTGCAATGGTAACAGAAAAGATAGGTTGGGGAGCAGGATTCAAAGATTTAAAAATACCAAATGTATTAAAAGTATATTATGGAAATATGCAAGAAAAAAATGAAAATTTTGTAGTAATGGAAACAAACATAGATGATTGCACAGGAGAAATTTTAGGGTATACATCTGAAAAACTATTTCAAAATGGAGCTTTGGATGTATTCTTTACACCAATATTTATGAAGAAGAATAGACCAGCATATAGATTAACTGTTGCTTGCAAAAAGGAAGATATGTTTAATTTGCAAAATATTATATTTAGAGAAACAACAACAATAGGAATTAGATACCGTTTTGAATCTAGAACAGAATTAGGAAGAGAACATATAGAAATAGATACAAAATATGGGAAATTAAAAGCAAAGAAAGTAACAAATGATGGAGAAACATACATATATCCAGAATACGAAAGCTTAAAAGAATTAGCAGAAAAAAATAATATACCAATCAAAGAATTGTATAAAATGGAAGAATTAAAAGCAAAAGGAAACAAATAATAAACACTAAATAGTAAAAAATATTTATATAGAGGTATATTTAAGTTGATATATCTTAAAAAGTACCTTATGTCATTTTAAATATACCTCTGTATTAAAGAATAGAGAGGTATAATACATCCCCTTTTATTCATTTAGATAAGAGTTACACTCATAACCATTAGTAACTCTTTATACCCCAAATTGTCAAAACAAAAAGTTTGATGATTTGGGGTTATTTAATTGATAAAAAATTATTTAAAAAATTTGAAAAAAGTATTGACAATTGAACATACATTCAACTATAATATAATAAAGTTGAATAACCGTTCAACTATTAAAACTTTATAAATTGTTTGTATAAAAATCAAAAAAAGGAGGATTTGATATGTCAATAAATGAATTCATGTGTGATTGCAATATAATACATCAAGATGCAGTAAATAAAACTCTAAAAAAAATGCCGAATCAAGACTTATTCGATAAACTAGCTGAATTCTTTAAAATCATTGGTGATCCAACAAGAACAAAAATATTATTTGCACTAGATCAAAATGAAATGTGCGTGTGTGATATAGCAAATGTGCTTGGAATGACAAAATCATCAATATCACATCAATTAGCGACATTAAGAAGTAGTGGAATAGTAAAGTGTAGAAGAGAAGGAAAAGAAGTATATTATACACTAGATGATGAACATGTTAAACAAGTATTTGAAATAGGAATAGAGCATATAGAACATAAAAATAAAATGGAAAATCAAGATCAAAATCTTTCAAAATAATACTAAATGAATGAAAGGAAGGAATTAAAAATGTGTTTAAAATTAAAAATAAAAGGATTAGATTGTGCAAATTGTGCAAATGAATTAGAAAGAGCAATTGAAAAGATAGATGGAGTAGACAAAGTAAATATCAATTTTATTACAGAAAAAATGGAATTAGAATATGATGATAAAAACGAAGAAGAAATATTAAAAAAAGTAAAGAAAGTAATAAAAAGAGAAGAACCAGATGTAAATATTGAAAAAATATAACTTAAAAATACGAATAAACTAAAATTAATCATTTTTCAAATATTAATAATTTTGAGGAAGGGGAAAATAAGTCATGAAGAAAAAAATAATAAAAATAGTAATAGCATTCATACTATTTATATTTGCTATGGTTGTAAAATTTGAAAACGAATGGATAAATAAAGGAATATTTATTGTTGCATATATCATTGTAGGATTTGAAATATTAAAGAAAGCAATAAGGAATATATTTAGAGGGAAAGTATTTGATGAAAACTTTCTAATGTCAGTAGCAACAATAGGAGCATTTGGAATTGGAGAATTTCCAGAAGCAGTAGCAGTAATGCTTTTTTATCAAATAGGAGAATTATTCCAAAGTTATGCAGTAGATAAATCAAGAAAATCAATAGCAAGTTTAATGGATATCAGACCAGATTATGCAAATGTATTTAGAAACGAAAAAATAGAAAAAGTAAATCCAGAAGAAGTAAAAATAGAAGAAACAATAATAGTAAAACCAGGAGAAAAAATACCATTAGATGGAACAATTATTGAAGGAACAACAACATTAGATACAAAAGCATTAACAGGAGAATCATTACCAAGAGAAGCAAAAGAAGGAGACAAAGTACTAAGTGGATGTATCAACTTAAATGGTGTAATAAAAATCAAAGTAGAAAAAGAATATGGAGAATCAACTGTAAGCAAAATACTAGATTTAGTTGAAAATGCAAGCAGTAAAAAATCAAAATCAGAAAACTTCATAACAAAATTTGCAAAATACTATACACCAATAGTCGTTATAATAGCATTAGTATTAGCAATAATACCACCATTAATCATTTCGGGAGCAACATTTTCAGATTGGATATATAGAACTTTATCATTTTTAGTAGTATCATGTCCATGTGCATTAGTAATATCAATACCATTAAGTTTTTTTGGCGGAATTGGTGGAGCATCTAAAATGGGAGTATTAATAAAAGGAAGTAATTACTTAGAAGCACTATCAAATACAGAAATAGCAGTATTTGATAAAACAGGAACATTAACAAAAGGAGTATTTGAAGTACAAAAAGTAGAACCAGTCGAAATATCAAAAGAAGAACTACTAAAAATATCAGCATATGCAGAAAACTATTCAAATCACCCAATATCGAAATCAATAAAACAAGCATATAAAAAAGAAATAGACGAAAAACAAATAAAGAATTATGAAGAATTATCAGGGTTAGGAATTAGCGCAAAAATAAATAATCAAGAAGTGTTAGTAGGAAATGAAAAACTAATGCAAGAAAAAGGAATCGATTTTGAAAAATGTGCTGATATAGGAACAATATTATATGTTGCAAAAGAAGGAAAATATGTAGGATATATATTAATAGCAGATACAATAAAAGAAGATGCTAAAAGAACAATAGAGGAATTAAAGAAGAATGGTGTAAAACAAACAGTAATGCTAACAGGAGATAGAAAAAAAGTAGGAGAAAGTGTAGCAACAGAAATAGGAATAGACAAAGTATATACAGAACTGTTACCAGCAGATAAAGTACAAAAAGTAGAAGAACTACTAAAAACAAAAACAGAAAAAGGAAAATTAGCATTTGTGGGAGACGGAATAAACGATGCACCAGTATTAGCTATTTCTGATATAGGAATTGCTATGGGAGGATTAGGAGCAGATAGCGCAATAGAAGCAGCAGATATTGTCATCATGACAGATGAACCATCTAAAATAGTAAAATCAATAAAATTATCTAAAAAAACAATGAGAATAGTAAAAGAAAATATTGTGTTTGCAATAGCGATCAAAGTACTAGTGTTAATTTTAGCAGCATTTGGATTATCAACGATGTGGGAAGCAGTATTTGCAGATGTAGGGGTATCAATAATTGCAATAATAAATGCATTAAGAGCCTTAAAAGGCTAATGGTCAATTTGGTCAATTGGGGGACAGGTACCAATTAACCAAAAATGGTCAATCTGGGACAGGTTTATGTGGATTAAAAATATTGCCCAACTAACCAAAAATGAAAAAAATAGGAGGTAGTGTTATTATGAAAGAAACAATTATTAAAGTAAACGGAATGGTTTGTGGAGGTTGTGAAAACAGAGTTAAGAATGCTTTAAGCAAAATAGATGGAGTAGAAAATGTTGAAGCAAGCTTTGAGACAGGCATTGTAAAAGTTAATGCTGATGAAAAGGTAACAAAGGAAGCTATGACTGATGTGATAAAAGACTTAGATTTTGAAGTGGAAGAATAGAATGAAATAAAGTAACAGCAAACTGTATTAATTTTGTAATACAGTTTGAAAAATTGTTTGTTGACCGAATTTAGTAAGTCAGAAGGGAATGTAATTAAGTATGAAAAAGATAATTTTATCAATAGAAGGCATGACTTGTAGTGCCTGTTCGAATGGACTTGAAAAATATCTAAATAAGCAAGATGGAATTAAGCAAGCATCAGTAAATTTAGTTATGGCAAATGCAAGCATTGAGTATGATGAAAAGAAGTTAAATATTGAACAATTAAATGAATTTGTAAAAAAAGCAGGATTTAAAAGTTTAGGTGAATTTAAGGAAATAAAGATTGAAGGTAAAAACAAAAAAGAAAAGGTAAAATTTATTATATTTACCATACTTGCAATTATTTTCATGTATATTGCAATGGGGCATATGGTGAATCAGCCAACATTTTCCTTTATAGATGTAAATCAAAATCCTATTGGCTATACAATTTGTTTATTGATATTTGCAATTCTATTTATTGTTTATGGATTTGATATTTTAAAAAACGGATATAAAAATCTGATACATAGAACTCCAAACATGGATACACTTGTAGGAATAGGAGTTTTAAGTAGTTTTTTATATAGCATATATAGTATGATTTTAATTATAAAAGGAGACACATCATCGATTCACAATTTATATTTTGAATCTGCAGCAATGGTTATTTATTTTGTGAAATTAGGAAGATATTTAGATGGATTAAGTAAGGATAAAACAAAAGAAGCAATACAAAAGTTGGTAAAAATAACACCTGAAAGTGCAACAATAAAGATAAATGGAAAAGAAAAAAAGGTGACAATAGATGAAGTTAAAAAAGGTGATATTGTAGTAAGTAAGCCAGGTGAAAGAATTTCAGTTGATGGAGAAATAACTGAAGGAAAGGCACATTTGGACGAATCATTTATAACAGGAGAAAGTAAACCAGTAAATAAAGGTATAGGAGAAAAGGTTATTGCAGGAAGCATTAATTATGATGGATATATTGAATATAAAGCAGAAAAAATAGGAAAAGAGTCAACAATATCAGAAATAGTAAAATTAGTTGTTGAAGCAAGTAATACTAAAGCTCCAATTGCAAAGATTGCAGATAAGGTTTCAAGCTTTTTTGTACCAGCAGTTATCTTGCTTGCAATTTTAACATTTATTGTATATCTAATATTAGGTTATGATTTTGCAAGTAGTTTAATTGTATTTGTAACAATATTAGTAGTTGCATGTCCATGTAGTCTAGGATTAGCTACACCACTTGCAATTGTAGTGGCAGAAGGGCTATGTGCAAGTAATGGAATATTAGTAAAGAAAAGTGAAATACTAGAAAATGCACAAAAAATAGATACAATAGTGTTTGATAAAACAGGAACATTGACATATGGACGCTTAAAAATTTCTGAAATTAAAAATTATAGTGATATGAAAAAAGATGACTTATTGCAAATAATCGGTAGTATTGAAAGTAAATCAAGTCATCCTATTGGAAAAGCATTTACTGATTACCTAGAAGAAAATAAGTTAAAGAAATTAGAAGTAAAAGAATTTGGAAATGTTAGTGGATATGGAATTATTGGTAGAGTAAATAATCAAAAAATGATTATAGGAAATGCAAAAATATTGCAAAACTTTAATATAGAAAATAAATATGAAGAAGATGAAAAAGATTTAGCTAAAAAAGGAAATAGTATTGTTTATGTAGTAAAAGACAATCAAATAATTGCATTAATAGGTGTGAACGATATAGTAAGAGATAATGCAAAAGAAGTAATGCAAAAGCTAAATGAGAATAAAATTGAAACAATAATGTTAACAGGTGATAATAAAGAAACTGCAGAGAAAATAGCTCAAGATATAGGAATTACGAAAGTTATATCAAATGTATTACCAGCAGAAAAGACTAGAGTAATAAAAGATTTAAAAGAAGAAAATAGAAATGTTATGATGTGTGGAGATGGAATAAATGATAGCCCAGCTTTGGCAACAGCAGACATAGGTGTTAGTGTAAAAAGTGGTACAGATATAGCTATGGATTCTTCTGATGTAATACTTACTAGAAATAATTTAGATAGTATTTTGAAATTAATAAATATTAGTAAAAAAACAATAAGAATTATTAAAGAAAATTTATTCTGGGCATTTTTCTACAATGTGTTAATGATTCCAATTGCAATGGGAATTTTAAGACCTCTTGGAATTGCTATAAATCCTATGATAGCAAGTTTAGCTATGGTTATAAGCAGTTTGACTGTAATATTAAATACTTTGAGATTAAGAAGTAAGAAAATAGTAGAATAATAAAAATAAAGCAAGAAATGAAAAATATTCTTGCTTTTATCATGCTATAAAATAGCTCCTAAAATCAAAATACCAATATTATCATTATAAATTTCATCAAATTGAGAAATAGGGAGAGGATTTTCACCAATACCAGCTTCAATAGTATATCCGGGTCTATTATAGTTTTGGATAAACCAATCCTTATATCCGGCAAAACTAGAATTGTATGGTGTTTCAGATAATTTGTATCCGCTTGCATTAGATAACTGCTGACCAATTATTAAGCTATCTGGTGGATTATAATTTAGGAATTGCCAATAGATTTCTTGACCTTGTGTATGATAAGCAATAACTAATCTAAAGTCATGCATTAATGTGAAATTATAAATGCTTAAAGCTTCAGGTTCGGTAAGTGGACCAAAACCAACAAAATCACGAGGAGCAGGCTTATTAAATCCTTGAGAATATTTAATTTCTTTGGCTTGCTCCCAGCCAGCAGGAAATTGTAAATTTAAATCCACACCTGTGAGTTTGATTAACTTCCATATATAAAAATTATAATAATAAAATATAAAAATATTTACAGAAACAAGGTGTTTTAAAGCATCTTGTATTTATTGGTTCTACACCTATACGATAAATAGGACATACCTCTGTCCTAAATATAGCATAGGGTATGTCCTAAATGGGACAATATAATATTATAAGTATAATAAGATAGATAGATTATTAATTATATATAAAATATACTAAAAAATGTGAAATCTCTATTGACGTAGAAACAGATGTTTGATATAAATATAGTAATAAATTAAAAAAATAAATGTAGATTTGTGGAAAAAAGTCATAAAGTATGATATATTGTAAAAGTAAATTGGAGGAAAAAATGGAAAGTGTAAAACCTTTTGTAAAATGGGCAGGTGGTAAAGGCAGTTTAATACCACAATTAAAGAATTTTTATCCATTTGGATTAGAAAATGAAACAATAAATAAATATGTAGAACCATTTGTTGGTGGTGGTGCAGTTTTAATAAATATATTACAAAAATATAATATAAAAGAAGCCTATGCTTTTGATATAAATATAGATTTAATTAATTGTTATAATGTTATAAAAAATAATGTGGAAGAACTTATAAGAGAATTAGACGTAAAAGAGAAAGAATTTAAAAAATTAGAAGATGAAGACAGACAAACATATTTTTATAATGTTAGAAAAGAATATAATTCTTATAAAATTACTGAAAATGAACTAAGTGTAAAAAGGGCAGGAGAATTTATATTTTTAAATAGAACATGTTTTAATGGATTATATAGGGTTAATAAAAATGGAGAATTTAATGTACCTTGTGGCAAATATAAAAATCCTACTATATGTGATTCTAGCAATTTAAGAAATTTATCATTTTTAATTAGAAATGTAGATTTTCAATATGGTGATTATACTAAAAGTGAAAAATATATAGATAATAATACATTTGTATATTTTGATCCACCATATAGACCATTATCAATTACTTCTGGATTCACGTCATATACTAAAGAAGATTTTAATGATGAAAATCAAAAAGAATTGGCAAACTTTTTTAGAAGATTAGATAAAAAAGAAGCAAAATTAATGTTATCTAATTCTAATCCTAAAAATACTAACAAAGACGATGTTTTTTTTGAAAACATATACAAAGGATTTAATATTAATGAAATTTCTGCAAAAAGAATGATTAATAGTAATGTAAAACGGTAGAGGAGAAATTTCAGAATTACTTATTACGAACTATGAGGAGATGGATGAATGTATCATGGAAAATTCTATTTTGAAGAAAGTAGCTTTAAGTTAATTGAGAATGATACCTTTGCTACATTAAAAGAATTTACAGAAAAAAGTTTTGACATGATATTTGCTGATCCACCATATTTTTTATCGAGTGATGGCATAACTTGTAATGGTGGAAAAATGGTAAGTGTAAATAAAGGTAAATGGGATAAAAATTTAAATATAAAAGATAAACATGAATTTAATAAAAAATGGATTCATGAATGTTATAAAATTTTAAAAGATAATGGAACGATATGGGTTAGTGGAACATTACACAATATATATTCGGTTGGAATGGCTTTAGAAGAGGAAGGATTTAAAATAATAAATAACATTACTTGGCAAAAAACTAATCCACCACCAAATTTAGCTTGTAAAACTTTTACACATTCAACAGAAACAATTTTATGGGCTAGAAAAGATTTACCCAAAATAAAATATAAATTTAATTATGATTTTATGAAAAAACTAAATGGAAATAAACAAATGAAAGATGTTTGGACAACTTCACTTACAAAACCTTCAGAGAAAAAACAAGGGAAACATCCAACACAAAAACCCTTAGAAATATTAGAAAGAATTATATTAGCATCTACAGAAGAAAATGATTTAATTTTAGATCCATTTTGTGGTAGTAGCACAACTGGAATTGCTGCAAATAAATTAAATAGAAGATACATAGGAATTGATAATTCAAAAGAATATTTAGATTTATCTATAAGAAGATATAAAGAAATAAAGGAGTAGATGAATATGAAAAGAGATTTTGCAGAGTGGCTATTAACTTTCACAGATAGCATAGCTAATTATAAGTATTACATTGATTTTGAAACAATATATAAAAATGCTGAAATATATAAGATAGAATTAAACATGATGAATTCACTAATTGGAAGTGAAAACATTGAACAAGACTTTGAAAATTTAGTAAAAAAATATCCAGAAGTTTTAAAATGTGTTCCGACATTATTAGCAGTTAGGCAGACAGAGATAATAGTTTTAGATGATGAAGGAAATAAATTTGAATATAATTTTAATAATATGAATTATAGTGTTGAGCAATATACTGTATTTATGAGAGAGACAGGTTTGTTTGATTTATTAGAAAAACATTTAATCAATAATTTATATGACTATGTATTAGGAGTTGAATCTGGACTAAATTCAAATGCTAGAAAAAATCGTGGTGGACATTTGATGGAAGATTTAGTAGAAAAATTTATTCAAAGAGCAGGTTTTGAAAAAGATAAAACATACTTTAAAGAAATGTATTTACAAGACATTGAAAGAAGATGGAAACTAGATATGTCTTTTATTAGCAATAAAAATCAAGCTACTAAACGATTTGATTTTGTTATAAAAACAGATAGATGTATTTATGGTATTGAAACAAATTTCTATGCATCAGGAGGTTCGAAATTAAATGAAACAGCTAGAAGCTATAAAATGATTGCAGAAGAAGCAGAAAGAGTAGTAGGATTTGAGTTTGTCTGGTTTACAGACGGAATGGGATGGATTTCAGCAAGAAATAATTTAAGAGAAACATTTGATAATATGGAACATATATACAATATTGCTGATATGAAAAATGGGATTATAAAGTCAAAATTTGTATAGGATATTTTTAGAAAAGGGGGTGTTTTTATTTGAATGAAGAACCATATATGAAATTACCATATGATCTATCTGGAGCAATGTCAAAAAACAGATTCAAGAATGAGATTTTATGGGGAATGCATAAAATATTAGAAATATATACAAATGAAGAAGATTTTAATATGGTTTTCGACTATGTTTGTGACATAGAAGTTCATTGGAAAAATGGAAAATATGAATTTTATCAAGTAAAAACATCTAATTCCGGAGAAGCTTATACGCAAAATAAACTAACAACCATAGGAAAAAAAGAAATGTCTGTTTTGGCAAAACTATATATACTAAAGAAAAATTTTTCTGGAAATAGAGAAAATATACAGATAGCACTTGTTTCAAACAAACCTTTTAAAGATTCTAATAATAAGTTATATAATAGTACAGAAAAATTAGAATACAATTTTTTAGATGATAATGTTAAATTACAAATAGAGGAATCATTAAAAAAAGAATTAAATATAGATACAGTTGATTTAAACAACTTTAATTTTATATATACTTCAATAGATCTTATGAATCCTAAAAATACATTAACTGGAGAATTGGTTAATTTTTTTAATGATGTTCTAAAAGTTCAAATAAAAAAGCCAGCAGTTTTATATAGTGTTTTAACAGATAAAATTTCGCAAAAAGCAGAGTATGAAATGAAAGTAAATACCTATGATGACTTAATAAAAAATAAAGCTATAACCAAAAAAGATATAGATGAATTATTTAATAAACACAGAGAGATAAGTAATAATGCAGTAGAAAAGGCTAAAAATAATATAGAAAAGATGTGTACTGACAGTTATATGAGAAAAACAAAAATGATAGTAGCATTATCATCAGTAGTATCAAATTTAAGTATTAGTAAGGATTTGCAAAAATTGGAACAAGAAATAATTGGATTTATAAATAATAATATAACTGTTTTAGATACTAATTTTGAAAATGTAATAAAGGTGTTATATGAAAAATATAAAGATAAATTTAATATAGAATATTCAGAAGAAGAAATCAAAGCCTTTATAATATTAATTTTAATGAAAAGAGAGGAAGAAATGTATGAATAATTTAATAATTGAAAAATTATATCTTTTTTCAACAGAAAACAAAACAGCTAAAGTAATAGATTTTAGTCCAAATAGAAATATAATTACTTCTAGTCAAGTAGATGGAAATAATAAGGGAAAATCAGTAATTTTGAAAAGTATATATCATACATTAGGTGCCGACTGCAAGTTCGATTCTAAATGGAATGAAAAGGAAAAAACATATATTATACAGGCTAAAGTAAATGAACAAAAAATATATTTTTATAGACACGATAAGCTTTTTAAGATAATGAATGATAAAGATGAGAAGTTATTTGAAACAATAAATAGAATGAAATTAGCCGAATATTTAGAAAGTATTTTTGATTTTGCAGTGCGATTACCAAACAAAGAAGATAATAAATTAGAAATTGTTCCACCAGCATATAATTATTTATTAAATTATATAGATCAAGACGGTATGAATTGTACTAACTTTAGCTCTTTTAACAATTTAACTCAATATTCAAATTATAAAGAAAATGTTTTATACTATCATACAGGAGTATTTAATGAAGACTATTATAATTTAATTAAAGCTATAGAAGATTTAACAGGAAAAAAAGAGGAAAAAACCAAAGAAAGAAAGATATTAGATGGAATGTTTGAGAGAATAAATGGAGATATAGGAAATGAAAATTATAATAATGATCTAATATCTTTAAAAATAGAAATAGAAAAATATAAAAATGAATATAGCAGTATTATAAATCAATTAAGTGTATTGAAAAATAAAATGATTTTATTAAGAAATGAAAGAGAAGAAATTATTCTAAAAATAAAAGAATTAAATAATATGTTAAAGCTAAAAGATAAAGAAATAAAAAAGAGTAAAGAAGATCATATATGTCCTTTATGTAATAGTGAAATTGATGATAATACAGAAATTTCACTGAAAAAATATACTGAAAAAGATGATCTATATATTCTAAATACAGAGTTAAATATAGAAATTTTAAAGATTAATTCAGAATTGAATAAAAGAGAAAATCAATATAAAGAGTTATTAAAAAAATTAGCAGAATATGAAAATAAAATGAAACTAAATAGTAAGGAAACAAATGATATATTAAAAATAAAAGGGTTAGTTGAAATAAAAGATAATATTTTAAAAGATATACAAAAAAATAATTGTGAGATAGCAACACTTGAGAAAGAACTAAAAGAATATGCTAAAGAAAAGAAGAAATATGATGAACAGAAAAGAAAAATAAATAATAAATATTATGAATTGATGTATAAAGACAAGGAAGAGCTTAATTTAAAAGAAATTACAGATAAGAAGATAGAAAATATTTTATCAGTTTATAATGTTAGTGGTAGTAATAGACCTATTGCAACAATTATATGGTATATGAATTTATTAAAGTTGAAAGAAAATTTTAATAAGGATGTTATAAAATTTCCATTGGTTATAGATAGTCCACAAAACGGAGAATTAGATGATACTAATAAGAGTGCAGTATTAAATTATATATTTGATAATTTAATTAATGAGCAACAATTAATTATTTCAGTATTAGGATATAATTATAAAGAGAATATAATGAAAGCAGATAATATTGTATATTTAGATAATGAAAAATATGAATTATTAAATACAAGAGACTATCAAGACAATAAACATATATTGGAGAAATTTAGTAAAATTGACAATGTAGAAATTTAGTAATAATAGAGAACTGTGATTAAAAAAAGTCACAGTTTTCTTTTTGAGTTAAGAGTAAAAAATATTCTCCCAGCGGGCTAAAAAGGTTTTAGGAGAAAATCTCCTAAACAGCGAAAAAGGTGTCAAGACACCAAGCTGGCGAGTTTTAGACAGTACAAAATGCCACATTATAATTTAATGAAATATTACTTGAAAAATTTTGTTAAAAGAAAGATTGTTAAATTTA
>ERZ1643246.1730-NODE-1730-length-22895-cov-25.591900_pt1 | contig 22895 bp, 17 predicted proteins | sample MGYA00579265_ERZ1643246 | MGnify/ENA primary metagenome ERZ1643246 (study PRJEB29033, sample SAMEA4952261) | chicken gut metagenome | biome: Broiler Chicken; feature: Gastrointestinal Tract; material: Caecum | place: Ireland | collected 2018 | study: Broiler...
GCCCCTCCAGGCCGTCTCCTGCCGTCACTGTCCGGTAACCCTCGTTTTCCAGAAATACCGATAGCATCTCTGCGATATCCTTTTCATCTTCCACGATCAGTATGGTCTTCATCGCTCATGCCTCCTCTTCTCTCCTCTTCTAGTCGAGTATACCATAAAGTGGAGAGCCAAGCGAGCATTTATGTTCATTTGGCGGCCGCCCATGATACTGCCGTTCATCGGCCGGTATTCCATAAAGCAAGGAGCCATGGGAGCATTTTTATCTTCAGCCGATCACCCGGAATTCCTTCCATTTTCCCTTTTTGAACCGGATCCAGAACAGTAAAGCCCGCACTCCCCAGTCCAGGCACATGGCAAAGGCTACGCCGATAACTCCCAGATCCATCCAGATACCGAAGATCACAGAAAAGACGACTCTGCAGAAAATAGTTGAAAAAATACTGACGTACATAGTAAACTTTACATCTCCCGCCGCCCGAAGACCGTTGGAAAGAGCTCCGGAAAGAGGATAAAACAAAGCGTTAAAAATATTGTGGATCAGGATCAGCACAAAGGTCAGCTTTCTCGCCTGAGGAGACAGGGCATATCCCTGAAGGACCAGAGGGGATATTAACAGGATCAGTCCGTTCCACACCACAGAGGCCAGGAAAGTGATCCGAAGAAGCTTTCTCATATAGTAATCTGCCGCCTGCCGGTCTCCTGCCCCCATACACTGTCCGATAACTGTGATAAAGGCCAGTCCCAGTGCTGTCCCCATAAGAGCTGCCACAGACCAAAAACTCTGGGCTACGCCGTTGGCAGCGATCTGTACTGTCCCGAACAAGGCGGTAATACTGCTTAAAGCTACTTTGATCAGCTGAAATAGACCGTTTTCTATGCCGTTTGGCACAGCGATCCCCAGTATCTTCCGGATCATATTCCCTTTCCAGCACAGGATCTTTCTCCAGACCAGATAAACTTCATTGCTCTTTTTGAAACACAGGATGATGATCACAACTCCTGAAAAACTTCTGGATATCAGGGAGGGATAGGCCACTCCCGCTACTCCGGCATGGAGGAGAAATACCCCTATAGCATTTCCCGCCACATTGATCCCGTTGGCAGCCAGAGAGAGGTACATGGTAACATTGGTCTTTCCCATGCTTCTGTAAATAGCCGCTCCTGCATTATATATAGCAATGGCCGGATAAGAGTAAGCAGAGATCCTCAGATAGGTAACACAGGCCTCCATAACATCTCCTTCCACTTCTCCGAATAAAAGTCCTAGTAACCTGCGGTTTAAAAGCAGGATCACAGCCATAAGGACAAGAGAAAACAAAGTGGAGATCATCACAAGCTGACCTGCGGACAGACTGCTTTTTTCTTTCTCTCTGCTGCCGATATACTGGCTGACCACTACAGAGCCTCCTGCGGCCAGGGCAGAAAATAAAAACAAAAATACCGTATTAAACATATTTACCAGGGACACCCCGGATACCGCCGCCTCTCCCGCATAACTGACCATAAAAGTATCCGCTACCCCTACCAGCACGCTTAAAAGCTGTTCCATAAAAAGGGGGACCAGCATAATTTTCAAAACCTGGTTGGAAAAGACCTTCTGTTCCTCCCTTATCTGATTTTCAGGTTCTATTATTTTATTAAGTAACACATTCATAGCAAAGAACGGAAAAATTTTTCCGAAAAGCACTCCTTCCTGTGATTGTTTTTGTCCAGAAAAATTATAACCAGGAAGCTTTTTTGCGTCTAATGCTTTAATTTCATACAGAAAAATGCCCGGCAGGCATGGGTCCAAAACTCATGTCTGCCGGGCAGATATATTGGCTTATACGTCAAAGCAGCCTCCGCCTACAAATTCCCGGAGTATGGAGTTATGAGGGATGGCCTCGCTGGGCACTCCTACAAAATAATCCAGAAATTTCAGCAGACGTTTTGCCTCATTATATTCCGGTTCTCCAGGCTGTATGGAAAAAAGCAGAGGTTCTGCATACAGTTTTAAAACTGCCAGTTCATAGATCAGAGCGGAATTAAACATCACATCTGCAGACTCCTGGTATGGGAAAATGTTCTCCTCTTCTCCCCGCCGTACAGAATTCCACATGGCGATGGTTGCCTTTGCAGAAGCCCCTCTGGTCCTGGCGTCCCGGACGATCCGCCGGATCAGTCTTCCGTCTGTGGTAGGGATCCGGTTATGTTCATCAATGTTCAGCTGGGTAAGGGCGCTGATATAGATCCGGAATTTGCTCTCAGCAGGAAGGCTGAAACTCAGCTTATCATTGAGACAATGGATCCCTTCGATCACCAGTACGTCATCCGGGCCTAACTGAAGCAGATCTCCTCTGTATTCCCTCTGTCCTGTTTTAAAATTGAAAGAAGGCATAGATACTTCTTCTCCTCTGAGAAGAGCTGTCATATCCTCATTAAACTGCTTCACGTCAATGGCTTCCAGACATTCAAAGTTATAGTTTCCCTCTTCGTCCAGAGGCGTCTCTTCCCGGTTGACAAAGTAATTGTCCACAGCAATGGGATGAGGCTTCAGTCCATGGGCGGAAAGCTGAATGGAAAGCCGGTGGGAAAAAGTAGTCTTTCCCGAAGAGGATGGACCTGCGATCATAACAAATTTCCTGGTCCTGTCATTAGAGATCCTGTCTGCGATCTGAGAGATCTTGGACTCCTGGAGAGCCTCTGCGATAAGGATCAGTTCATTGGCTCCCTTTTTGCTGATCTGTTCATTCAGGTCTCCAACTGTATCTGCACCGATCATTTCCCCCCACCTTGCCGATTCTTTCTGGACCTGAAAAAGTTTTGTCCAGGGTTTAAAAGGAGGTACTGACTGGGGATCCTCCCTTTCCGGAAGCTGGAGCACCAGTCCCTGATCATAGGGATAAAGTTCAAAATATTTCAGATAACCGGTGTGGTTCACCATATAGCCATAGAAATAATCTTCGAAATCTTCCAGACTGTAGATATTTACCCGGGATCCCCGGCGGAAATGAAAAAGCTTTTCCTTGTCATACATATGGTGGCGGTGAAAGATCTCAATAGCCTCTCCTGTACCTACACTTCTTTTCCGAATAGGAATCTTTCGCTCCGCCAGTTCCAGCATATAAGCTTTCACCTGTGCCAGAAATTCCGGTGTGATCTCCACATCTCCGTCAATGGTATAGTAATATCCGGAACCCACCGAAAAATGCAGGGTCACTTTCCGTATCCTGTCATGTCCTCCTACATGATATACTGCTTTCAGTAAAAGGAGGGAAGCACTTCTTTTATAGGTTTTATGACCGATCTCATCTGCCAGAGTGATAAATTCCAGCTCACCGTCTTTTTTCAGCTTTTTATGGAGTTCACAGAGCTTTTTATCCTTCATCACCAGGACAATGGGATATCTGGTGCTTCCCTGAAAATCTTCCACGATCTTACTGTAAGGGGTGCCGTAGGGATATTCTCTTTGTTTTCCCAGGATCTTTACGGAAATCATTTTTTCCTTCATCATGCCTCTCCTTTCCTGTCAGAAACTTATATTGCTTTACAGGGATGCTGTACCTTCATTTTTACAGTTTCAAGTTCCGGAAGCATTTCTCTTAATTCTTTTTCCATATAATCCATAAAAATGTATTCTGTGCCGTAATGGCCGGCGTCTATAACGCATACTCCCTGAGCTACTGCGTCTATAGAGGAGTGATAATCCATATCTGCTGTAACATATACATCAGCGCCTGCCTGGAGCACGGCAGGCATGAGACTTTTCCCGGAACCAGTGCAGACAGCGGCCTTCTTAACTATTTTATCCGGATCACCGTAGATCTTTACAAAAGGAAGGGAGAGTTTTTCCTTTACAAATCTGCCGAAGTCCTCCAGTGTCTCAGGTTTGGTGAGATTTCCAACTCTGCCAAGACCTTCTCTTTGTCCTTCCCGGTCGTAAGTAACTTCCAGGATCTCCCGCTGGGTAAGTTCCAGATAGTCCGCGCCCAGATCTGCCATTCCCAGCACATCAAAATTCGTATGCATAGCGTAATAAGAAATGTCATTCTTTATCAATCCTATGATCCGGCGGCCGATAAAATTATCCTCAGTCACCTTTTTAATCCCGGAAAAGATCAGAGGATGATGGGTAATGATCATATCTGCATCTGTCTTCACTGCTTCCTCCAGACTCTCGTCAGTCACGTCCAGAGCAAGAAAAACTTTTTTTACCTCTTTCTCAGGATCTCCTACAAGAAGTCCCGGATTATCCCATTCTTCAGCAAAAGAAACAGGATATTTTTCCTCTATCTTTTTTATGATCTCTTTACACTTCATAGTAGGCAAGGGCCTCCTCTCTGTCTTTGATCTCTGCGGCCAGCTCTTTGCTCCGCTTCTTTGCGGAAGGCGTATCTACACGGGAAAGCTTTTCCAGAAGCTCTTTTGTCTCCCGGTCCTCTTTTTCCAGGAATTCTTTTAACACCGGGTGCCGGGTTTCCAGAAGCTCTTTTCCGTAAAGATATTCTGCTTTTTTTGTATACTTCATCTGTCCCTGAACAGCTTTCATCATAGGATAGTATTTTCCTTCTTCCTCCACCATATCCTCTTTGATGACCGCATAACCATTTTCAGCCAGAAACCGGCGGAAATGGCCGATTTCTGACTGAGGCTGGAGGATCAGTTCTTTCATATCTTTCACTACATTTTCTCCCTGGGTAAGGATCTTCTCCATAAGAGGCCCGCCCATACCTGCGATCACCAGACACTGGGCTTCCCCTGGCTTTAAAGCCTCCACACCGTCAGAAAGCCTGGTTTCTATGTAGTCTTCCAATCCCCATTCCCGGATATGCTCCCTGGCCCGCAAAAGGGGCCCCTGGTTGATATCCATGGCAATGGCTCTTGGGATCTGTCCTTTTTGTATTAAATAAATGGGAATATATCCGTGGTCGCAGCCTACATCTGCCAGTACCTGTCCCGGACTTACCAGGGCTGCCACAGCGCTAAGCCGCCGGGATATCTGTATCTCTCTCATGATCATTCCTTAATCCAGATAATCCTTCAGTTTCCGGCTGCGGCTTGGGTGGCGGAGCTTTCTCAGAGCCTTAGCCTCGATCTGACGGATACGTTCTCTGGTAACATTAAATTCTTTACCTACTTCTTCCAGAGTTCTGGCTCTTCCGTCATCCAGACCAAAGCGGAGACGAAGTACCTTCTGTTCTCTCTCTGTAAGAGTGCCAAGAACCTCTACCAGCTGTTCTTTCAGCAAGGTAAATGCCGCCGCATCTGCAGGTACCGGTACATTGTCGTCCTGGATAAAGTCTCCCAGATGGCTGTCCTCTTCCTCTCCGATAGGAGTTTCCAGGGAAACCGGCTCCTGAGAAATTTTCAGGATCTCTCTGACACGGTCCACAGACATGTTCATTTCTTTGGCGATCTCTTCCGGCTGAGGTTCTCTTCCCAGTTCCTGGAGAAGCTGTCTGGACACACGGATCAGTTTATTGATCGTCTCCACCATATGGACAGGAATACGGATAGTCCTTGCCTGGTCGGCAATGGCTCTGGTGATCGCCTGACGGATCCACCAGGTAGCATAGGTAGAGAACTTGTATCCCTTCCGGTAATCAAATTTTTCTACAGCTTTGATCAGACCCAGGTTTCCTTCCTGGATCAGGTCCAGGAAGAGCATGCCTCTTCCCACATATCTTTTCGCAATGCTGACTACCAGACGAAGGTTTGCTTCTGCCAGACGTTTTTTTGCGCTTTCATCTCCGTTTTCCATTCTTTTTGCCAGGCTGATCTCTTCCTCAGCGGTGAGAAGTGGAACTTTTCCGATCTCTTTCAGATACATACGGACCGGATCTTCAATGCTGACCCCTTCTGGTACGGACAGGTCGATATTTTCCATATCTACCTCGTCCTCCTCACTGAGGTTCATTTCTTCTTCGTCGCTCATAAGCAGATCATCATTATCCTGCATCCGGAGTACATCCACCCCATTTGCTTCCAGATAATCAAAAACCTTGTCCATATGTTCCGGATCCAGAGGAAAATCCTTGAAAAAGTCATTGATCTCCTGGTATTCCAGTACGTTTTTCTTCTTCTTCGCCAGCTCGATAAGTTCTGCCAGTTTCTCGCTGAATTTTGCCATGTTCATTTCCATAAATGTTCCATCCTCTCAATTCTTAATTATATGGTATCCTCAATCAAAGGAAATATGCAGTGTAACTCTGCCTCTTTCCAGGTCCTCCAGTCTTTTCCTTGCCTCAATGATCTTCTGCAGTCCTGCAAGATCCGTAGGGGCCAGGTGTTCGTTCTGCCAGTCGATACTGTCTCTTTTCAGACGGCATACGGTTTCCAGCACCGCCCGTCTGGCTTCCTCCTGCCCTTCCAGATGGAGGGAAGCGTGAAACAGAGAAGCCACCTCTCTTTGTTCTTCCGGATCTGAAAACTGGTTCAGCAGTTTTGCGGGATTCACCGCTCCCTCTGCATGCTGGGCAAAGACCAGCTGGGCTACCTGATGATAAAGGGGTGTAGTGAAATCCTCCGGTCCGATATATCCTTCAATGGTATCAAACATTTTCGGATAAGAGGTAAGCCAGGTCAGCATAAGCTTCTGGGCAGTCTGTCCTGCGTCTTCCTTGTTTTCTTTTTTCTTTCTGGGCCCTTCCCGCCGGACAGGATCCGGATTTTTCTTCGGGGCAAGAGCCATATGGTTTACCATTTTCCTCAGATCTTCATATTGGATCCGATAGATCCGGGAAAGGGTTTCCATGTAGTTGTTCCTCTCCAGTTCTTCCGGAAATTCCAGGAGCATTCCTGCGATCTCCCTGAAAAACTGGGTCTTCTCCTCAGGATCCGACAGATTATATTTCTTTTCCAGCACTTTTACCTGGAAAAGGAAATAATTCATAGCCTCATCCAGGCGCTTCTCAAAGGCCTCCCGGCCTTCTGCTTTTATAAATTCATCCGGATCCTTGTAAGGAGCCAGTTTCACCACCCTGGGCCGGATCCCTGCCGCTCTTAGAATGGGGATTCCTCTTAAAGCCGCCTTCTGTCCGGCTTCATCACTGTCATAAGTAAGCAGGACCTCCTTGGTATAACGGCTCATAAGGCTGGCATGTCCCGATGTCAGAGCCGTTCCCAGGGAAGCCACCGCATTGGTAAACCCGGCCTGATGCATGGAGATCACATCCATATAGCCCTCACAGATGATCAGATAAGGCTTTCTGGAAGTCCTTGCCACATTTAATCCATACAGGTTCCGGCTTTTATCGAAGATCTTCGTTTCCGGAGAATTCAGATATTTCGGTTCCCCCTGTCCCATGACCCGGCCTCCGAAACCAATGACCCGGCTGTTTACATCCATAATAGGAAACATGACCCGGTTCCAGAAACGGTCCTGCATTCCCCGGCGCTCATCTACATTGAACAGTCCGGATTCTTTAAGCAGTTCATCGGAATACCCCTGTCCCTTCAGATATTGATACAAGGCTCCGGAATACCGGGGAGAACAGCCAAGACCGAATTTCTTGATCGTTTCGTCTGACAGTTCCCTCTTTTTCAGATATTCCATTCCCTGCTTTCCTTTTTCACTTTTCAGCTGATAATAATAGAAAGCAGCTGCCTTCTTATTGATCTCCAGAAGACGGGATTTCAGATCTGCCGCCCGTCTGGCTTCCGGAGAATACTCCGCCTCAGGCAGCCGTACCCCTGCCCGGTCCGCCAGGTATTTCACTGCTTCCACAAAAGTAAAATTTTCGTATTCCATCAGAAAGGTAAATACGTTTCCTCCGGCTCCGCAGCCGAAACAGTAATACATCTGTTTACCCGGACTTACGGAAAAAGAAGGGGATTTTTCATTGTGAAAAGGACAAAGGCCAAAATAGGAGCTGCCTTTCCGCTGAAGTTTTACATATCCGGAGATCACATCTACTATATCGTTTTTCATGCGGACTTCTTCAATAATATCATCCGAATAATACATTCTGATTCCTCTTTTCCACTATCTCTTTTCCCGGCCCCGCCATCTTTTCGGGATAAAAATGTCTTTGAATTTCTCCAGGGAATACTGATCGGTCATGCCGGAAATATAGTCGCAGACCACTCTTTCTTTAGGTTCCCCCTCAGCCAGAAGCCTCTGATATTCTTCTGACATTTTTTCCGGATATTTCCTGTAATATGTATATAATTCCTCAATTACGTGCTCTGCCTTTTTTTCTTCGCTTTTCGCCGCCGGATTCAGGTACACGTCCTGGAACATCAGGGAGCGAAGGTCCCGAAGCCCATCCTCAATATCCGGGGACATGGAAATGTGGTCTTTTCCCCGGCTGTGTTCCACGATATCGTGTACAAAGGTATTCAGACGTTCCTTGGTATTTTCTCCTAAAAGCAGACGCAGGGTAATAGGAATATTATCTTCTGAAATGATCCCCGCCCGCTGGGCATCGTCCATATCATGGTGTATATAGGAGATCTTGTCGCTGTAGCGGACCACCTGGCCTTCCAGAGTATGGGGGTTTCCGCTGGTCCTGTGATTAATGATCCCGTCCCGGACTTCCCAGGTCAGGTTCAGTCCTCTTCCGTTTTTTTCCAGTCTCTCCACTACCCGGAGGCTTTGTCTTACGTGAGAAAATCCAAGAGGGCAGACCCGGTCCAGGACCTTTTCTCCTGCGTGTCCGAAAGGGGTATGTCCCAGGTCATGTCCCAGGGCAATGGCCTCTACCAGATCTACATTAAGATACAAAGCCTTTGCAATGGTCCTGGCGATCTGAGATACTTCCAGAGTATGGGTCAGCCGGTTCCTGTAATGGTCTCCCTGAGCCGCCAGAAAAACCTGGGTCTTATCCTTCATTCTCCGAAAAGATTTGCTGTGGAGGATCCGATCCCTGTCTCTCTGGTAAACAGTCCGGATATCACATTCTGTCTCTTCTCTTTCCCTTCCCCGGGATTTTCCGCTGAAGGAGGCATAAGGGCTGAGATATTCCAGTTCCTTTGCTTCCAGCTCTTCACGAATATTCATCCACCGTCACCTGACTTTCTTTTACCAACGATTATGCAAGTCTTCTCCTTCTGATAAATATATTACCGTTTTCCGGCAGATTTCCTTCTTTTCTTTTCAAAAAATTCCAACAAATGTGGAATTTTGATTTTTCTCACGATTCCTGGCGAACACTGCGCAAAAAGGCGATTTCAGCCTTATAACCCTCAAGATCGTTGGGAGTTTCCAGGTAAAAAGGCAGGTCTTTTAAAGCCGGATGATTGATGATCCGGATCATTGCTTCTTTCCCGATCTTCCCTTCTCCGATCTTTGCATGACGATCCTTATGGCTGTTCAGCCCATACATACTGTCATTTAAATGCACCGCTTTCAGCCGGGAAAGGCCGATGACCTGATCAAACTCTTTCAGAACCCCATCCAGATCATTTACAATGTCATAGCCTCCGTCATATATATGACAGGTATCCAGGCAGACGCCCATTTTATCCTGAAGTTCCACCCGGTCTAAGATCTCCCGGAGTTCCTGAAAGTTCCTTCCGACCTCACTTCCCTTTCCGGCCATGGTTTCCAGGAGCACAGTGGTACTCTGTTCCGGCCGCAGGATATTATTTAAAAGCTCCGCGATCAGTTCGATTCCTTTCTCTGCTCCCTGTTTTACATGGCTGCCCGGGTGAAAATTGTAGCAGTTTCCCGGGGTATATTCCATTCTTTTCAGATCATCAGCCATGGTATTATAGGCAAATTCCCGGACTTTTTCGTCCGGAGAGCATGCGTTCAGGGTATAAGGGGCATGTGCCAGGATCTTCTGGATCCCCAGACGGGAAGCCTCTAAATGAAACTGCTCCACATCTTTCGGATCAATAGCTTTTGCCTTTCCTCCTCTGGGATTTCTGGTAAAAAACTGAAAGGTATTTGCATTTATCTTTTCTGCCTCCTTCGCCATGGCAGTATAGCCTTTGGCGGAAGACAAGTGACAGCCTATAGTCAGCATTTGCTTTCCTCCTTCATGTAAAATCTTTACTGTAATATTCTCGATTCTGAGTAATGCGACAGCACCCTCCGATACTGCAGGCAGCTCCAGGCAAAGTCTGTCGCTTACCGGTCGCCCGACCGGCGTATTGCACAAAAAAAGCAGAAAACCTGTTTCAGATTTTCTGCTTTTCTCTACTGCGGGAGATGGGACTTGAACCCACACGAGCATACACCCACAAGATCCTTAGTCTTGCCTGTCTGCCAATTCCAGCACTCCCGCTTGGCTGTCGTTTTTTCTTATCTCTCAACGACAAGTGAAAGTATAGCAAAGATTTTCCAATTCGTCAATACTTTTTTCAAAAAAATTTTTTTAATTTTTTAAACTTTCCGGAATTTTCCCTGAATAAGAGATTCTCCCTTTAAAAGACGCTGCTCCAGATCACCTTTATCTCCCAGGATTTCCTGAAAACATGCCCACTCATCCAGGATCCCCTGACCATGAGGGACCAGATAAGCACCAGCGTCGCTGCCTAAAGCCAGGTTCACCCCTGCTTCATATCCTCTTCTGATATTTTTCTTTCCTTTTTCCCAGATCTTTTCAAGGACCTGATCGGAGAACCTGCCTTTTCCGATGAGATTCTTTACAACAGTAATGGTAGGCACCCAGACCGTTCCCATTTCCGCCATGACCTCCACTGCTTCTTCATCAACATAATTGCCGTGTTCAATACTGTCTGCTCCTGCTGCTGCAGCTTCTTTTACTGCTCTGGCGCCGTTTGTATGGGACATGACACAGAAACCTTCTTCATGGGCAATATGGACCATCTCCCGGACTTCCCCGAAAGAAAGGGCGGTACCTGTGATAGAACCGTCTGTATCAAAATCCATGATCCCTGTGGTCATGATCTTGATAAAATCTCCTCCTTCCCTGCGGACTTCTTTTACCAGTGCGGCATACTCTTTCATGGTATCAAACCCTCTGCCTACGATCCCGCCGTAATGACCGTTTTTGTGAATGGCAAAGATCGGGGTCCTGTAGTCGATCCCATATTCCGGAGCGATCTCTCTGGCTTTGTAAGAGACGTGAAGATGATCTCCACCGTCTCTTACAAAAGAAACCTGCTTTTCCTGATAAGCCTTAAAATGCGCCCGGATAATCCTCTCGTCAGGAGCCTTTTCATGATCTTTTACCGCCTGGTGATAATCCAGGGCGTTCATAAATATATGCGCGTGATTTTCTCCAAACATCTGTGTTTCACCTTCAGTATTGTATTTCTTTATCGTCTATTCTTTTTGGCCGGCTTCCACAAAAATCTCATAGCTTCCGGGATCCAGCAGGATCTTTCCTTTATTTTCCAGGTGCCGGTTCCGTCTTCCATTGAGATAAATCCTCTTTCCACGATATGGAAGTATAAATTTTGCTCTGGTGTTAAAAGGAACTCTTACCTGAAAAAGGATTCCTTTTTTCTTCCATTCCCAGCCGGATTCATAAAGACCTCTGGCAGAGTCATAAGAACACCGGGCAAAACCCAGCCTCCTGTCAGGTTTGGGAGCGATCACTGCCCGCATAAAACCTGGTCCTTTTTCCGCCGGATTCAGTCCGCACATACAGCGGTACATCCACTCTGCGATCACTCCATATGCATAATGATTCAAACTGTTCATACCAGTGTCACTGATGTGGCCGTCAGGAAGGATAGAATTCCAGCGTTCCCATACAGTAGTGGCTCCCATGTTCACCTCATAAAGCCAGCCGGGATATTCCTCCTGGAGAAGCAGACTGTAAGCTTCCTGATCCATCCCCATCTCTGAAAGGGCGAGGCAAAGATAACAGGTCCCCACAAAGCCTGTGGTCAGATGCATGCCGTGGGACCGGATGTTTTTCTTCAGTTCTCCTGCGATCTTCTTTCTGGCAGACTTAGGCGCCAGCTTAAAATATAAGGCCAGGACCATGGCCGTCTGGGTTTTAACCATCAGGTCTCCTTTGCTGTCAAAATACTTTCGGCGAAAGGCTGCTTTAATCTCTTTTGCCAGCTGCCGGTAAGCTCTTGCGTCCTGGCGTATTCCCAGCACATAGGCTGCTTTCGCTGTCAGCATGGCGGAATAATAGTAAAAAGCTGTAGCTACATAAGTATTATCCGTACCGCCGAAACTGCTGGTTTTATCCGGGTTATCCAAAGCCAGCCAGTCGGCGAAATGAAAACCGGTACTCCAAAGCCGTGATCCGCCGCACTGCTCCTCATCCACCCGGAAGATATAGTCCACCCAGTCCCGCATAACCGGATATTGCTCCGCCAGCAGGATCTCATCTCCATAAAACTTATACAGGGTCCAGGGAATGATACAGGCCGCATCTCCCCAGGCACAGGAACCGTAAGTGGTCCATTCCCCTTCTTTTGTGACCGGATCCTTACTTTGATTCTTGATCCGCTGTACCTGTCCCAGCACATCAGGCACCACATGGGGTACTCCTCCCCTGTAGATCTTCTGATCCTCTTTCATATCATAGAGATATTTCCGATAGAAAGCCGGCGTCTCCATATGGAAAGAAGCTGTCGCGCAGAAAGCCTGGGCGTCTCCCGTCCACCCCAGCCGTTCATCTCTCTGAGGGCAGTCTGTAGGCACATCCAGAAAGTTTCCTTTCTGACCCCAGACCGTGTTTTCAAAAAGTCTGTTTACTTTTTCGGAGGAAGTCTGGATATTTCCGGTTCTCCTGATATCAGAGTGGATCACACAGGCAGTAAAATTCCGGGGATCCACCTCCGTCATGCCTGTTACCTTCACATATCGGAAACCATAGAAGGTAAAATGAGGACGGACCCACTGCTTTTCTCCGGAGGAAATATAGGTCATCTCCGCCTTTGCAGTGCGGAGATTATCCCGGTAAAAACAGCCGTCCTGAAGGACCTCTCCATATTGCAGCCGTATTTCTCTTCCTTCTTCTTCATCACACAGAAATTCCGCCCATCCGGTGATCTCCTGCCCGAAATCCAGCACGGTTTCTCCCGCAGGAGTCAGGATCTTTTTCGGTTCCTGTATCCTCTGGATGATCCTAAGAGGCGGACTGAGCCGATCCTTTAAAGGCACAGAAACTCCCGGACCTTTTACCGCTTTACAAGGCAGAGTACAGGAAACTGTGGCAAAATGATCGGTCTCCAGTCTTGCATCATAGACTTCCCCGTCATAGATACCGCTTTCCTTTACAGGAGAAGGCCCACATTCCCAGCTCTCATCAGTAGCTATGACAAGCTCCTCTCCCGTTTCCCTTTCCAGCCGCAGTTCTGCCAGAAGCTGAAAGTCCTTGCCATAAAGTCCGTACATATCCTTTTCATAGCTGAATCTTCCCTTATACCATCCATTTCCAAGGGCTGCCCCTACGGCATTTTCCTCTCCTTTTTTCAGAAGAGGTGTTATATCATAAGTCACATATTGTATCCAGTTGTGATAATCCGTATAGAAAGGCGCCAGATATTCTTCTGAGACTTTCTCGCCGTTTACAAGCACTTCAAAAAGTCCCAATCCGCAGATATAGATTCTGGCAGAGGCCAGATCCTTTGGCACCTGAAATTTCTTCTGAAACAAGGGGTGGATCTCCGGATTTTTCTGATTAAAATCTGCCTGGATCCACTGCCCCTGCCAAAGTTCCTGGCTTTTTCCTGTTTCAAACCAGGCCACAGGGCTTACAACCTTTTCTCTCCTGTCTGTAAGTACTTTCACCCGCCAATAATACCTGGTCCTGGGGCTGATCTGTACATTCGGACAAAAACCGCAGCTGTCGATCTCCCGCTGCCATCCGCTGTCATAAATCACCTTTTTCATAGCCCTATCTAGAGCGATTTCCATCCGGGCCTTTTCCTGGCATTTTCCTCTGACATTTTCTGTCACCCAGGAAAAGACCGGATATTCACACTCGTATCCCAGGGGATCTGTCAGATGATTTACCTGCATATTTCTTATTCTCATATTAATCCTCTTCTTCTTTTGCCCAGCCGTAAGCACATTTTACAGCTTTCTTCCAGCCTTTTGCCTTCTTATCCCGCTCTTCTACAGAAATCTGAGGGGTAAACACCCGGTCGATTTCCCAGTTGCTGATGATCTCCTGAGGGCTGTTCCAATATCCCACAGCCAGCCCTGCCAGATAAGCAGCTCCCATAGCGGTGGTCTCCACGCATACCGGCCTTTTTACGGGAACCTGTATCATATCTGCCTGAGCCTGCATAAGGAAATTATTAGCGCTGGCGCCTCCGTCTACTTTCAGTGAATTCATCTGAATGCCGGAATCCGCCCTCATAGCCTCGATCACATCATGGACCTGATAAGCCAGTGATTCCAGTGTAGCCCGGATAATGTGGCATTTATTTACCCCTCTGGTCAGTCCCACAATGGTCCCTCTGGCATACTGATCCCAGTAAGGAGCTCCCAGTCCGGTGAAAGCCGGCACCACATAACAGCCATGGGTGTCCTTTACTTTTCTGGCCATATACTCGGAATCTTCCGCAGAGTCGATCAGCCGGAGCTCATCTCTCAGCCACTGGATCACAGCCCCTGCTACAAAAACAGAACCTTCCAGGGCATAGGTGATCTTTCCGTCCAGTCCCCAGGCAATGGTAGTTACCAGACCATTTTCAGAAAATACCGGTTTTTCCCCTGTGTTCATCAGCAGGAAACAGCCGGTGCCATAGGTATTCTTGGCATCTCCTTTTTCAAAACAGGTTTGCCCGAAAAGGGCAGACTGCTGATCCCCGGCCGCCCCTCCGATAGGAATAGGTCCGCCGAAAAAGCTGCTGTCCGCCATTCCATATACACAGCTTGAAGGTTTTACCTCAGGCAGCATCTCTCTTGGGATGTCCAGCTCTTTTAATATATCCTCATCCCATTCCAGCGTATTGATATTAAAAAGCATGGTCCTGGAAGCGTTGGAATAGTCTGTGACATGGACCTCTCCCTTTGTCATCTTCCAGATCAGCCAGGTCTCAACAGTACCGAAAAGCAGCTCCCCCTTCTTAGCTCTCTCTCTGGCCCCTTCCACATGATCCAGGATCCATTTCACCTTTGTTCCTGAAAAGTAAGCATCAATGATCAGGCCTGTTTTCTTCCGGTATTCTTCTGTCAGTCCCTTTTCTTTAAGAGAATCACAGTATTCAGAAGTTCTCCGGCACTGCCATACGATGGCATGATAGACAGGTTCTCCTGTATTTTTATCCCAGACAATGGCGGTTTCTCTCTGATTTGTGATCCCGATCGCGGCAATATCCGCCGCCTCAGCTCCTGCCTTCTGCATGGCCTCCACAGCCACCCCAAGCTGATTGGACCATATCTCATTGGCATCATGCTCTACCCATCCTGGTTTTGGAAAATACTGAGTAAATTCCTTCTGGGCAAAGCTGACGATCTCCCCTTTTTTATTAAACAGAACACACCTGTTGCTGGTAGTCCCTGCATCCAATGCCATTACATATTTTGCCATGTAATATCCTCCTCGTATATACTTTACGATTATTCAAATTTACTGATATTTTATCGCTGTTTTTACTTTTTTTCAATATAAATTATGGAAGCTGTCCTATATCCGCACAAAACTTTTTCTGTTTCATATAATAAATCAATGACATTTTCTGAGGTTTCTTATGAATCTTTTCTCATTAAAAGCAGCCCAGACCGCAGAGCGTACTGATCAGGGACGTCTCCGCCTCTCGGTGCTTACCGCAGACAGAAGCCAGCCCATAGACGACGCCTCTGTCACAATTTCTTACAGCGGAGATCCGGACTCTGTGATCGAGGAAGCCAATACAGACTCCAGCGGTCAGATCCCGGAGCTGACTCTGCCGGCCCCTCCTCTGGAATACAGTATGGCGCCTTCTGAATATCAGCCATACGCAGAGTATACTTTCCGGATTTCCAAGGAGGGATACGAAGACCTGGAAATCTCCGGTGCGGAAATCCTCCCTGACTCCACAGCCACCCAGCAGGCTTTTCTCCGCCCTGCCACTCCTCAGGAGACGTTTCAGGATATTGTGATCCCCGCTCATACACTTTTTGGAAATTATCCGGAGAAGATTCCGGAAGATGAGATCAAACCCATAGATGCCTCCGGCGAGATCGTTCTCAGCCGGGTAGTGATCCCGGAAACTATCGTGGTCCATGACGGTACCCCGGATAACACATCTGCCCAGAATTATTTTGTCCGTTATCGGGACTATATCAAAAATGTAGCCTGCAGTGAGATCTATGCCACCTGGCCTAAAGATACTATCCGGGCAAATGTGCTGGCTATTATGTCTTTTACCTTAAATCGCGTATATACCGAGTGGTATAGAAATAAAGGTTACGATTTTACTATTACATCCTCTACAGCCTTTGATCACAAATGGATGTATGGAAGAAATCTTTTTGAAAGTATCTCTGAAGTTGTTGACGAACTCTTTGACAACTACCTCTCACGCCCCGGAGTACGGCAGCCCATCCTCACCCAGTATTGTGACGGGCAGAGAGTCCAGTGTCCGGGATGGATGACTCAGTGGGGTTCCAAATACCTGGGGGATCAGGGCTATACTGCCATTGAGATCCTTCGCCATTTCTATGGCGACAACATGTATATCAACACCGCTGAAGAAATTTCAGGCATTCCTGCTTCCTGGCCGGGAGCTCCTCTGGACATCGGCTCCTCCGGCAATAAAGTCCGTCAGATCCAGGAACAGCTGAATACCATCGCCGGTTCCTATCCTGCACTGCCGAATGTAACAGCCGACGGCATCTATGGGGAAGCCACTCAGAACGCAGTCCGGGAGTTTCAGAGAGTCTTTAATCTTCCTGTTACAGGTGTGGTGGATTATCCTACCTGGTACGAAATACAGGAAATCTTTGTGGGCGTTTCCCGGATTGCCGAGCTGGTTTGAAAAAACTGCCTTTTATTATAAAAAGAGCTTTGGGGAATCATATTTCCGCTTCCCCAAGGCTCTTTTACCTTCTATACCGGCTGTTATACAGGTTTTCGAATTTGATATCAATATTACTACTGTCAGCCATGTTCTTTGAGATTCCAAGAAAATTATCACATATTGACATTGGCTAAGGTTTCAAATATCATTAAAGTGGCAATTAAAGTTATGGTGATAAACGAAGGGAAATATTTTGCCAAGGAAAGGACGTGACGCTATGCCGTTTCCAAAAGAAAAGCTTTATACTATTGAAGATATCTATGCACTTCCAGATGGTAAGCGAGGCGAGCTGATTGACGGAAAATTATATATGATGACGCCGCCCAGCAGGATCCATCAGAAAATCCTCCAGGAATTCAGCCGAGTTATCGGAAATTATATCTCTGGCAAAGGTGGAGTCTGTGGAGTCTATCCCGCTCCATTTGCTGTGTTTTTAAGTAAAGATGATAAAAACTATGTGGAGCCGGATATCAGCGTAATACGTGATAAAAATAAGCTTACAGATAAGGGGTGCAGCGGTGCTCCGGATTGGATCATCGAGATTGTATCACCAAGCAGCCAGCGCATGGATTATCTCACCAAACTTTTGAAATACCGTACTGCCGGTGTAAGAGAATATTGGATCGTAAATCCGATGAAAGAAACTGTACAAGCCTATTCCTTTGAAGGTACAGAGGATTCTATGCAGTATTCTTTCTCCGATCTTATTGGATCTGGGATTTTTGAAGATCTGAGAATTTGTATTACAGATATGCTGAAATAGCAGAGTTTTATAAAAAAGATAAAAGAGCTTTGAGGAATCGTATTTCCACTTCCTCAAAGCTCCTTTTTATAGTCTCTGTATTTAATTACATTTCTCTTATCCCATCTTTATCCCCCAAACTGACTGTTATACAGCTTCTCATAGAAACCATGACGGGCCATCAGGGATTCATGGGTTCCTTTTTCCAGAATATGGCCGTCCTTCATTACCAGGATCACATCTGCCTCCCGGATGGTAGAAAGCCGATGAGCCACCAGAAAGCTGGTCCGTCCTTTCATCATTCTGGCAAAGGCCTCCTGGATACGGATTTCTGTCCTGGTATCAATGTTGCTGGTAGCCTCATCCAGGATCAGCATAGGCGGAAGACAGAGCATAACTCTGGCAATGCACAAAAGCTGTTTCTGTCCCTGGCTGATATTGCCGCCATTTTCGCTGATAACCGTATCATATCCATTAGGAAGTCTCCGGATAAAACTGTGGGCGTGAGCCGCTTTGGCCGCTTCCACCACTTCTTCCATAGAGGCTTCCGGCTTTCCATAGGCAATATTCTCCCGGATCGTTCCGGCTTTCAGCCAGGTGTCCTGAAGGACCATTCCGAAATTCTGCCGCAGAGAATGACGGGTCATGTCCCGGATATCCGTTCCGTCAATCTTTATACTTCCCTCCCGTACATCATAAAACCGCATTAACAGATTGATCAATGTAGTCTTTCCACAGCCGGTAGGGCCTACGATAGCAATCCGCTGTCCAGGCTTCACTTCCAGATTTAAGTCTTCGATAAGAGGCTTATCCGGATCATAGCTGAAGGAAACATGGGAAAGGCTCACCTGGCCCTGACTGTGAAATTCCACTGCATTTTCTCTGTCCGGCACCTCATCAGGTACATCAACCAGTTCAAAAATACGGGCAGCACAAGCAAGAGCATTCTGCATTTCGGTGACCACTCCCGAGATTTCATTAAAAGGTTTTGCGTACTGGCTGGCATAGCTTAAAAATATACTCAGTTCTCCAATGGTGATCCCCCCGGAAATAGCGATCATAGCACTGGCCAGACCTACGCCTGCATAAACAATATTATTGACCAGTCTTGTGCTGGGATTGGTCAGACTGGAGAAAAATACCGCTTTCACACTGACATCCCGAAGTCTTTCATTTACCTCATCAAAGGTCTCCATACTTTTCTCTTCATATCCGAATGCCTGGACAACCTTCTGCCCTTCTACCATTTCATTGATAAGGGCAGTCTGTTCTCCACGCACCTTCGCCTGTTTTCCGAAATATTTATAAGTCCTTTTCGCGATAAATCCTGCCACAAAAAGGCTTAAAGGGGTCAGCAGCACCACAATGGCAGTGATCCCGGGATTCAGAAAAAGCATGATCCCCAAGGTACCCAGGATCGTCAGGATCCCGGTAAAGAACTGGGTAAATCCCATCAACAGTCCGTCGGCAAAAGTATCTACATCAGCAATGATCCTGCTGACCAGATCTCCGGAAGGATGAGCGTCCAGATAAGACAACGGAAGATTCTGTATCTTTTTCATTGCTTCGTTTCTCAGATCTCTGGAAACGCAGAAGGTCACCCGGTTATTGCAGGCCGCCAGCACCCATTGAGCCACTGCCGAAAGAACAGTTACCAGAACAATGGAAAGGATCAGCCTTTCCACAGCTTCAAAATCTACTTTTCCGATCCCCAGCATATAGTCGATGGCGTCTCCGCAGAAGATCGGTACCAGAAGCTGAGCTGCCACACTGACTGCTCCGCAGAGGATACTGAGGATCACAAAGAAACTGTACGGCCTGATACGGCGGAGTACTCTGAAAAAAGTTTTCTTCTGTTTCATACTGCACTTTCTCCTTTCCCATACTGGCTTTCATATATTTCTCTGTAGATCTGGCAGGACTCCAGCAGTTCCTCATGGGTTCCCCAGCCGACCGCTTTTCCGTCGTCCAGCACCAGGATATGATCTGCATGGCGGATACTGGAAGTTCTCTGGGACACCAGGAAAACAGTCACATTTGACGGCAGGTTTTTAAGGGCTTTCCGGAGAGCCGCATCTGTAGCGTAGTCCAATGCGCTGGAACTGTCATCCAGGATCAGGATCTCCGGTTTTCTTATCAGAGCTCTTGCAATGGTCAGCCTCTGTTTCTGTCCTCCGGAAAGATTTCTCCCGCCCTGTTCTACCGGTTCATCCAGACCTTCCGATTTTTTTCTGACAAATTCTTCAGCCTGCGCATCTCTCAGAGCCTGCCACATCTCTTCCTCTGTGGCATCTTCATTTCCCATAAGAAGGTTGGACCGTATGGTTCCGGAAAATACCTGGACCTTCTGCATAACGATCCCCACTTTCTGCCGGAGGGTCTCCTTGTCCCATTCTTTAACAGGCCGTCCCAGTAGGAAAACCTCTCCTGAGGTGGCGTCGTAAAATCTGGGGATCAGGTGGACCAGACTGGATTTACCACTGCCGGTACCGCCGATAATACCGATGGTCTCTCCCTTTTTCACGGAAAAACTGATGTCACTGAGACTTTCTTCTCCCGCCTGGGCATATGAGAGACTTACATGGTCAAAGCGCAGGGCCTCTTCTGTATTTCCTTTCCTGACACTTTTCCCGTTTTTGGTATTCTCCGAAAATTCCATAGCCGTCTTTGTATCCAGGATCTGTTCCACACGTCCCAGGCTGGCCATAGCACGGCTCATAGTAACGATCAGGTTTGCCAGTTTTACCAATTCTACCAGGATCTGGCTCATGTAGTTTACCAGCGCGACAATATCTCCGCTCATCAGCACACCGGTATCCACTGAACGGGAACCGGCCCAGAGAATGGCAATGATCCCTATATTCACTACAGAATACGTAAGAGGATTCATCAATGCGGAAATCCTTCCTACAAAAAGCTGCCCCCTCACCAATTCTCCGTTGGCCCTGGAAAAGTTCTCGGTTTCCTGTTTTTCTCTGCCAAAAGCCCGGATCACCCGGACTCCGGAAAGATTTTCCCTGGCATTTCCTGTGATCACGTCCAGTTTCCCCTGGACTTTTTTATACAGAGGCGAAGTAATCGCCATCAGTCCGAAAATGATCACAGAAAGCACCGGAATCGTTACTACGAAAATAAGGGCAATTTTCACATTGATGGTAAAGGCCATGACCATGGCTCCGAAAACAATAAAAGGGCTTCTCAGGAAAAGCCGCAGAAACAGGTTCAGGCCGTTCTGTACCTGGTTGATGTCGCTGGTCATCCTGGTGATCAGCGTGCTGCTGCCAATGGTATCCATCTCAGAGAATCCCAGCTGCTGGATATGAGCAAAAAGCATATGCCGCAGTCCCGTAGCACTTCCAATGGCCGCTCTGGCCGCAAAATACTGGGCGGTAAAGCTGCAGCACAGGCCTACAATAGCCATAAGCACCAGGATCCCGCAGCACCTCAGGATATCTCCCCGGTCCTGGTTGGCAATGCCTACATTGATAATATGGGCCACTACCACAGGAACCAGCAGATCAAACATGGCTTCCAGCATTTTAAATAAAGGAGCCAGGATACTGTCTCTTTTATAATCTTTCAGATAGATTTTCAAATATTTCACTTTTTCATAACCTCCTTTCTTATCTTCTTTTCCAGTATATCCCTTTTTTTATTATTTGAAAAATATTTATTTTATGTTATTATTATACAAAAAAAATATAGGAGAACTGCTATGGATATCCGACAGCTTCGATATTTTACTGCTATCGTAGAAGAAGGCACTCTTACCGGTGCCGCCAGACGTTTGAATATGACTCAGCCTCCTCTTACTGCCCAGCTAAAACTTCTGGAGGAAGAGCTGAAATGTCCCCTTTTCACCCGGGATGGAAAGAGGCTTCACCTGACAGAAGCCGGCCACCATTTTTATGAGCGGGCGCAGCGGATCCTGGGGATGTGCGACGCTGCTGTAACGGAAATGGCGGATTTTCAGGAAGGAGCAGCGGGAACTCTGCGTATCGGAGTCATATCTTCTGTAAAAGATCAGCTTTTTCCCAGGTGGATCTGCCGCTTCTGGAAAAAGTATCCCAACATCCGATATGAAATATACAGCGCCAATACCTATCAGCTTTTGGATCATCTTCAAAATGGACAGATAGATCTGGCTCTTGTAAGGACTCCTTTTTCCAAAACACAGATGGATATTTTACACATAAAAAAAGAGCCCTTTCTGGCTATAGGAGATTCTTCTTTTTTCCCCAGCCATAAAGAAAGCTCTCTTACTGTGAAAGATCTGGAAAAAGCGCCCCTTATCCTTTACCGCCGCTGGGAAGAAATGCTGAAAATGCGCTTTGAAGCAGAAGGGATCTCTCCCCGTATCCTCTGCTGCAATGATGATGCCCAGACAACTCTGGCTCTGGCCTCTTTAGGAATGGGCGTGGGGCTTCTCCCCGCCTCGGGAGCGCCGGAATTTCTCCCTTCCCCATCTTCCTCAGAAATAGAAATACGGGTTCTGAAAGAGAAAAATCTGTATTCTCAGATAGCTCTGGTCTGCCGTAAAAAATCTCAGCTTCCCAATTCGGCCAGACTTTTTTGGGAGATGATCGAGAGGATGTGCTGTGTATCCAGCAAATGATCTGTATCAAATTATTACTTGACTTTTTTTCTTACATGTCTATAATAATATTCGTACAAAGAGGTATAGCTTAGTAGCTGTGCCTCTTTTTTTCGTTTTTACATATATATAAGTTTTTGATAAGGAGGGATCTCTTATGACACCAATGAACAATGCAGAATATTTAACCCGTCTTCAGAACTCTCATGAATTAGAAGAACTAAAAAAGGCAAAAAAAGCTTCCGGTCTCAGTTATGAAGAGCTTGCTCAGAAGATTGGTGTAAACAAAGTATGGCTAGCTTCAGCCTTTGAAGGGCAACAATATGTTCCTGAAGAATACTGTAAAAAACTGGCCGAGGCTCTGGGAATTTCACCAGATAAAACAGCTTTTTTAGATTCTCATCCTTACAAAGGCAATACAGATCCTATCCTGTATCGGCTCCATGAAGTAATCGACACCTACGGACCCGCTATTAAAGATATCATTCATGAACAGGGTGGAAATGCAATTATGAGTGCTATTGATTTCGGACTGGATGTAGACGTGACAGAAGACGAGGATGGCAATCATCGTGTTATCATCAAATTTGATGGTAAACTGCTTCCTTATGCCAAAAAAGGAAGGTACCCCTGGTAGATTTAGAAAAGAGCAGGGGAAATACTAATTCGTTAAGCGTTTTCCTCTGCCCT
>ERZ1643246.1731-NODE-1731-length-22874-cov-11.333801_pt1 | contig 22874 bp, 20 predicted proteins | sample MGYA00579265_ERZ1643246 | MGnify/ENA primary metagenome ERZ1643246 (study PRJEB29033, sample SAMEA4952261) | chicken gut metagenome | biome: Broiler Chicken; feature: Gastrointestinal Tract; material: Caecum | place: Ireland | collected 2018 | study: Broiler...
TTTTTCTGCGCACACACCGCAGTTTGTACATTTTTCTGCATCGATATGTGCAAGGAAGTTATTAACTGTTATTGCGCCCGCTTCGCAGTTCTTCTCACAGAGACGGCATCCGATACATCCGACCTGACATACATCCATCAGTGCTTTTCCCTTTTCATTGGAATTGCACTGGACAAATGTTTTCTGTTTGTACGGAATCAGCTCAATCAGGTGCTTCGGACAGGCTGCCACACATTTGCCGCAGGCTTTGCAGGCTTCCTTATCTACCACTGCGATTCCGTCTACAATATGAATCGCATCAAACGGACAGGCATCGACACAGGATCCGTACCCGAGACATCCGTATGCACATCCTTTTGCACCGCCGTCCTGCATCTGGCTTGCCATAACGCAGTTTTTGATGCCGTAATATTCATATTCTGTTTTTGCTTTCTCGCAGGTCCCTCCGCATTTCACAAAAGCGACATTTCTCTCCTGCTCGGAAGCATCTACTCCCATAATTGCACCAATCTTTTCAGCTACGGGGGCACCTCCGACCGGGCATCCGCCGACCTCGGCCTCTCCGGCCACAATGGCCGCTGCCAGACCGGAGCAGCCGGCATAGCCGCAGCCGCCACAGTTGTTACCCGGCAGCACTTCCAGTATTGCGTCTTCACGCTCATCTGTTTCTACTGCAAATTTCTTTCCTGCTACTCCGAGGAAGATTCCGATGAACAGGCCGGTGCCGCCGACTATGACGACTGCCAGAATAATTCCAGTTATACTCATATCATCTTTCCTCCTATATCAATCCTGAAAATCCAAAAAATGAAATTGCCATCAGTCCCGCTGTAACAAGGACAATCGGAGTCCCCCTGAATGATTCGGGAACATCATTGTACTCGATCTTCTCACGGATTCCTGCCATCAGCACAATAGCAACGAGGAAACCGAAAGCAGTTGCAAATCCGTTTACAACACCTGTAAGAATGTCATAGCCTTCCTGAACATTTGTCAGCGCGACACCAAGAACCGCACAGTTAGTTGTAATCAGAGGCAGATATACACCAAGGGCATTATACAGCGACTGCATGGATTTCTTCAGGAACATTTCTACAAACTGTACCAGTGCGGCGATTACGAGAATGAATACGATTGTGTTCAGATAATCAAGCTCTCCGCCCATAATATTCGGATTGCCAAGGATAAACTTATAAATCAGTCCCGTGACAAAAGATGCAATGGTAATGACGAATACAACTGCAGCTCCCATCCCGGCTGCTGTCTTTACATTTTTAGAAACGCCGAGGAACGGACAGATTCCGAGGAACTGGCTGAGTACGACGTTGTTAACGAATGCAGTTCCGACTGCAATTAATATTAATTCCTGCATTTATGCCCCCTCCTGTTCTTTCTTATTTTCAGATTTTTTACCGTTGCCGGCAGCATCCGGCTCATCCTTGGTGCTTCCCTTTACAGAAACAGTTTCCGTCTGGATCAGATGTCCGCCGCAGATTCCTTTGCTTGCACAGGAAGCACAGCCGTCGCCGCATCCTGCGGATTTAGGTACTTCTTTTCCTTTCTTTGCCAGATTCTTCTTCACTTTGTTCTGAAGCGCTACCAGACATGACAGTACAAAGAATGCACCCGGTGCGAGAACAAAAATGGTAAATGGTTCATAGGAATCCGGCATGACCTGAAAGCCAAAGACTGATCCCGAACCGATAAGTTCTCTGACAATACCGATTGAAGTCAGACCGACCGTAAATCCAAGTCCCATTCCCACACCGTCAAAAATAGACGGAAGAACCGGATTCTTCGAAGCATAACTTTCCGCACGGCCCAGAATAATGCAGTTTACGACAATCAGCGGAATGTAAAGCCCGAGTGAATCATAAAGACTCGGAACAAAACCCTCCAGAAGAAAATCCACAATTGTCACGAAAGAAGCTACAACTACGATAAAAGCCGGCATTCTGACGGAATCCGGGATGATTTTCCTGAGCATGGAAATCAGCATATTTGACATAATCAGTACGGCTGTCGTGGAAAGCCCCATACCGATGCCATTGATGGCAGACGTAGTGACCGCCAGTGTCGGACACATACCAAGCATAAGTACGAATGTCGGATTCTCCTTGACAAGTCCGTTAAAAATACGTTCTGTACATCTATTCATTGACTTCGCCTCCCGCCTCTAATTCACTGCCGGCCGTCTGACCTGCGGCCAGCTCGTTCTGATAATATACAAGCGCAGAGTCAACAGCATTCGTAACGGCATTGGTCGTAATCGTTGCGCCGCTGATAGCATCGATCATATCGTCTCCGTCTTCACCGTTCTTCGTATATGTAAATTTGTCGACATTCTTATCTTTGAACTGATCTTTGAATTCTGCCTCATCCGCTTTCATGCCAAGTCCGGCTGTCTCGCTGATATCCAGCATTTCTACACCTTTTACAGTGCCGTCGGAGGCAATGCCTACTGAAAGTTCAAGATCACCGTCATAAGCCTCGTGTGACATTACATTGATGACATAACCCACAGTTTCTCCGCTGTCATCTTTTCCGGTTACAACAGTCTCAATCTCATCGGCTGTATAGCCGTTTTCACTCAGAAGATCCTGAGCACTCTCTGCATCAAAATCAGTGCTTTCTTCAAACGATGCGGCATCCGGCAGGACCGCGCGGTAAGCTTCCTGACGCGTATTCTCCTGCGCCTGTGCAATAGGTTCTTTCGTGATGTCATACACTATACCGAGCAGAAGTCCTGATACAACTGTAATCGCTGTCAGAATCAATGTGTTTTTAATAATATTATTCATTACTTCTCTCCTCCTTTACCGAATGGTTTTGGAAGAGTAACCTTCTCAATCAGAGGAACTAAAAGGTTACTGATAATGATCGCATAGGATACACCCTCTGCAGAACCGCCGAAAAGACGGAACAGTCCGGTCAGAAGGCCCATACATATTCCATATATAATCTTGCCACTGCTGGTAATCGGCGATGTAACGTAGTCGGTCGCCATAAACCATGCGCCGAGCATAAGCCCGCCGCCGCACAGATGAGCAGTAATATACTGGGGATCCAGTCCGTGTCCGCCGAATATTACAATAAATACGACGAAAGAAATCAAATAGGAACCCGGAATTCGAAGATCAATGACTCCCATAAGAATCAGGAACATTGCCCCGATCATAATGGCAATTACAGAAGTCTCTCCAATCGTACCGCGTGTAAAACCGAGAAGCATATCCATTGTATTGACAGCTTCGCCTGCTTTCAGATTCGCAAGCGGTGTCGGTCCGGTCACTCCGTCATAGACGAAATATGTCATTCTTCCCGTAAAGCAGATCAGAAGAAAGCATCGTGCCGCCAGCGCCGGGTTCATAAAATTCTGCCCCAGACCTCCGAAGAGCTGTTTTACTACAATGATTGCAAAAACTGCCCCTACAACACCCATCCACCAGGGAAGTGTAGGCGGAAGATTGAGTGCCAGAAGAAGTCCGGTTACAACAGCACTGCAGTCTTTGATCGTAACCGGTTTGTGCATTAATTTTTCCCAGATATATTCTGATAAAACAGCCGCAGCAGTTGTCACGACAACAAGTATCCATGCATTCTCATGCCGGAAGTTCCAGATTCCAAACAGAGTTGCAGGGAGAAGGCCGATTACAACCATAAGCATAATATTGCCGGTTTTAGCCTTATCACGGATGTGCGGCGATGATGATACATTATAATTCTCGTTCAATTCCCACTCACCTCTCTTACTTTTTTCTCTTGTTTGCAAGCGCAGTCTTACGCATGGAACCGATTGCCTGCTTGAGCTGGCGCTTCGCCGGGCAGACATAGCTGCATGAACCGCACTCTACACATTCAAGACCGTTCATGGCAACAAAAGCTTCTTCGTTGTGTCTTAACGCATAATCAGCCAACCGGGAGGGAATGATCCTGCTTGGACAGACTTCTACACAGCGTCCGCAGTTAATGCAGGCTGTTTCTGGATTTTTGGCAACGACATCTTCCTTGAACGCGAGGATAGATGATGATGTTTTGGTAACCGGGGCATCTGCTGTAACCATGGCAAAGCCCATCATAGGTCCGCCGGAAATCAGTTTTTCGGGTTCCTCTGTAAATCCGCCGGCAGCCTCAATCAGATCCTGGTGATTCGTCCCGAGCAGAACTTTGAAATTCCCCGGGGAAGCAACCGCGTCTCCGCTTACTGTTACAACTCTTTCCATCAGCGGTTTCCCTTCCACGACAGCAGTATGTATGGCAATCAGAGTTTCAACGTTATCTACAATGCAGCCCGCATCTGCCGGCAGCATTTCCGAATTAATTGCCCTTTTCGTCACAGCGTAAATAAGCTGGCGTTCAGCCCCCTGAGGGTATTTTGTCATAAGAAGCTTAACATCCATCCGGGGTTCATTTGCTATTGCAGCCCTTATTTTCTCAGCACAGTCTTTCTTATTGTCCTCTACTGCGAAATAACCTTTTGCATTCGGAAACAAGGAAAGTACTACTCTCATACCGCTTACAAGTTCGTCCGTATTTTCAAGCATTCTTCTGTAGTCTGCAGTGATATACGGTTCGCACTCTGCACAGTTGGCAATAATGTACTTGATCTTGTCCGGCTCTTTCGGTGAAAGCTTTACTCTTGTTGGAAATCCGGCTCCGCCCATTCCCACAATTCCTGCACGGGCGATCTTGTCAAGAATCTCTTCCCGTGACATTTCCGTCAGCGGTTTTACCGGCTCATATTCTGCTTCACGGTACTCTCCGTCGTTTTCGATTACAATACATTCTGTTTTCGTTCCTGTCGGATTAAAGCGCTGTTCCAGTCCTTTTACCGTTCCGGAAACAGAGGAATAAACAGGCGCGGATACAAAGCCGCCTGCGTCGGCAATCATCTGTCCCTTGAGAACGTGGTCGCCTTTTTTTACAACAGGATTGGCAGGGGCGCCGATATGCTGTGACAGTGGATATACCATATCGCCTTTAGGCATAATCGGTCGGATAGCCTGATCCTTTGAAAAACGTTTTCCATCGTCCGGATGGATCCCGCCTTTAAATGTCAGAAGTCCCATTCTACTCTTCCTTTCCTAACAGCAAATAAACAGCAGTCTGACGAACCGCTGTTTTGCTTTTGATTTATATTCTATTGTACTAGATTAAAGTATTAAAATCCAGTATTTCTATAAGAAAAATTGCATATTTACGCAAACATTTTGTAGGATTTTTAACAAAAATGTATAAAAATACCGGAGCGATATTTTATACCGCTCCGGATAAATTCCATCAAATTTGAATTATTCCTCTGACTCAGCTGATTCTTCATCCGTATGCTCCGGCTCAAGAACCTTCATACTGAGACTGATTTTCTTCTCCTCTTCATTAAGATCAACGATCTTTGCTGTGATCTCCTGACCAATGGAAAGTACGTCTGACGGCTTGTCAACGTGTGTTCTGGAGATCTGTGATACATGAAGCAGTGCGTCAACTCCCGGTGCGAGCTCGACAAATGCACCAAAATCTGTCATACGGGCAACTTTACCTGTAATGATCTTTCCAACAGCAAAATCTTCAGCAGCATTTGCCCACGGATTTGTCTCCGGGAACTTCAGACTGAGTGCGATTTTTGTATCGTGAATGTCTTTAACAAGAACAGTCAGCGGATCGCCTACATGGAAAAGCTTTTTCGGATTGTCAACTCTGCCCCATGACATTTCTGAAATGTGCAGAAGTCCGTCAACTCCGCCTAAGTCAACAAAAGCACCGAAATCTGTCACATTCTTGACAGTGCCGTCAATTCTGTCGCCTACTTTGAGTTTTGCAAATAATTCTTTCTGTTTCTCAGTACGCTCAGCAACAAGAAGCTGTCTTCTGTCACCGATCACGCGGTTTCTTCTCGGATTAAACTCGCTGATTACGAACTCAATCTCTTTGCCTTCATATTTGCTGAGATCTTTTTCATAGGAGTCAGAAACAAGACTCGCCGGAATAAACACTCTTACCTCATCAACAGTTGCACAGATACCGCCGCCAAGGATCTGAGTAACTGTTGCTTTAAGAACCTCTTTATTCTCGTATGCTTCACGCAGTCTCTCATTGCCTTTCTCAGCAGCAAGCCTCTTGTATGTAAGAAGAACCTGACCCTCACCGTCATTTACTTTCAGAACTTTGACTGTCATTTTGTCCCCAACAGAAACAACTGTTGTAAGGTCAAGCGACTGATCATTAGAATACTCATTCTTTGTGATGATACCGTCAGCTTTGTATCCGATGTTCAGGATAATCTCATCCGGTTTTACATCGATTACAGTACCTTCAACTACCTCTCCGTTGCGAATAGTTTTGAATGACTCGTCTAACATCTGTTCAAAAGATAATTCTGACATTATTTTGAACCTCCTCAATTATATTGTTGGGCGTGGATGCCCCTGCTGTAATACCTACTGTTTCCACTGACCCTAATTGATTCAAATCCAAATCGCCAAGTGTCTGTATATAGTACGTATTGTTACATGCCTTGCGGCAAATTTCAAATAACTTCTGGGTATTGGAACTATGTTTGTCGCCAATAACTATCATAGCATCCACCGATTCTGCAATACTTTGCGCTTCTGTTTGACGCTCTTTCGTAGCATTGCAGATTGTATTTAAAACACTAATATCATAACTCTTTTTCTTGATAATTTCAACTAAATCTTTAAATTTGTTGTAATTAAATGTCGTTTGGGAAACGACACAGATCTTCTTTATTTTACTGAAATCGATTTTTTCAATATCGGCGGCGTTCTGGATTACCAACGAATTTTTGCCCGCCCAGCCGCGGATTCCGATCACTTCAGGATGATCGGGATTTCCTATGATTAAAATATAGCGTCCCTGCGCACTTTCCTTCTGGACAATATTATGGATTTTTTTGACAAACGGACAGGTGGCATCTACGATGTGGATTCCTCTTGCTTCCAGTTTGTCATAGATCCTCTTTTCTACTCCGTGGGAACGGATAATTACTGTTCCCTCTGTAATATGATCCAGCGCCTCTTCGGAACGCAGTACGATAACTCCTCTGTTCTCCAGATCCTTTACGACTTCTTCATTATGGATAATCGGGCCGTAGGTATAGATAGGGCCGCTGCACATATCGACCTGTTCATAAACCGTGTCGACAGCACGTTTTACCCCGAAGCAGAAACCGGCAGTCTTTGCTTTTATTACCTTCATATGGATTATCTGCAATGGCTGCAGATCTCGGATACGACTTCAGGAATCGTCATATCAGAACTGTCTACGAGAATTGCATCTTCTGCTTTCTTAAGAGGTGCGGTGTCACGGTTCATATCGCGTTCATCCCGTTCTTTGATATCCTGAGCGATCTGTTCGAGATCACAGTCTTCTCCTTTCTCTTTTAGTTCATTGTAACGGCGTTTTGCCCGTGTCTCCACGCTGGCCGTAAGATAGATTTTGACATCTGCATCGGGAAGGATATTTGTTCCGATATCACGTCCGTCCATAATCACATCATTTTCTCTGGCGAGTGTTCTCTGAAGTTCAAGAAGCTTCTCTCTTACTTCCGGTATTGCTGATGTCCTGGATGCCATATTTCCGACTTCCTCCGTGCGGAGCTCACCGGTTACATTTGCTCCGTTTAAATATACCTGTTGTACCCCGCTCTCATAGCGGATAGAAACATCCGCGTCGCGGCAGGCATTAATGACGTCCCCCGTATTCTCCGGTGCGACCCCTTTCTTTAGAAAATGGATGGCAAGCGCACGATACATCGCTCCTGTATCTACATAAATATAGCCTTTTTCTTTTGCCACCAGCTTTGCGATGGTGCTCTTTCCGGCCCCTGCCGGTCCGTCGATCGCTACGTTATATCCCATGTTAATCCTCCCAGTATTTCATTGTTCAACTCAAATAAGTATAACCTGATACTATAGAATGGACAAGCTTATTTTGCCCCTTTTAGGATACTTTCTGCACCTGCATTGACTCCTGCCAGATACCCAGTGCTCCATGCAATCTGGAGATTATAGCCGCCGGTCACTGCGTCAAGATCAAGCACTTCCCCGGCAAAATAAAGCCCATTTACCAGTCTGGATTCCATTGTTCCGGGATCAATTTCTCTGACAGACACGCCGCCCTTGGTAATAATTGCCTCATTATAGCCCCGAAGTCCGGTCAGTGTCATGGTGAAATCTTTTATAAGCCGGACGAATCTATGACGTTCTTCCTTCGTAATTTCATGGACTTTTTTCTCTTCGGGAATGCCTGAGAGTTCTACGATGACCGGGCGGAGCTTGGAGGGAAAAAGACTGTCCACCGCATTTTTGAACTGCCGGTTGTGATTTGCTTCAAACTCCCGCAGTACCCGTTTGTCCAGCTGGTCTTCTGTCAATGCTGGCTTCAGGTCGATGTGAAGCGTGAGCTCTTTATCTTTGAGCCTTTTCCCGATGATACTGCTGGCACTCAATATAACCGGTCCGGTCACGCCGTAATGGGTAAAAAGCATCTCGCCGAACTCCTGATACAGCTTTTTCTTACCGTCTGTGATCCGGATTTCTATATTGCGAAGGGAAAGTCCCATTAGTTCGCCGGCATACCATTCTTTTACTTCCATCGGAACAAGGGAGGGGAAAAGTTCTGTCACTTTATGTCCGCATTTGCCTGCAAAGCGGTATCCGTCTCCCGTAGAGCCTGTGGACGGATAGGATATACCCCCGGTTGCGACAATGACAGCGTCTCCCGATATTTCTCCGCCCGAGGAAAGCCTTATTCCATTTGCACGTTTCCCGTCGGCGTATTCTTCAATAATCAGTTCCTTTACTTCAGCATTTAAATTTACCTTTACCCCAAGGCGGTCCATCTCTCGTTTGAGCGCCTGTATTACATCAGATGAATGATCTGACACGGGAAAGACTCTGCCGCCGCGCTCTGTTTTTGTTTTTACTCCAAGAGCCTCAAAAAAGGAAATAACCTGTTCATTAGTAAAGCTGTAAAACGCACTGTAAAGAAATTTTGGATTGCTGATCACGGCAGGAAAAAAATCTTCAAGATCTGCTGCGTTCGTGATATTACAGCGCCCTTTTCCCGTAATAAAAAGCTTTTTCCCAAGTTTTTCGTTTTTTTCGAATAATTCAACCTGATTTCCGTTCCTTGCAGCGAAAACTGCCGCCATCATTCCGGCAGCACCGCCGCCCGTGATCAGAATTCTGCTCATTCTTCTTCCTTTCTGCTGACTGCAGGTGTATCTGCATCTTTTGCGACTTCTTCTGTATCATCGGGAAGGGAAGTTCCCACCGGGTTCAGCTCATCGCCGCTGTACACCTGATACTCTCCCCAGATCTTTTCAAGAGTCTCCAGAGTAGAGACAACCTCTTTCTGTTTCTTCATACACAGCGCAACGATAAGAGAATTGATTACACTCAGCGGTGCAACCAGTGAATCTACGATAGATGCCATGTCGCTTCGCGCGATGAGATTGCAGGATGAGTACAGATTCATGGGTGAATGAATACTGTCAGTCAGCGTGATCACTTTCGCTTTGCGGTTGCTGGCAAATTCCAGTGCCTTCAAAGTACGCATGGAATAGCGTGGGAAACTGATGCCTACAATGACGTCCTCCTCATCGATACGTATAAGCTGTTCAAAAATTTCGCTGGAACTGTTGGTTGTGACCGGTGTCACATTGTCGCAGACCAGATTAAGGTAGAAACTGAAGAAAGATGCAAGAGGGGCACAGCTGCGGATGCCTATCACATATATTTTGCGCGCATTTAAAATGGTATCTATTGCGAGATTAAACGCCTTATGGTCAATCACTGCAAGTGTCTGCTTGATTTTGTCAATATCGGACTGCAGAACTGTCTCGAGGATTTCGCTCTGGCTGATCCTTCCGTAAGCCACTTCCATGCGCTGAATCGAATTCAGACGGTTTTTAACAAGCTCTTCCAGCGCTTTCTGGAATCCCGGATAGCCTTTATAACCAAGCTGAATGGCAAAACGTACGACTGTGGACTCACTGACACCGACCGTTTCACCAAGCTTTGCAGCGGTCAGAAATACGGCTTTATCGTAATTTTCCCTGACATAATCTGCAAGTCTGCGCTGTCCTTTACTCATTTTACTGTATTTCTCCTCCATCCGGAGAATCAGTTCATTTGTTGTTGTTTCTGTTAGTTCCATATTTACTACTAATCCTTACTTTTGTCTTACCAGAATATTTGTACCAGACTCCGGATTTAAATGCAATAGTTTATACTGGTCTTGTATATTGCTTAAGCCATATTCTCTCTTTTTCGTTCAGATAAGGTGACACATTTTTATACACTTCACTGTGATAGCAGTTAAGCATATTACGCTCCGCTGCCGTCATACGCTCAGGAAGCAGGGCATCGAGATCGATAGGGACATATGTGAGCGGTTCAAAATGCATGAACCTGCCGTATTCATTCTCTCCGTCCTCACACACAAGGAGAATATTTTCCAAACGGATACCGTGTGAGCCTTCGATATAGATTCCCGGTTCGTCAGATATAATCATATTCCGTTCCAACGCAGGTGCCGGAGTAGTTCCCTCCTTCCATCGGAAGTTGACAGGGGATTCATGGACATTCAGCAGATAGCCTACACCGTGTCCGGTACCGTGATTAAAGTTTACACGCTCTTTCCAGAATACTTCCCGTGCGATACAGTCAAGATTAGCTCCGCTGCAGCCATGGAGAAACACTGTGTTCATCAGACGCAGCATTGCTCTTGCAACAAGGGTAAAGTCTTCTTTTTCTTTCGTTGAAATTTCTCCCAGTGCGACAGTACGGGTAATATCCGTGGACCCCTCCCGGTAATGACCGCCTGTGTCAGTGAGAAGCATTTTCCCTTTTGTAAGAACTGCATCTGATGCCGGTGAAGCGCTGTAATGCACAATGGCTCCATGGCTTCCAAACGCACTGATCGGCGCAAAGCTGGCACCCAGATACCCTTCCTCTTCCGCACGGAAAGCTTCCAGTTTATCTGAGACGGAAATCTCCGTGAAAGGCGCTGCACTCTGAGGATCTTTTATGACACTGTCAGCACACTGCCCGTCTGCTGCAAAAGCTGTTTTCAGCCAGTACATAAATCTTGTATGTGCGACAGCATCCTTTATATGGGCATTCCGGATATTACTGATTTCAATATCATTTTTCATACATTTCATCATCACTTCCGGATTCTCTTTCTCGATGATTCCTGTTCCTTCCGGTATGCTCTTATAAAGTGTATAGTTTACCCGTTCGGGATCAATCAGTATTGTAATGCCGGAAGGCAGACTGCTGACCGCCGCATATATCCCGTCATACGGTTTAAGAATGACATTATTTTTCCCCAGTTCTTCCCGCACATTCTCTGGAAATTTGTCTGCGTCTGCAAAAAGTTCCGCATGGTCTTCAAAAAGAAGAAGATATGAAAGAACAAGCGGACAATATGCTATGTCTCCGCCCCTGATATTCAGAAGCCATGCGATATCATCCAGACTCGAAAGCAGATGGACATCAGCAGAGGATTCCTTCATTTTCTGTCTTACCCGCTCCAGTTTAGAGGTACAGCTTTCGCCGCTGTATTTTTCTTCCAGCAGCCAGACCTTTTCTTCCGGAAGACCGGGGCGGTCTGCCCAGATTCTGCCGATCAGGTCCTTCCGGTAAGAAACAGTTCCGTTTTTCTTTATAGCTGCCATAGCAAAACGCTTTCCGGTATTTACGCCTGCTGTGCGGCCGTCAAAGCCGATCACACCGCCTTCGGGAAGCTCTTTCTCCAGAAATTCATCCAATGTATCCACTCCCGGTTCTCCGGATCTGTAAAGGGTAATGCCGCTGCCGGAAAGCTCATGTTCAGCCTGAATAAAATATCTGCCGTCTGTCCACAGCCCCGCTTTATCCAACGTAACTGCTGCTATGCCGGCAGATCCTGTAAAACCCGAAATAAACTGGCGGCATTTAAAAAACTCACCGACATATTCACTCTGATGATAATCATCTGTCGGCACAATGTAAATATCTATATTCTCACATTCCATCTCGCGGCGCAGAGCTACGAGCCGATCAGATATATTCATAATAATTCCTCCCGTAAACCGTGTAATTAATGAAAAATCCGACACCTCAATTTTGCTTTATTATGATACCACTAAAACGGAAATTGTACAAATAAGAATTGAATCAGGAAATCAGCTAAATGCAAAGCGGACACCCGATGAATTCGTAAACTCAAACAACATCGAGTGTCCGCTTAACGCTGCTGGGAACCGTTCCCGGTTATAGAGATTTCTGGTTCCGGTACTGTACCGGTGTGATGTTATACATTTTCTTGAACACTCGATTAAAGTGTTCTACATTCTGATATCCCACTGATTCCGCGATGCTTTCTACAGTTGCCGTACTGCCTTTGAGCATTGCGCGTGCTTTTTTCATCCGGATTTTTTTCAGGATATCACCGAATGTCATACCGGATTTTTCTTTAATGTATTTTGAAAGATACGGTTTGGAAAGATAGAATTTTTCTGCCAGGTCATCAAGCGTTACATCTTTATAATTTGCGTAGATATAGTTCGTGATTTCCAGAAGTCTTTCATCTTTTCCTGCCTGAGATTCCGCAATCTCTTTGATCTTGTTAACCGCCACTACGAGAGCTTCAATGGAGGCTTTAATGATATCGGCATCTATTCCGACGCCCCAGTACCGTTTTTTGTTGCAGATTACTCCCACATACGCAACCGCTCTTGAGGAGGAGCCTTTTGTCAGCGAATGTTCCTCGTAGAAGGAAAGTTCATAGCTGATATCGAAGTAGTGTTTGATAGCATTGCTGACAGCATCCAGACGTCCGTTCCCTACGCCGGTAATTTTGAATGTGTTGTTATTATGATGTATGGAAGCCTCCGCAATTATGCCGTCCTCCTGTTTAAAGTGGCATTCGTCTACTGTAAATACCGGTTTTGCATTAATATAGTGGTCTTCAAAAATACGGTAAATAAGATCAGGAGTAAGCTCTTTATGAGCCTTATCGGATACATCTTTGATAAGGTAGCCGACCTCTTCCCGCATCTTCTCCGGAAGACTGATGCCGAAGCTCTGTTTCAGGATATAGTTTACGCCGCCTTTTCCGGACTGGCTGTTGATGCGGATAACATCGGAATCGTATCTTCTCCCCACATCCTGCGGATCGATCGGCAGATACGGAACATTCCACTTGTAAAGGTTGTGTTCCTCTCTCCATGCCATCCCTTTTGCGATGGCATCCTGATGTGATCCGGAAAATGCAGTGAAAACCAGTTCTCCGGCGTACGGCTGACGGGGAGATACTTTCATTCTCGTTACGCGCTCATATACTTCGCAGATATCGCTCATATTGGAGAAATCAAGCTCCGGGTTCACACCCTGTGAGAACATATTCATTGCAAGTGTAATGATATCCACATTTCCGGTACGTTCTCCGTTTCCGAACAGTGTACCTTCAATACGGTCGGCTCCAGCAAGGATTCCAAGCTCTGCATCGCTGATTCCTGAACCGCGGTCATTGTGCGGATGAAGCGAAAGGATTACATTTTCTCTGTCGCGCAGATGCTTATTGAAATACTCAACCTGGCTTGCAAATACATGAGGCATCGCATTTTCTACTGTGGTCGGAAGATTAATGATTGCCTTGTTGTCTTTTGTCGGTTTCCAGATATCAAGAACCGCATTGCACACCTCAAGGGCATAATCTACCTCTGTTCCCTGAAAGCTTTCCGGACTGTACTCAAAAGTGAAGTTTCCGGATGTCTCATCAGCCAGTTTTTTCAGAAGCTCTGCACCATCGGTTGCGATTTTTTTAATCTCCTCTTTGTTTTTCTTAAACACCTGCTCTCTCTGAGCAACGGATGTAGAATTGTATACATGAATAATTGCATGAGGCGCTCCTTTTACTGCCTCGAATGTTCTCTTGATGATATGTTCGCGTGCCTGTGTCAGCACCTGAATTGTCACATCCTCCGGAATCATGTTCTGTTCGATCAAAGTACGCAGAAACTGATATTCTGTCTCAGAAGCAGCCGGGAACCCTACTTCAATTACTTTAAATCCTACATCTACGAGCAGCTGGAAGAATTCCAGTTTTTCATCAAGACTCATGGGCTCGATGAGTGCCTGATTGCCATCGCGGAGATCAACACTGCACCAGATGGGAGCCTTGTCGATCGCATCTTTTTTTACCCAGTCATAGCACGGCTCAGGCGGCATAAAATAGGTCTTTTCGTATTTCTTCCAGTTTTCCATTTCAGTACATCTCCTTATAATTAATCAATTTTATTGTTTTATTTTATCCTCACTAATACTATCATATGAATGCATTGTAAACCAGTGGCAAAATTAATCATTTCGCTTGATATTTTTTAATATTGTTGTAAAATTACTGCATTCCGGATAAGAAAAACAGTCTGAAAACATATCGAAGACAGACGTGAAAAGTACGTTCTTCCACCGGTTCTTTCGCGAGAACGGGATAGGATGCGATCCTGATTCCGCTGACTGAATATACAGCTTCTCCAAGCCTGTCACCGGCGGAAACCGGAGCAGTAATATTTTCTGAAGTCTGCAGCTCTCTTTCGATCTGCTCATCCTTTCTCAGCAGAACACGCACTGGCTCCCCCTGCTCGAAAACCGTTATATTTACGGAACGGCTGTCCGGGAAGCCCTCGATATAGCCATTTGATACAGTCAGAAAACCGGAGATGTCGGAAGACGGTCCTGCTTCACGATAGAAGAAATTCTCCATGCCGTAAGACATAAGCTTCCTTGTGTCAGCCCATTTATATCCTTTATTATTAGGCCAGCCGCAGGCGAGCAGTGCTGCGATGAACGTGCGCCCTTTGCTTTCCAGTGCCCCGACATAACAGTAGCCTGCATCCGCCGTAAAACCGGTCTTTCCGGTAAGCGCCCCGTCCATCATTTTCAGAAAAGCGTTGTGATTTGTACATACATATGAACCACTGTTGTTACAGTCTGAAAATGTATATGTATCTGTCCGTGTTATTTCCAGAAACTTTTCTTTCATCGGCGATTCCATAATGCAGTATTTCATAATACGCGCCAGATCTGCGGCAGTCGTATGATGAAATCCGATCTCATCTTTTGCATCAAGTCCGTTAGGTGTAATAAAATAAGTGGATGTGCATTCGAGTTCACGAGCTCTGGTGTTCATCATTTCTGCAAACCCTTTCACACTTCCGCCGATATGCTCCGCGATTGCAACGGCTGTATCATTATGGGATTCAAGCATAAGCGAATAAAGAAGGTCTCTGAGGAGAAATTTCTGCCCCTCGCGCATCCCGAGCTTTACTTCCGGCTGTGCTGCCGCTTCATTACTTGCAGTTACCTCATCTGTAAGGCCACCGTTTTCCAATGCCAGAATACAGGTCATGATCTTGGTTGTGCTTGCCATGGGTGCCGCGGTATCCCCGCTCTTTGAAAATAAAATACGCCCGCTTTCGGCGTCCATCAGGACTGCATAGCGTGCGTATAATTCGGAGGGTCTCAGCTCTGTACCGGAAATGTCCGCAGCTGCATCCGCCGCATCCGAATATGACGGCCATGCAGAAATAAACGTGATTTCCAGAATGAGCAGAAGAAGAAACACTCCTGCATTTCTGATATGTTTTTTCATCATAAAAGGATGCCTCATATTTCCTCTCTTACATTGAGTATATGAAAACATCCTTTAAAATAGAATTGCAGACTATATATCAAGTTTTAGCTGGGCCTCGTCCTCGGCTTCTTCCTTAAAGTGTTCTATCTTTTCATGATCCACCGTGGGCAGCTCGTCCAGAGACTGAAGACTGAAACGGCGCAGGAACTCTTCCGTTGTACCAAAAAGAATCGGCCGGCCCGGAGCGTCCAGACGTCCGGCTTCCTCAATCAGCCCATATTCTACCAGCTTGTTCACCGCGTGGTCGGATTTTACTCCCCGGATCTTCTCTATCTCCAGCTTTGTGACGGGCTGACGGTATGCCACAATGGACAGTGTCTCCAGAAGTACGTCCGTCAGAGTATACCTTCGGGGCTGCTTTGCAACGCGGATCAGATACTCGTACATTTCCTTTTTCGTACAGAACTGGTAGGAATTATCCAGCTCTATGATGCGGATTCCCCGGTCTTCTTCCTCGTACCTGTCCATCATATTGTGAAGCAGTTTCCGGGTTGTGTCTTCATCGTGCCCGATAGCTGCAGCCAGCTTTCCGATCTCTACAGAATCTCCCATTGTAAAAAGAATTGCCTCGATAGCTGCCTGATATTTTTCAATTTCCATCCGCTTCTTCAGTCCTTTCAATCAGTATGCCTGTTGTCTCGATCATAATATCCCCGCACGTCTCTTCCTGCTGAACCCTGATTTCTCCAAGTTTCATCATTTCCAGAACAGCAAGAAATGTAACAACAATATGCATCTTGGAGTGCTGCTTTTCCAGAAGCTGACGGAAACTGAACTTCTTATGATCTTTCATATAACTGTGAATATATGTAAATTTGCCGGAAAGCGTAACCTCTTCTTTTTCTATCTTTCCGAATCTGCTTCTGACCGGATCGATCTTATCCGTCTGACGCTTCATTACATCTTTAAAGATAGCATTAAGCTTCTGAAGTGTAAGATCGCCCAGAAGCCTGTCCAGATCGACCGGCTCCACATATTCTGCGACCTCTTCCGGTATGGTGGGTTGTCTGTACAGTACCATATCTGCATCCTGTTCCCGGTCTTTCAGCTCATAGGATATATATTTGTACATCTTGTATTGCAGGAGCTGCTCCACAAGCTCCTGACGCGGATCTTCCTCCTCGCCTTCCTCGTTTATTTCCTTTGGCAGAAGCATCCGGCATTTAATGTCAAGGAGGGTTGCTGCCATGACAAGGAACTCACTCATAATGTTCAGATCTTCTCTCTGCATATTCCGGATATATTCCATATACTGATTTGTGATCTCAACAATCGGAATGTCATATATGTCTATTTTATTTTTGTCAATCAAATGAAGCAGAAGGTCAAGCGGACCTTCAAATACTTCCAGTTTAACCGGAATTCCCATTGCCTGCTCCTCTGCCGGCGCAAGTGTATACTTTCCTCGCCGGAGCGTATATTTTCTAAAGTGCCAATGATATATTATAGCGGAAACCGGTATGGTTTACAATAGTTTTATTCAGGGACAAGAGTGATCGAAATCAGCTCTGGAGTATTAAAAAGCCGGATATTAAGTGTGTGTGAGCCAAGTCCCCTGCTCACAATCACAGTCTGTCCGCCCACTCGTGTCATCTCTCCGGAATATTTCGGAAAGAAAAAGCCCTGCGGCGTTACGATGCCGCCAATTCCCGGTATCCGGACCAGCCCTCCGTGGAGATGCCCCGACAAAATCAGGTCAGCCCCCCAATCCAGATATGCGTCCATATACGCAGGATTATGTGCGAGAAGAATCGTATAACAACTGTTTTGTTTCGATTCGGGATCTGTCTTTGATCTGTCTTTTTCAGGGAAACGTCCCAGATATTCTGTAATAATACCGGCATTAATGTCGGATTTATGGAACTTTCTGTATGTGCAGACCGGAAGCTCAAGTCCGCAGACTGACAGTTTCTGTCCGTTCAGGTTTATATCGCAAATCTCATTTTCCAGAAAAACAACCCCGGCTTCTTTCAGAGAACATCTGTATTTTTTATAAGCTCCTTTATATATTTCGGAATACTCTTTCATGCGCCCTTCATGATTGCCGTTTACATAGAAAACACGGCAGACAGACGGAAGCTGCCTGACAAAATCAAGGACTGTATCAAAAGGTGTGTTTTCTTTCCCGATCAGCATATCTCCTCCGATCAGGATCAGATCCGGCTTTTCATCACGCACTGCCTGCAGCAGGTCCCGGTTGCCATATCCGTAAACACGGTTGTGAAGATCACTGAGAAACAGTATTTTTGTCTCCCGGCGCAGTCCTGACAGCCGGGATGACTTTATCTCATACCGGGTTATCCGGAAATGGTGAACTTCTCTGTATATCTCAAAAAAAACTGCAGCAGCTGCCAGAATAATCAAGGCAGCAAGAATCATCAGTACTTTCATATTGTTTCCTCCAGCTCAGTTCATTATAATCGATTGCTTTGTGAAGAACAAGTAACATCATAATTTAAATCATCCACTGTCCAGCTGCATCCTGCAGGTAATCCAGAAATGATGCTTCTTTCAGGTTCTCCGCTGCAACAACTGCAGTACGTCCGATTTCAGTATTATCAAGTGTATAAATAATATTTCCGACGATATCGCCTTCTCTGACAGGTGCTTTTATCTTTTGATTCATTTCTATTGACCGTTCGATTCCGTTGATATTGGCTCCGTCAGTGTTCAGATAAGAAAAGGATTCTGCCCGGCGGACATCAACCGTATCTTCTACTCCGTTTTCCACCTTCGCCGGCTGAAGGCCGTCACTGCTGTCATCCTTATATAACTGGCATCTGCCGAACCCGTAATTAAGCAGTTTTACCGCATCTGCAAAGCGTTCTTTAGAGTTTTCAGCGGCCATTACCACAGCAATCAGCTCAATACCGTTTTTCTCTGCAGTAGCTGATACACAGAATTTCGCATCTCCTGTTGAGCCGGTCTTCAGTCCTGTTGCATATTCATATTGTCTGACAAGTTTATTTGTATTTGTAAGGCCGAATTCAGATGTTCCTTTTTTGGTTGTGTGAGTAATATTTTCCATCCAGATCATAGAATAGTCGTGAATCTGCGGATATTTTGTGATCAGTTCCCGTGACATGAGCGCAATATCCCGGGCGCTTATTATATGCCCTTCCGCGTCCAGCCCGTTGCAGTTGACAAAATGCGTATTCTCCATTCCGAGTCCCGCCGCCCGCTCGTTCATCCGGTTTACAAACTCCTCTTCGTTTCCGCATATGTATTCTGCCATGGCGACACAGGCGTCATTCGCGCTTGCTACTGCGATACACTTGAGCATTGTGTCTACTGTCTGCACTTCGCCGGGCTCCAGAAATACCTGAGAGCCGCCCATAGACGCAGCGTATTCTGAAACTGTCACCTGATCTTCAAGCCCTATCTGTCCGGCCTTCAGTGCATCGAATATCAGCAGCATTGTCATTATTTTAGTTACGCTGGCAGGCGGACGTGCTGTATCTGCATCCTTTTCATAGATCACAGTCCCTGTCGATGTCTCCATCAGAATCACTGAAGGTGCCGAAACCTCCACTGCAGTCTCAGCCCCGTTCTGTGTATTCTCAGATTGTTCTTCGTTGTCAGCATAAACCTCTGACGGTACACAGACACAGGTAAAAATTATCATAAGTGCGATCAGAAATGCCTGAATTCTTTTCATTGCAAACCTCGCCGCATAATATGTCTGTTAATAATATAATCAGCAGCAGTTGGAAATATGCCGATAAAAGGACGAAAATATATGACATTTCCGTCCTTAAGAACAATTGACTTTTACCAGTTCCTGGCGTATATTTACCAGTGGGAGTTTAAATGAACAAGTTTAATAAGGAGGTCACAATGAAATCTCACACTTATTATGATGTATTAGGTGTTTCAAGAGATGCGACTTTAGAAGAAATCACGACAGCAAAAAATGCATTGGCGAAAGTGTATCATCCTGATGCAAATGTACATAAAGATATTGACACAACCGAACAGATGCAGAACATTCTTGAGGCCTACAGAGTGCTTTCTAATCCGGAGAAGCGCAAGGCATATAACCGGGAAATGTTCGGCGAGAGCGAACGTGTATTCCGGACATTTACAGTAGGTCCTGAAAACGGTCAAGAGGAAGAGACAACATCTTTTGTCACTTACTGGAATACAGCAAACCGGCTGCATGAAGTAATCGGAAGAAGTATCCGTCTTATGAAGCACGGGGAGCAGAAAAAGAATCTTCCGCAGCGCATTTTCCGGAAAATCGGCAAAAGCAAAAAAAATGAAGACAGTCTGCGGAATCGTCAGATGTCAAAGCTCTGCGAACAGGCAATGCAGTACATTACTGTTCTTAAGATGGCCGGCATACCGATGAAATACTGGTCTCCGGACGCTATGAACTGGGTGCTGATCCGCTGGGGACAGAAACAGACCATGGACTTCCACATACTGTTTTCACGATATGATTCCTATATAGAAGAGACAAAGACAGGAACCGAGAAAATGCGCCTTAAATCACAGAAGCGCCAGTTCCACAACAATTTAAAAAAACTGCTCTCCTACGCTTTAGAGGCGTAGAAGGCAGTCCTGAAGGAGGGCCTCACAGCCCTCCTTTACATCTCTGTAAGTTTCTTCAAAATTCCCTGTATACCACGGATCCGCAATATCTTCTCCTCTCCGTTTTGTAAAATCAAGCAGTTTGCTGACTTTCCCGTCAGGATCACCGTTTCCGATGATACGGTTGATATTGCGGATGTTCCATGTATCCATTCCGATAATATAGTCGAACTGATCGTATTCTTCCCTGCTCATCTGGCGGGCACGGTGAGGGACACACGGGATTCCGACCTGACGAAGCTTCCTCTGTGTACCATGATGCGGCGGATTGCCGATCTCCTCACGGCTGGTTGCGGCGGAATCGATATAAAACTGGTCGGAAAGGCCGGCCTGATCGACCATGTGCTGGAAGACAGACTGGGCCATGGTTGAGCGGCATATATTGCCGTGACAAATAAAAAGTACCCGAATCATCCTATTTCACCTCAACAAGTTCAATCCTGAAGTTCAGTTCTTTTCCGGCCATCTCATGGTTTGCATCAAAGGTGATCGTTGTATCATCTTTTGCCGTCACTTTAACAGGGAACGGCTGTCCGAACTGGTTCGTAAGATATACCTGCTGCCCTGCCTCCAGCTCCTCTGAACCCGGAAGCTGTGCGATTTCAAGGGTAAAGATTGCATTCGGATCCGGCATACCGTAAGCTTCTTCCGGCATCAGGTGCACATCCACTACCTGTCCCACTTCCATATCAGCCACAGCTGCATCGAATCCTTTGATCATCTGGCCGGCACCGCATACGAACTCAAGAGGTTCTCCGCGGTCATAGGAGGAATCAAACTGTGTTCCGTCGTTAAATGTTCCTCTGTAATGTGTGCGGCAGGTTTTTCCTACATTGCGTCCGGTCAGCGTTGTGTGAGCGCCGCATCCGCCTCCGCAGCTGTCTCCGCATCCGGAACCGCAGGAATGTCCTTCTTCATGGTCGCCGCAGGTGTGCCCTTCGCCGTGATGGTCACAGTTTGCGCCTGTAGATACCAGCTCTCCTTTCAGATATGCTTCTACAGCCTGATCTGCATCTCCCTCAGCTCCTGCGCACAATTCCACGCCTGCCTCGGCGAGGGCTGCCTGAGCGCCTCCTCCGATACCGCCGCAGATCAGTACGTCTACGGAACGGTCAGACAGAAGTCCTGCCAGTGCGCCGTGTCCGACTCCGTTGGAACCGATCACTTCGCTGGAAACCACTTTATTATCCTCGACATCATACACCTTAAACTGCTCTGTTCTTCCAAAATGCTGAAAAATCTTTCCGTTATCATATGTTACAGCTATTTTCATCTCTCTAACTCTCCTGTTTTTGTATATTTCTTCCTTTATCCATTATCACTATTCTGCTGATAATGTCAATACTTGATTTATTGACAAATAAAATCGCAACTGCTAATATTTTTAGGAAATACATTATAATAAGAAGCGCTGTAACTGCGCCGGAAAGGATCTGTTACATGAACCCTCTAAAGAAAATCTACTGCAGGACCTTTCAGACAGGATTAAAAATTGCCCTGCCGTTCCTGCCATATCGAAAGCCCAAGATCGTCGGCAGTGTAAAAGCTCTGCCGGAAGTTATCCAGAAGAAAAAATGCAGCAAAGTCCTGATCATCACGGATGCAGGCATCCGAAAGCTGGGGTTGACACGCCGTCTGGAAAAGGCGCTTGAGAATGCAGACATCCCCTGCTGTATTTATGACAAGACGGTAGCCAACCCGACTACTGATAATGTTGCAGAGGCAATGGAGATATATCAGAATGAAGGCTGCGACTGTATCATCGGTTTTGGCGGCGGATCCAGCATGGACTGTGCCAAGGCTGTGGGCGCCCGCATCGCAAAGCCAAAGCAGTCTCTGGCGAAAATGAAGGGAATTTTAAAAGTACATAAAAAGCTGCCGCTTCTGATGGCGGTTCCCACTACTGCAGGTACCGGAAGTGAGACGACGCTGGCAGCAGTCATCACGGATGCGCAGACACGTTATAAATATGCCATCAATGATTTCCCGCTGATTCCAAGATATGCGGTTCTCGATCCCAAAGTTACACTGAGCCTGCCTCCGTTTATCACGGCGACGACTGGTATGGACGCCCTGACCCATGCGGTAGAGGCTTACATAGGGAATTCTACCACTTACGGTACACGTAAGGATGCCCTGCTGGCTGTACAGCTGATTTTTGAAAATATCGATACCGCATATAATGACGGCGGCAATGTAGAAGCGCGCCGCAATATGCTCCACGCTTCATTCTACGCCGGATGTGCATTTACCAAGTCTTATGTAGGATATGTACATGCCATCGCACACTCTCTCGGCGGAGAATATAATGTTCCCCACGGACTCGCCAATGCAGTGATCCTTCCCATGATTCTGGAGGCTTATGGTAAGAAAATCCACAGGAAGCTCTCGCGTCTGGCCATTGCTGCCGGGCTTGCGGATGAGGACACTCCATGCGACGAGGCTGCCGGCAGATTTATACAGGCCATTAAAGATATGAAGAAGCGCTTCGGCATCGGTGAAAAAATACCTGAGATACAGGAGACAGATATTCCAAAGCTTGCCCATTACGCGGACAAAGAGGCCAATCCGCTCTACCC
>ERZ1643246.1733-NODE-1733-length-22869-cov-8.114535_pt1 | contig 22869 bp, 14 predicted proteins | sample MGYA00579265_ERZ1643246 | MGnify/ENA primary metagenome ERZ1643246 (study PRJEB29033, sample SAMEA4952261) | chicken gut metagenome | biome: Broiler Chicken; feature: Gastrointestinal Tract; material: Caecum | place: Ireland | collected 2018 | study: Broiler...
TCATGGATGAAATGGGAATCAGCGAAAAAGAATTAAAACTACTTATGAACTTCATCAAGGATGATCTGATGGAAGCGAAAGAATCCTCTGATGCAGCACAGAAAGATAAAAAGATTGAGCGGGTTCTCGAACATATCCAGCAGTATCTCGAAGACTAAATGCAAACAGAGCCGGAGATTTCCCGGCTCTGTGATCCTGACTGAGAGGCGGTCCTGTCACCGTCTCTCTTTGCTATGTAACAAGAAGCCGTTCTGTCAGCTTCTCTCTGTTATTTATAAACATCTCTGTCACCTGATAGCTCTCAGTCTCTTCATATCTGCACGGGCGGACTTCTCCTTCATCAAAAGAAAGGATTTCCGCTCCCGGGATCCCCAGCAGGATCGGCGAGTGCGTCGCGATGATAAACTGCGATCCCGCTTCCGCCATCTTTGCGATCCGGATAAACAATGTCAGCTGACGCTGCGGGGACAGCGCTGCCTCAGGCTCATCCATCAGATAAATCCCCCTGCCGGAAAACGACTGGAAGAATGCCAGGAAGCTCTCTCCGTGAGACTGACGATGGAGCGATCTTCCCCCGTACATCACGGGCGCTGATGAAAGATCCCTGTAATCCTCTGCTTTGGTCGCTACGTTAAAAAAGCTTTCCGCCCGGAAGAAATAACTGCTCTCCGGCCGCAGAAATCCTTTCGTGATCTTTACTGCCTTCCCCAGTTCCGAGACATCATCATATGTACTGAACCGATAATTGAGCGTCCCGCCCTCCGGATTAAATCCATACGCCACTGCTGCCGCCTCCAGCAGAGTGGATTTCCCGGTTCCGTTTTCTCCTACAAAAAAGGTAATGTTTTTTGTAAGATCCAGCTCCGTCAGGTTCGCGACCGCTGGGATCTTCCTCAGATAAGAGTACTCCCCGATCTCAGACCATTCAATCCGTAAATTCCGGATAAAAAGATTAAAAAGTTCACTCATTGCGCCTCCTGTATCCGCTTATGGATCCGTATCTAATATATTTTTTCTATGTCTCCCGTGATCCCGTACCGCTCCCGGAATTCCTCCAGATCAGCGGAACTGCGGATCAGCATGACCTCTTCAAACCTGCCGTCCGAAAGATCCTTAAATCCTGCCACCTGTTCTCCTGTGCAGATACTGCAGCGGATGACCGGGACATGGACATTGGGGTCGTAAGACATTGAAATTGAGGATTTCTTTTTTCTGTGGAACATTGCGAACCTCCTGTGTGGGGAAATACTATTTTACCATTACATCTGCTTCCTGACCACTGCATACTCATCCCCGTTCCGATAATACGGGCACTGATAATACCGGTCTGACATGATCCGCACATAATCGTCTTCATCCATATTCATATCGCACAGATATGCCCCATACTCCTCATCATATACATAGAAAGCGCACGACTCACAGCTTCCTCTCTCTTTTCGTTTCATCGCTTACTGCCTCCTCTGCCTGCCAGCCTCAAACATAAGCACCGCCGCGGCCACCGCGGCATTCAGCGATTCCGCCCGCCCCTGCATGGGGATACGCACCCGGCAGTCCGCGCACTCTGCCACCTCATCCCTCAGGCCGTTTCCTTCATTTCCTATAAGAAATGCGGTCCCGCCGGAGTAATCTTCCCGGTCATATTCATTCTTCCCCTCCAGGTGGGCGGCAAACACACGGATACCCTCCGCTTTCAGTTCACCGATCGCCCCCGGCAGGTCGTCAACATACAGGAACGGCAGCCGGAACACTGCCCCCATTGTAGAACGGATCACCTTCGGATTATAGATATCCACGCAGTCCCGGCTCAAAAGGATGCCCGTCGCCCCCGCTGCTTCCGCGGTCCGGAAGATCGTACCCAGATTGCCCGGATCCTGGAGCTGGTCAAGGACGATCACAAGGGGCTCTCCCTGCTCCCTTACTGTGATATCCTCAAGTCCGTATTCCCTTCTTTTCACCACCGCCAGGATCCCCTGTGGGGTCTTTGTATCCGACACATGGGCGAATACATTGTCCGCCAGGATCTCTGTCCTGTATATCTCCCCCAGTTTGTGTGCTTCTTCTCTATGTTTCCCCGCGTAACTCTCCGACAGATAGATCCTGCCGATCCGTTCCTTCCAGGCCGGATCCCCGGTAAGCTCTCCTGCCATGCGCGGCCCCTCTACGATAAAAACGCCCGCCTCTTCCCGGGCGCGGCTCTTCTTCATCAGCCTGATCAGTTCTTTTATCTGTGCGTTTGCTGTACTTGTGATCATCCTGTTTTTCCTTTCTTATCACAGCCCGCAGCTGTGTCATCTTTCTCTCAGCCAGCTATATTCTATCACGGCGCCGGTATTTCCTCAATGCGGTTTTCCGAATAGCGCGGCTGAACTGTTACTTTCTCACAGAAATACCGCCGCTGATTTAGGCAATTTGCGATAATGAAAATCCTTCCATATAATGGTAAAATATAAGATAGGCGTAAAATGCCTGTCGGTGAACTTTCGGTACCTGTCGGAAGTTCATATAAAAAACAAGGAGGAGAAAGAATGAAAAAGACAAAATGGCGCAGGCTTATGTCTGCAGCAGTCAGCGCTTTTATGCTGACCTCTATGCTGCCGATGTACGCATCAGCCGCAGATCCGGACAGCAGTTCCGCCCCAACGGAGGACAACCTTCCGGTATCGGTCGAGTATCAGAAAGTAACTGATACGCTCACAGACGGAGGAACCTTTACGATCGTTTCCTCAGATTCCAGTGATAAGGATCTCAGGATCGTGCACCTCACAAACGGGACCACAAAACTGGACCGCTGCAGGGTCAATACTGCGGGGGACACACTGACCCCCACGGACTGTGAGATGTCTCAATATGCAGGCACCCATGCCCATGCATGGACGATCTCTGCTGTTGCTGACGGCTATACGGTCAAAAGCGAGACCGCGAACGGCGGATACATAAACATCAGCGCCGGTTCCGCTCAGGCCGGCACTGAGGCACAGACACTCCGGATCGAGGAAACTGCAGAAGACGGTCTCTACACTATCAGCAGAACGATCGGTGACACAACTTATTATCTCGCATATACTTCCAGCGGATGGAGCGCGGGCACAGAGGCCTATCCGGTATATCTCTATGAGGAGACAGAAGTACAGGCGGAAATCCTGCCAAACGGCAGCACTGCCACCGGCACGACACAGGATCAGCCCTTTGCCGCCGGCACTGGCGGGAGCGCGAATTTCCGTATCCCGTCGCTGATCACCCTTGACGACGGCAGCCTTCTGGCTGCGATCGACGCACGCTGGAACCACGCAGGCGATGCGTGCGCCCTTGACACCATCCTCAGCAAATCGGAAGACGGCGGGAAAACATGGACATACAGCTTCCCGAATTATTTCAATGACAGCACAGACGCAAAGCACTCCTATGCCACTGCTTTCATTGATCCGGCTATGATCCAGGGAAATGACGGCACCATCTATCTGCTGGCAGACCTCTTCCCCGGCGGCGTGGCCCTGAACACCGCTCCGAAAGCGCCGCTTGCGAAAAGCGGATATGAAGAGATCGGCGGCGAGTACCGCCTGGTACTGTACGCTTCGCCTCTTCCCGAAAATCAGGCTGCCTATACTCACTATGTAGGCGATTTTGGCGCTGACGGATTTGCCCCTGTCATTGACACAGAAGGCAGCGGCACAGATTACTATGTAGACCAGTGGTATTACCTCTACAATGCCAACAAAGAAAAGATTTACTGCGCGCAGCTGGGCAGCAGCAAATATGTACAGCAGAATGTATTTTACTACAACGCAGACCTGCATGTAACGGCAGCCACCTACCTGTGGCTCGTCACTTCCACTGACGGCGGAGAGACCTGGTCTGCACCGTCCATCCTCAATGAGCAGGTGCGCACAGGAGATTCCAGTGATACTGCGAAATTCTACGGCGTCGGCCCCGGCCGCGGACTCGCGATGTCTACGGGAAGGATCGTCTTCCCCTGCTATACCTTCTATAATGCGGACGGCAACAGCAGCGTCATCTATTCCGATGACAACGGAAAGACCTGGGAGAGAGGCGAAGACCTCTCATGGCAGACATCAGAGGCAACTGTAGTAGAGGCAGACGGCAGGCTTTACATGTTCGCCCGCCACGGCGGCTATGCCGTATCCACAGACGGCGGCGAAACCTGGTCGGAGCGCCAGAATACACCCGGCGCAAATATCCACACCGGATGCCAGATCAATGCGATCGTATACTCCAAGCTGATCGACGGCAAAACAGCCATCCTGCTCTCCTGCCCGACCGGAGGCAGCCGTGCCAACGGCAAGATTTATACAGGCCTGGTCCAGGAGAACGGCAGCATCAACTGGGAATATGATTACTCCGTAACTGCGAATGGCGGCTATTACGCTTACTCCTGCCTGACCGAACTGGCGGACGGTTCTGTCGGACTGCTGTATGAAAATGCAGGCTCATCCGCACTGTATAAGAACATCCCTATCGCTGACATCGCTTCCGGCGCGTCTGTCGGAAATGAGAGGGTCTTAAATGTACCTCTGTACGGCGAATACAGCATGACTGTTTATGAAGATTTTGCAGGATATGACGAGATTGACGCAGATATCCTCGACATCTCAGTTACGGACAACGGAAACGGCAGCTATACCGTGATCTTCACAGGTAAAAAAGAAGGTACTGTCTCCTTTACAGAGACAAACTCGGGAATCGAGTACACCGTCACTGTGGCGCCCGGGGAACTGGTTAATGTCTCCTTAGAGGCCGGTCAGTCCCAGTCCTTCATCCTGACAGATGACACGGTCGGACAGGAAACGGATCCGGATATCGCAGAAGCAGAGATCACTTCCGCACTCTATTCCGACATCCTGGGAGACTGCCCCGGAAGCCTTGGAACTGACAGCAGCTATACCGGAGAGGTCGTTGGCCTTGAAAACGCTCTGTATACTTTCACCGGCAGCAGCGGAAACTGGGTCATCTCTAATACGGACAGCAAGGGAACCCAGGTTTATCTGAACCTCAACGGCAGCAGCGGAAAATACCCCGGCGGGACAAGCTCCACAGCCTTTGGATTAATAGCCGGAAGCCGGGAAGGTACATTTAAGCTGCGCGATACTTCCACCGGAAGGCACCTGCACTTCTACCGGGACGGTCAGAATATCTTTGACCGCTGCGGAAACAGCTGCGGCACAGCTGACGAAATGGAGATCTTCCGTCCGGCAGCCGACGGCGAAACCTCAGGCAGCGCGATCCCGGGCTACGTCCAGGTAACTGATGCGTCTGAGATCACAGACGGCGGGAAGTATCTGATCACAGCAAAGGTGGATGACACTTACTATGCACTCTATCCGTCCACCAGCACAGGCAGCGCTTATGCCCATGTCATCAAGATCGAGCCGGACAAGGAATGTATCCAGCTTGCCATCACAGGCGTTGCGCCCGGCACGACGGATTTCATGGCCGGAGGCGTTGTTTACCGGATCACGGTAAGCGGATATCTGGCACCTGTATTTAACTGGGCTGAAGATTATACTTCCGCCACAGCTACATTTAACCATACTGACGGCAGCTCTCAGACTGTTAACTGTACAGTGAGCAGCCGGACAGAGATTGAAGCCAGCTGCACTTCTGACGGAAAGATAATCTATACCGCCAGTGTAGAATTCAACGGTAAGACCTATACGGATACCAAAGAAGTCGTGATCCCGGCCACAGGCACTGATAAGCCCTCTGGCGATAGCGATAAGCCTGCCGGCGGCAATGACAAACCGGCTGCAGGCGGCGGTGCCGATAAGCCCTCCGGCGGCAATGGATCCGGCAGTTCAGATACGCCGAAGACAGGAGATTCCTTTGGCTCTGCCTTCGCATATCTCCTGGCGCTCGCAACCTGCGGAGCAGTGATCATCAGGATGAGAAGACACCGCGCCTAAACTGAAAACAGGATCTGCATAAGCTCAATTCAAAGAGCCAGCCTCTCCGGCATCTGCCGGAGAGACTGGCCCTTTACAGTAATACAGATAATCCTGTTTCAGCTTTTCCATTCTGTCTTCATATTCATCTTTCTATCTGTAATCTGTATCTTCTAAAAGCTATCTCCTTTCCCGCTTTTGATCGCCCGCAGATTACTCCTCCCATAGAGCACCAGCGATACCAGCATCATGGCCACGCATACTCCGATCAGCACTCTGGATACCCCCATCGGGATATTGTACCAGAACACATGCAGGATCATCATCGCGTAAAGCAGCCATGTCGTTACCTTGCCGTGCCAGTCCGCCCCAAACACTTTTCCCGTCTTATGTATGACCAGCAGCCCGGTAATGCCCATAAAAGTCTCCTTCACCACCATCAGCGCCAGCGGCAGGATCATGAGCGGGAATCGGGTGAGCAGACAGAAGAGCATCGCCGCCTGGGTCAGCTTGTCCGCCACCGGGTCCAGCATCTTCCCCAGGTCGCTTGTCATGTGGAAATGCCTTGCCACAAAGCCGTCCACGGTATCCGTTATGCCTGAAAGTATGAGGGTGATCCCTGCCCACAGGTAGTTTTCCTCCACACAGTACAGCCACATGATGACCGGGATCAGGCAGAGCCTGAAAAAGGACAGGATATTCGGGATCGTCAGGATCTTGTTCTGTGAGCTCTGTGTATCTTTTGATCTTTCATTCGAACTGGATTTCATCTGTCTCCTCCTGATCTTATCTTATGCAGGACAGAATCCGGCATACGCCTGCCGGATCTGTCACGTAAAAAATCGTCCATACCCTAAAGAGTATAGACGATTTTTCACGTTTCCACAACCGTGCGGAAAAATTATTTTATAAGCAGAAAGATCATTTAAACATTCATCTCATTGTGCAGCAGCTTATGCTCTTTCCCTTTCAGGATCCCCGCATACACTTCCGTGATGATCGGGTTCTCATTGGACAGCTTGATCTGCGCCATATTATCGATCTTATAGATCCCTTCCAGTCTTGCCTTCTTCGTCCTCGGCCCGATCGGCACCGGCTGTCCGCCGCCCGCGATACAGCCTCTCTTGCACGCCATGACTTCCACGAAATCATAGTGCGCTTCCCCTGCCTTCATCTTCTCCAGCAGGTCCTCCGCGCAATGGAGTCCGTTGACGACCGCGATCTTCACCTCGCGCCCGTTCAGGTTCACTTTTGCCTCCTTGATGCCGTCCACGCCGCGGATGCCGGAGAAACTGATCTCCTCCAGATCTTCTGTGCGGCTGCTGTTTACAAGACGTCTCAGGACTGCCTCTGTCACTCCTCCGGTCACTCCGAAGATCGCGCCTGCGCCGGACGCCAGTCCGAACGGCATATCCAGCGCCTCCGGCTGTACCTGCGCCAGGTCGATGCCCGCCTCCTGGATCATGCGGGTGATCTCAGTCGTCGTGAGCACATAGTCCACATTCTGCTCGCCATCCGTATAATGCTCAGGCCTTGTGATCTCTGCCTTCTTCGCTGTACACGGCATGATGGAGACCACCATCGTCTTCTTCGGCTCTTTTCCCTCTGCCCTGTCCTTCTCCGCGTTCATCCGCGCCTCTTCTTTCAGGAGCGCGCCGAACATCTCCTGGGGTGAACGGCAGGTAGAGATATTTTTGCGGAACTCGGGGTAACGGTTCTCACAGAATTTCACCCACGCCGGACAGCAGGATGTAAAGAGCGGAAGGTTCTCGCCTGATCCCAGGCGTTCTACCAGTTCCTTTGACTCTTCCATTACCGTCAGATCCGCACCGAAATTCGTATCGTAAACTTCATCGAATCCGATCCTTCTCAGCGCTGCCACAAGACGTCCCAGCGTATTCTCGCCTTTCTTGATCCCGAACTTGTCTCCCACCGCGACACGCACCGCCGGGGCGATCTGCGCCACGACGCGGATATTTTTGTCAGCAAGGGCTGCCCATACGGGCTCCACATTCTGCTTAATGCTGATCGCGCCTGTGGGACATACGGCGCGGCACTGCCCGCATCCCACACAGTCCGTCTGCGCCAGGTCTTTATTGAACGCGGGCGTCACCTGCATCTTGGAACCGCGGAACGCGAAATCCAGGATCCCCAGTCCCTGGATCTCCTCGCAGGTCCTCACACAGTCGCCGCAGAGGATACATTTATTCGGATCCCGGATGACACATTCTGACGAAGTATCCAGCGGGAGCTGTTTTTTATTATTCTCAAAACGCACCTTAGTGATACCCAGCTGGCGGGACAGCTTCTGGAGTGTACAGACGCCGTTCTTCGCGCAGGTCGTACAGTCGCGGCAGTGGGCCGCCAGAAGGAGCTCGATGATCATCTTCCTGTGATGCTGGAGCCTCGGTGTATTCGTATAGATCACCATCCCGTCCCTCGGGACTTCCGAGCAGGATGCGAAGACTCTGCCCCTGTCATCCTCTACTACGCACATGCGGCATGCGCCGTAGGTCGACAATTCTGAATGATAGCAGAATGTAGGGAGGTCGATGCCGGATTTTCGGATCACGGAAAGCACGTTTCTCTCGTTCGTAAATGTCACTCTTCTGTTGTTTATCGTCATATAACTCATGCTCGTCTCCTCCTACCATTCCACATGTATCGCGCCAAACGCGCAGGCGCTCTCGCAGGCGCCGCACTTGATGCATCTCTTCGGGTCGATCTCGAACGGCTCTTTGATCTTGCCGCTGATCGCGTCCGCCGGGCAGTTTCTCGCACACTTGGAGCATCCCTTGCACCGCTCCGGGCTGATAACATACCGCTTCAGCGCCGAACATGTATGGGACTCGCATCTCTTATCCACCACATGTGCCACATACTCGTCGCGGAAGAGCCTTAAGGTACTCATGACCGGCAGGGCCGCGCTCTTGCCGAGCCCGCAGAGTGCAGTCTCTGTGATCGTCCGTGCCAGATCTTCCAGGAGATCCAGGTCTTCCAGTTCCCCGTTCCCTGCGACGATGCGCTCCAGGATCTCAAGCATCCGCTTCGTTCCCTCGCGGCAGGGCACGCACTTCCCGCAGCTCTCATTCTGGGTAAAGTTCATAAAGAACCTGGCTACTTCCACCATACATGTATTATTGTCCATGACCACAAGTCCGCCGGACCCGATCATCGCGCCCATCTTTTTCAGGGAATCGAAATCCAGACTCACATTCAGGTGCTCGTCCGTCAGGCAGCCGCCGGAAGGCCCGCCGATCTGCACAGCCTTGAACGCGGCATCACCCTTAATGCCGCCTCCGATATCAAAGATAACCTCTTTCAGCGTGGTCCCCATGGGCACTTCGATCAGCCCGGTATGCTTCACGCTTCCCGTCAGGGCGAATGCCTTTGTACCCGGGCTGTTCTCTGGCCCGATGCTCTTGAACCAGTCCGCTCCTTCCAGGATGATCATCGGCACATTAGCAAATGTCTCTACGTTATTTAATACGGTCGGTTTCCCGAACAGCCCCTGTTCCACTGTCCTGGGCGGCTTCACGCGCGGCATTCCGCGGTTTCCTTCGATGGACGCGGTCAGCGCGCTTCCCTCGCCGCAGACGAATGCCCCGGCGCCCCGGTTGATGTGCAGACGGAACGAAAAATCCGTCCCCAGGATATTGTCCCCGAGGAGGCCGCATTCCTCAGCCTGGGCGATCGCCAGCTTCAGACGGCTGACTGCCAGCGGGTACTCCGCGCGCACGTAGATATAGCCTTCCTTCGCGCCTACCGCGTAAGCCGCGATCATCATGCCCTCGATCATCTTGTGGGGATCGCCCTCCATGATGCTCCGGTCCATAAATGCTCCCGGGTCGCCCTCGTCGCCGTTGCAGACTACATAGCGCTCCTTCTCCTGCTGCCGCGCCACCTGGGACCACTTGTACCCGGTCGGGAACCCGCCGCCCCCGCGCCCGCGCAGGTTGGAGTCTGATACTTCTTTGATCACGTCCTCAGGCTTCATCTCAAAGAGCGCCTTCTCCAGTGCTCTGTACCCGCCTGTGGATATGTATTCCTGGATGTGCTCTGCATCGATATGCCCGCAGTTCCGCAGCACGTTCCGGGTCTGTTTTTTATAGAAGGGGATTTCCTCCTGTTTCCGGTATTCGATGCCGTCCTGCTTAAAGAGCAGGTGGTGGATCACATCCCCCTTCTCAATGGTCCTGTGGAAGATTTCATCGCAGTCCTCTGGTTTTACCTTTGTATACAGGATACCCTGGGGCTCGATCCGCATCAGCGGTCCCATCTCGCAGAACCCGTGGCATCCGCTCTTCTTCACTCCGATCTCACCGTCCCCATGCGCGATCTCCGGCCCAAAATGTACTTCCACATCCGGGTGTTCTTTCACCAGTTCGCACATACGCTCATAAATCTGCCCGGAGCCTCCCGCCAGGCAGCCTGTCCCGGCGCAGATGAGGATCCTGCACCTGCTGTTCTCGATCTGTGCTCTTGAAGCCCCGCGCACCTGTTCGAGAGCTTCTCTGTTCTCTATTCTGTCCATACGCTCTAAACTCCTCTCAACTCTCGGATCAAATCAGCCGCTGCATCCGGGGTCATCGCCGGATATACTTTGTCATTTACCGTCATGACCGGGGCAAGTCCGCACGCGCCAAGGCAGGACACCGTCTCCAGCGTAAACAGCATATCGTCTGTGGTCGCCTTCTCCGGGGAGAGCCCCAGCTCGCTGCGCAGCCTCTCAAGGATAGGGATGGACTTGCGCACATGACAGGCCGTGCCGTCGCACACCTTGATCACAAATCTGCCCTTCGGCTCAAAAGAAAAATTCTCATAAAATGTCGCCACGCTGTATGCCTTCGCTTCGGTGATGCCGAGCTTCCCTGCCACATAGTTGAGAAGCTCCGGCGGAAGGTAGCGGTATTCCGTCTGGATGTCCTGGATGATCGGGATCAGGGAAGCCTGGTCTGAGCCGTGCTCCGCGATGATCTCATCCGTCTTGTCGTAGTAGCTCTGATCTAACATGGGATACCTCCTTTGGTCTCTTTGTGTAATATCGATAAAAAATTATCAATCAGTATTTATTATATGGCAGTTTTGACGGATAGGCAATAGAAAAAGGATGATGTTCTGACTTTAATACACAAATGCGAAAGTCAGGACATCATCCTTTTTTAATAAATTTTATACTAAATATTAGTAGTTTTGTTCCATCGGAAATCCCATCCGCTTCTGCGAACTCCTCTTAAACTATCTGCATATATTAAACCAAACCCGGCGGCTCTTTTCCGGTGCCTTCCGGGGATACAATTATAATAGAAAGGTCTGATCCATATGAGTATAAAAGGACTTGATGTCAGTGAATTTCAGGGGACTGTCGACTGGGAGCGGGTCAAAGCCGCGGGATACGGGTTCGCCATGCTCCGCGCGGGGTACGGCTTCGGCACCGTGGATAAACAGTTTCACAGAAACGCCTCCGAATGCAACCGTATCGGTCTCCCCATCGGCGTGTACTGGTTCTGCTACGCAGTCAGCCCGCAGACCGCCGTACAGGAGGCTGACGGCTGCCTGGGCACTATCTCCGGCTACCGGCTGGACTACCCGGTCTGCTACGATATCGAGCAGGCGTCCGTGGCCTACGCGGCAGGCGAAGGTGTGACCATAAATGCACCGCTCGCGAAACAGATCGTGACAAGTTTCTGCAACCGCGTGGAAGAAAAAGGCTATTACGCCATGTTCTATACAAACCGCAATTTCCTCGACACCTACCTGGGCAGCTCCCTCCCGGAGCGCTACGCCTTCTGGTACGCCCGCTACGCGGACAGTTTTGACGGGACGGACTGCGGCATCTGGCAGTACACAAGCCAGGGCAGCATTCCCGGCATATCAGGCGATGTGGACCTGGATATCGGATATGTCGATTATCCTGCCGCGATCAAAGCCGCAGGGATGAACCACCTGGACGGCAGTTCACCCGCGCCTTCGCCATTCCCGTCTCCATCGCCGGATTATATCACCTATGTGATCCAGCCCGGGGATACCTTAAGCGGCATTGCCCAGCGTTATGGCACTACGGTAAGTGCCCTCTCCTCTCTGAACGGGATTTCCAACCCGGATCTCATCTATGCCGGGAACACGATCCGCGTCCCGGAAAACGGAGGATCCGGCAGCTCCGGCGCACAGTATTACACCATCCAGCCTGGGGATACCTTAAGCGGCATCGCCGCAAGATTCGGCACCACGGTCAGCGCTCTGTCCGCGTTAAACGGAATCTCTGACCCGGACCTCATCTATGCGGGAAATACGATCCGTGTAAGGTAATGCCATGTAAAAGAAAGCACTTTAATATGGAAACAAACGATCTGCTTTCAGAGTCAGCTGTTTTACAGGGGCGCCGCAGTTTATTCTTTTATAGACCTCTTTTTAAACTGCTGCGCCCATGTCCTTCCGCTCTCCACTGCCTCGGCTGAACTGTTACAATGTGAAGTCACAGCCGTTGTATGAATCTTGTATTTTCCACTGCGCAGTGATAAAATTTTAGACAGTTTAGGACAGTCCAGTTTCATGCCGGGAGGTACATCATGTCAAAAGTCCGTTTCGCTGTCGTCGGCTCCGGCTGGCGCTCACTCTTTTACATACGCATCGCGAAGGCGCTGCCTGAAATATTCGAACTCACCGCTCTGCTCTGCCGCAGCCGGGAAAAAGCGGACCGGTTCCGCAAAGAATACGGTATCTGCGCTGTCACTGACGACCGGGAAGTCATGGACTCTGGTCCGGATTTTATCGTATCCGCTGTCAGCGAAAACTCCATCGCAGATACAGCCGCAAAGTGGGCGTCCCGCGGCTTCCCGGTCCTCTCTGAGACTCCTGCCGGTCTGTCTCCTGAACAGTTAAAAATGCTCTGGGACCTGTATGAAAATTACGGATGCCAGATCCAGATCGCCGAGCAGTATCAGTTTTATCCCCGGTATGACGCCATGATCCGTCTTGTACAGTCCGGTATCCTGGGCGAACCCGTATCGCTGGATATTTCCGCCATGCACGGCTGCCATGCGGCCAGTATGATCCGCTGTCTCCTCGGCACAGATCTGGAAGAGGTGCGGATCACAGGCAGGACGTTTTTTCTCCCCGTAACAGAGACACGCACGCGTTATGAAATACTGACCAGCGGAACCATTGCAAAAAAAGGACAGGCCCACGCAATCCTTGAATTCGAAAGCGGAAAAGCGGCGTTCTATGATTTTCTTCCCGAACAGTACCGGAGTCCCATACGCAGCCGTGCTGTCCGTCTGCGCGGGACACGGGGCGAGATCTTCAATGACACGGTATATTATCTGGACGGAGATAACCTTCCGCGGCAGGCGCCTCTTTTAACCAGGAGCGATCCGGTATCCGGAGAAGCATTGTCCATCTCTTTTGAGGAAAAGCCGCTCTATTCCCCGGTGTTCGGCATATGTGGGCTCCCTGAGGATGAAACAGCGATCGCGCGTATGCTTATTGGAATGAAGGAATACATAACCGGCGGCCCTGAGATCTATCCCTTCAGATACGCTCTGGAGGACGCTTATCTCGCACTGCTGATGCCGGGCTTCTCAGCCGTTTCAGACTGGCATCAGTCCAAAACCGGTCCCCGCCCCTGGAAACAGGGCTATGCAGGGTCCCGCAAAAATCTTACTCAGGAGGCAGAATAATATGACAGCACTCAGAACAGGGATCATAGGTATGGGAAACATGGGCAGCCAGTATGCTGCCCTTCTCCTCGAAGGACAGATCCCGGAAATGGAACTCGCGGCAGTCACCCGCGTGCACCCGGAACAGCTTCAGAAACTTGGGCTGGAACTGCCGGATACACTCCCGGTCTACTCATCCGCAGATGCATTATTCCAGGCCGTGGATGACAAAAGCCTCAGCCTGGACGCAGTCATCATCGCCACTCCCCACAGGCTCCACGAGGAACAGAGTATCTCCGCCATGCGCCGGGGACTGCATGTTCTCTGCGACAAACCTGCCGGGATATACAGCCGCCAGGCGCGGCTCATGGAGGAGGCGCGGCCGCAGGATCTGGTCTGCGCTTACATCTTCCACCAGCGCACTTACCCCTCTTACCAGAAGATCCGCAGGATCGTACAGAGCGGGGAACTCGGCGGATTAAAGCGGCTCAGCTGGACCGTAACAGACTGGTACCGCCCCAATGCCTATTACCAGGCTTCTTCCTGGAGAGGCACATGGAAGCTGGACGGAGGCGGGATCCTCCTCAACCAGTGCCCGCACAACCTGGACCTGCTCCAGTGGATCTGCGGCATGCCTGCGCGCACCCGGGCATTCTGCCACATCGGCAAATACCATCCCATCGAAGTGGAGGATGAAGTGACCGCTTATCTGGAATGGGAAAACGGCGCCACAGGCGTCTTCACCGCGTCCACAGGAGAGGCTCCCGGCGTGAACCGCCTGGAGATCGCCATGGATGACGGCCTCATCATCTGCCAGCCGGACGGCATGCGCATCTGCCGTCTCGACTGCCCGGAAAAGGAGGCTCGCACAACGCTTACGGATCCATTTGCAGCGCCTTCCGGGACATGGGAAAGCTTCCCGATGGAAACAGAGCCGGACGCCTACGCAAAGCTTTTGGCAAACTTCGCCCTGGCAGTCAATTCCGGCCGGTCAGACAATCTCTTCGCTCCCTGGGGTGAAGCCCGCAAAAGCCTGCTCATATCAAATGCGGTCTATCTCTCATCCTGGGAAGGCGGGACCGTAACCATCCCGCTCCCCGGCTCTGAGGAAGAACTGCTTTTTGAAACGCGCTTTGAGGAGCAGCTTAGGAAATTGCAATAAGCGCTGTTATTCCGCCTGACATTATGCCCTGTTGTTTACTTCCGTATCATTGTTTACTTCCGTATCATTGTTTGCTTTCATATCAGGTCAGAGAAAAGGCACAGCATAGCCATACCAGCCATGCTGTGCCTCTTTCATTCACTGCGGATTTCTTTTCCGCGGCCTGCTATTTCTTCTTTCTTCTGGATACCAGGATCCCGGTCGCTGCGATCACAAGAACTGCAGCCGCAAGTCCCACGGCCGGGAGCACGACATTCTGGCTGTCTCCCGTCTTTGCCGCGGAATCTTTCGCTCCCGCATCCGCGCGGTCCGCGCCCTCACCGCCGTTTCCATCCTGTCCGCTGTTTCCGTTCTGGTCTCCGTTCCCGCCGGCGCTCTGTCCGTTATTTCCGCTCTGGCTTCCATCCGGATTTTCCGGATCGCCTGTATTGCCGTCCGGATTCTCCGGATCTGCGTCCTGAGTTTTCTCCAGCCCGTCATACGCTTTCCGGAGCGCTGCCGCTGCCTTGTCTACCTCTGCCTGATCATCCGCAGACAGGGTATCGTCCGCAAGGATGGCATTTGCTGCTGACAGAGCCGCGCGGAATACACTCACGCTCTCCTCTGTATATCCGGTAAGATCCAGCTCCGCAGTCTTGCTGATCAGATCCTGGAGCACGGATTTGTCCGCCTTCAGCCTGAGCGCGTTCATTGCCTCAACGAGACGGTTCCACGCTGCGTCGGTCTCATCCTGCATTGCGTCTCCATCTGCAAGGACTGTCTCCGCCGCTTCCTTTGCCGCAAGGTAATCTGCCTGTCCGGCTTCCACATACTTCGTCAGGTCGATCATCCCTGCCAGTTCCAGCGCCATCTCAAGATCCGTCTTGTCCGCCGCCTTCATCTCCAGCGCGTGGATCGCAAACATCAGGTCTTCTGCTGCGCTGAGCACTTCTTCTCTCGTGGCGTCTTCATCCGCCATCACTGCCTCTCCTTTTGCGATGGCGTCTTCAAACATCTTCCGGACAGATTCTACAAGGCCGCTGACGGTTCCGTCTTCCACATAGCCTTTTGCCCGGTTCAGGAAATACTCCAGGGTCTTTTTGCCCGTGTTCTGGGAAGTCTCTCCCGCTCCGACTGTCACTTCAACGGATGCTGCAAGCCCGTCTTCATTGCTCAGCCCTTTCTCAGCCAGCCCTGTAAGCTCGCCTTTCAGTGTGATCTTTCCGTCATTCTCTCCGTCAAAATCCGCCAGATCCCACGCTATGCTGACACGGACTTTTCGGTCGCCCGCCGTAACTACCACGCTGTTCTGGAGCATTCCGGCGAGCTCATCCGCCGTCGTCCCAACCGGCACTGCCACCGGCATAAGCTCCGTCACGCCGTCAATGACAGCGCTGCCTGTCTCCAGGCCTGCCTTTGCCTGTTCAAGCTCTGCTTTCGCCTCTGATACAGCGCTCTCTGTCACTGCCGGGTCTTTCACCGCCGCCTCTGCCGCTGCCAGCGCATCCTGGAGGTCAGCCCAGCTCGCCGCGGTATACGCATCCGACGGCATAGCAGATACTTCCGCGATCAGCTCAGCCAGGCCTGCCACCGGAGTAATGGAAGCTGTATCAGGATATTCCTCAAACGCGTCTGCCCTGAAGATCGGGAACTTATAGTTCTGGCTGCCGGTCGTTCCCACGATTGTCAGCACATGGCTTCCTTCCCCGAGATCCAGGTCATAATCCTCACTGTCAAATACAACCGTCTGCCGGTTATTGACAGAAGAAGTGCCTGTCCAGCTGTCGATCGTATCCACAAGAGTATCATCAATGTAGATCTCGATCCGCGCGCCCTGCATTGCTTCTTCTGATATAAATACTACACGCGCTCCGGTAAATGCATACTTGATCCAGGAACCGCTTGTCTTACAGAGCATCTGCGCTCCGCCTGACAGGGTCGTTGTGTAGGTACCTCCGGTCTGCTCGGTCCATTTTCCGTTGGCCCCTGTTCCCGATGCGGCGACCGGGCCTCCGTCCGGATATCCCATAAGGACTTTGTTTTCGCCGATCGGCTGGTCGCCGTTCGTGCCGTCCGCCACTTTCGCTCCGTCCTCAGCTTCCGTCCTCACAGGACTTCCCCATGTGAACAGGGCATCCGCAGCATTTAACAGAGCCTCCGCTTTTGTCCGCATATCCGTCTCATCTGTACGGTCCGCCGCCCGGGCAGCTGCCAGCGCTTCGGTCACCGCTGCCCAGCCGGCCTTGCCGTATGAGCTGCCGTCCCCAAGGCTCTGTGCCCTTTCGATCGCTGTATCGAGCAGCGCCTCCGCCTCGGACTTCACTTCCGCTTTGTCTGCAAATACCGCGTCAATGGTTCTGTCTTCATCTGTGTCCGTAAACTGATAACTTTCCACTGCACCCACAGACTTCCCGTCCACAAGCACGTCCAGGATTTCCGCGTCTGCATCCGGCGTTACTCTGAACTCCTGGCTTCCGCCGCCGAGCACAGTCACCTCGCCGGAAGGATCGATCCGCCCGCTGCCTTCGGCTGCTGCTGTGATCGTAAAGATATCGCCCATCTCCGCCACAGCCTCTTTCAGATCCTTGTGGGCTGCTTTCAGGTCTTCCTCCTCTGCGCCCGGATCCGCAAAGATACGGACTGCCGTCTCGATGGCGTCATTATATGCCGCCCACTCTTCATCCGTGCGGTCTCCCTGCCCGATCTGTTTTGCCTTGCCGATCAGGTCATAGAGTGTCATCCGGTACTCCGGATATCCGGCGATCTCATTGCCCTTCTGCACCAGCTCTGTCACAGATGCAGCCAGCTCCGCTGCGTCCCCATCCTCTTCTTCCAGGGACTCCATCAGGTCCGCCCTGTCATATTCGATCTGCTGGCGCCAGGTGTCCTCGGTATCTGTGCCGGTGTAATTGACTTCTGCCGCATTTTCCAGGAAACGGAGTCCCGCTGCTGCTTTGTAAGTATCGCCTTCGCGCAGTTCAAGTGCCTCCTCTGCCCTGACCAGACGGTCCACCGCTTTATCTACGCCTGATACCATGTAATTGCCCTGCTCGATCATCCTCTCGCAGGCAAGGAGCGCTTCTGAGAATTCTTCTCCTGTCTCTGTCGTATACTCACAGGATACGATGTCCTTTTCCCGGATCTCCTCAACTGCCCTCTCTGCCTTTTCCATAGACTGCTCTTCACCCGGAACAACCTGGTATGTATGCCCTGCTTCCGTAGCAAATGTGACCGCTCCGTTGGAATCCTGCGTCACATCTGTCACTTCCGCGCCGGATGCTGTATCAATGATCTTTTCCACAGCTCCGGCTTTCAGGGAAAGCTCGTTCCCGCTCCTGGAAGTGATCTCAAGATGCGTGATCTCTTTCCCGCTCCAGCTGATGTCCACCACAAAGTTGCCTTCCGCTACAAGACCGCTCACAGAGCCGTCCGCCAGCTCATCCGGGAGCGCGGGCAGGATCGATACGTAGCCTGCATGGCTCTGGAGCAGCAGCTCCGCGATGCCCGCTGTAGCGCCGAAGTTTCCGTCGATCTGGAACGGCGGGTGCAGGTCAAAGAGATTCGTAGCCGTGCCGTTCTTCATCAGGTTCTTAAACAGCTTGTCATACGCATGGTTGCCGTCCTGGAGTCTTGCCCACATGTTAAATTTCTGTCCCATGGACCAGCCCGTCGCTCCGTCGCCGCGCAGTTCCAGCGTTGTCTTGGCAGCTTCCAACAGTTCCGGCGTCTCTGTTGTGATCAGATTTCCCGGATGGAGCGCCATGAGCTGGGAATTATGGCGGTGGGCGTCGTCGCCGATCTTTGTGTTTGTCCCTTCATACCGGTTGTATGCGCCTTCCTGCTGCCATTCCTTGATCTGTCCGCTCTCGCCGATATTGACCGAATAGAGTCTCTCCATCGTATCCTCAAGCTGCTGTGTGAACTCATTGCTGATCCCCAGCTCTTCGGAAGCATCCAGTGTATCCGCGAACAGCAGATAGATCAGCTGCTGGTCAAACATCGCGCCCACTGTCCACGGGCCCTGCTCGGAAGAATAAGACGGGACCATATACAGCTTGTCCTGATCCGCCTCTGTGCGTCCGCTCTGAAGCACCTGGAGGAAGAAATCGCACGCTCCCTTCATCACCGGGTACAGTTCATTTTCCAGGGTCTCTTTATCCTGTGTATACTGATAATAGTCATACACATTCTGAAGGATAAATGCATTTGCCGTCGGCGCAAGCGATGCGTTGGAATTGATATTTCCGGTAAACCCAAGCGCATTGGCGCTGCAGTTTACCATCCAGGCATCCCCGGTCGTGCCGAACAGCCTCTGCGCGGTCAGCTGTCCCGGCTCTGTCAGGGACTCAACATAGCTGTTCAGGGATTCCCCGATCTCCGCCAGATTTGTAGAATACGCCGGCCAGTAGTTCATCTGCAGATTAATATTCGTATGGTAATCTGACTGCCAGTCCGCAAACGCGCGGTCATTCCAGATCCCCTGGAGATTGCTCGGCAGTGTATCGCCTCTGGAAGAAGCGATCAGCATATATCTGCCGTACTGGAAATACAGTTCTTCCAGGTAATGGTTCTGGGTTCCTTTTGAGGAATTGCTGTTCCATGCAGAAAGCAGCTGATCCGTCTCTTCGTCCGCGTTATAAGTGCCGCCCAGGTCCAGCTCCACTCTGGCAAACAGTTCCTGATAATCCTCCAGATGCGACTCAAGCAGAGCGTCATATTTTTTCTCGGAAGCATTGTCGATCCGCTCTGTGACGTCTTTCGCCGCGTAGTCCGCGTCCGCCTGGCGGTAATCCGGGAATTCGTTCTTATAATTCGTAGCCAGCGCCACATAGATGACTACACTGTCCGCATCCGTCACGGTCAGGGAACCTTTCGCCGGGTCTGAATTATCGGCGGTCACTGTGCCGCCTTCATTTTCGATCCGGAATTTCCCCGCGAATTTCATATTATTATTCGTGATCGTGCCCTCCATTGTGATGGTCTTGCTCTCTTCATCCGCCACAACGGTCCCTTCTTTTGTCACCTTCTTGGAATGCCCGCCGCTCGTTGTGCCCAGATCCGCGATCTCCGGGTGCAGCGTCAGGTCAATGCTGCCTTCCTCGTCCGCAGTCACGCGGTATACGAGTACATTGTCCGGATAATCAGCAAACATTTCCCTTGTATAATGTACATCATTATAATCATAGGATACTGTCGAAAGAGCTGTCCTCAGGTCAAGCTCCCTCACATAATTTTCCGTTTCCTCCGTCGGCTGGTCAAAGTCAATGTACATCTCCGCGAAATTCTGGTAATCTCCCAGGGCGGACCTGTTATTCGGAAGGATCTTCATATCCCCGCTCTGTGCCGGTCCGTTTCCCGCGGTCGACCCGCTGTAGAACTCATCGAACAGAAAGTCAATATAGGATCCCATTGCTCCGCTCCCGTAAGCGTCTACATTTCCATAGGCATCGCTCTGCGGATCCCGGGTATCATACTCTCCGCCCTCTGCGTTGTCTGTTCCTCCCGTGCCGCCGGACCAGAGCGTCTTCTCATTGAGCTGGATCCGCTCTGTCTCCGTACGCCCGAATACCATGGCCCCCATATGCCCGTTTCCCAGAGGAAGCGCCCAGCGCTCCCAGTTGTTCCTCTCACTGGATCCCTTGTCAGCGGGTGAAAAATACTGCAGCTTCAGGGGCTTCTCTTCCCCTGCCCTATCGTTTTCAGCCGCTCTGGCCGGCGTTCCGTACACCGGCGCTGCCGTCAGCACCATTGTCAGCGCCGCAGCCATACTGATGATGCGTTTTTTTCTTTTTTTCATAGTTTCCTCCATTCATTCACTTTATGAAACTTTACCGCCTGTCCGTCTTTATCCGCCCCGTCTATATGGGAAAGCCGGCGTCCTGCGGCACATGCAGATACTCGACTGCCTTCTCGCCTCCTTCCTGATAAATCTGCACATAGCGCTTTGGCGTTATCTGAAAATATTTTTTAAATGCATTGACAAAATAATCAATCGATCTGTACCCTGTCTTTTCCGCGATATCATACAAGTCAGGTTCCTCATTCTTCAGAAAAATACATGCTGCCGACATCCTTGCATCTGTCCTTTTCTGAGCAAATGTCTTGCCGTAATATTCCTTCAGGAATCTCTCTGTCTGCCGTTCGCTCAGCCCCAGATATTCGGAGAGCCTGGCAAGAGTCACCTCACGGTATTCATAGAGAAACGCCTTATCTGTAAGAAACGCTCTCTTCTCATAGAGATTTCCCGTCCGCATTCCGGCGATATTGCCCGGACGCGGGATCTGGTAGTTGCGGATCAGATAAATGACCATCTGCTGGAGCAGGGCTGATACCTGGGTAAGGTAACCTGCCTGTTTGTCCTGCAGCTCCTCAAACACGATCTGAAGAAGGTCGTGGATAGCGGACGCATTCTCCCCCATCCAGAACGGGGTCTCCAGGAACTGATCCACACAGGAGAGATCCATCGTTTCTTTCTGGATCACAAAAAACACGGCATATTCTGTCATCGGATTATCAAGATACGGGATCTGCTCATGCTCAACCTGCGGTCCGGTCACATAAAGAGTCCCCGGGACCAGCTTATAGATGCTGCCGTTGATCCGCGCTGTCCCATAGCCGGAAGCGATATAGTGGAACTCATAACTGCCATTGCCGTGGACATGCCGCGGCACAGGAGTCATAAACTGTTCGCGCGCGATATTCGATACAGAAAAAGAAACATTTTCGATCATAAAGTGAATGTCAGGACTGTAAAACAAATTCATTTTCCCTTTCCCCCCTTTCCTTGAAAACCTGCCGGTATCCTGATCCATTCTCGCTCACAGAACTCCATTCGTATCATATAATTTAGATAACTTTTTGAAAATTGATTATTTTCGAATCCTTGTCTTTTTTTCAGATATTTTGTTTATTATACACGAAAACGAACCGTTTTGTTCTGTTTTATTCCGACATATTATTATGCTTTTTGTCGTATTTTCTAGATAAATGGTAACCGTTCAGCCCGATGACTGAACTGTTCTGTTACGATAAATGCAATGATTTCTGTCATTGTATTGCGCTTTATGGCCTCCTGTGATATCCTGCATGTACACAAAAAGACAGTCTTTTATTCCAAATCTCATTTTCGGATCTGTATTCCAGATGATACCCCGATAATGAAGCAGCATGAGCTCAGTCCCCATACAGAAAAGCCCCCGGAAAACAGATTCTCCTTTACACCTCAGGGAGATATGATAAAATAAACTCAGGCCGGATCCGTTTCTGTATGGAGCTGCATTTGCAGGAGATAGCGCAGCAAAAGCGCGTCTCCGTGAAACACAGTTACAGCACAGAAAGGAGAAACGTCTATGGCACAGACAACCAACAATTTCATAATGCTTCCCACAGTGGATTTCTGTTTCAAAGAATTGATGCAGAATGAAAAAGTAAGAAAAGGATTCATCGCAGCGCTCCTCGGCAGAATGCCGGAAGAGATCCAGGAAACCACACTGCTGCCCACGATCCTGCCCGCTGAATACAGCGACGATAAGCTGGGTGTCCTGGATGTGGCAGTACTTCTCAAGGATGGCACTCAGATCGATATGGAAATGCAGGTCGTGTATTTCCCGTACTGGACGAACCGCGTGCTGTTCTATCTCTGCCGGATGTATGCCGGGCAGCTGAAAAAGGGCGCTTCCTACAATAAGCTGAAAAAATGTATCCATGTGAGCCTCCTGGACTTTGTCCATTTTCCTGAAGATAAGAAATGCTACCACAAGATTTCTCTCTGCGATACCAAAACCGGGAAACTCTATACGGATCTGATGGAACTCCATATCCTGGAGCTTCGGAAACTGCCTAAAAAAGTCCGTAACGAGGACAGCATCACCCGCTGGATGAGGTTCTTTAATGGGAAGACCAGGGAGGATTTTAGAGAAATGGCAGAGTCAGATAAATATATCCATGAAGCATTCAGTGAACTGGAAAAACTCAGCGCGGACGAGCGGAAACGCCTGGAGTACGAGGCCCGTGAAAAGGCGGTCCGCGACTACAACTGCCTGATGGACAGTGCACAGGAACTGGGGTTAGAGCAGGGATTGGCACAGGGCTTAGAGCAGGGACTTCAGCAGGGCATTAAACAGGGGTTGGAGCAGGGATTAGAACAGGGTTTGGCACAAGGTTTAGAACA
>ERZ1643246.1735-NODE-1735-length-22855-cov-7.040702_pt1 | contig 22855 bp, 17 predicted proteins | sample MGYA00579265_ERZ1643246 | MGnify/ENA primary metagenome ERZ1643246 (study PRJEB29033, sample SAMEA4952261) | chicken gut metagenome | biome: Broiler Chicken; feature: Gastrointestinal Tract; material: Caecum | place: Ireland | collected 2018 | study: Broiler...
AGGGAAGATCGACGACGACTGTGAGCGCAGGCGTCGATGACAGTCATAGAAAGAGGAGCATCTGTCAGCCTGCCGAAGTGGAGGAGGAAACTTCCCTGACTGCGTTTTTCTGTGATACATATAAAGCTGCAAATTCCGTCTGTTCTTATTCACCGGGATCATTTCAAAACCTATAGGTTCAAAGCGACAAATCCCAATTTTGGAAAAGCCAAGCCGGCAGAAACAGTTCATGTCTCTGCCGGCTCGTCTTTTTTTATTATCTTTTTACAATGCGGTGTGCAATTACTGAATCCGTTCTACGATCTGATCGTACAGGTCGAGAACGCAGTGCTCGTTCTTATCAAAATGCACGCAGTTTAAGCAGCTTGGCGTCTTGCAGTCACAACTGGAATTCTTGGCTGCGTACTCGCTGGAAACCGGATCATATTTGCTGCAGGCTTCCGCCACTTCCTGATAGGTCTGTTTTGAACTTTTCATAATACATTTTCCTCCTGCATAGTTTAAAGATAGTGAATCAAAAAGAGTGCCCGCGGTATCCGGGACGAAAGGTCTGTCCCTTTTCCGGGGTCAGGAGGTAGTATGTGAAAATCAAAAAAAATTATGCAGATAAATGACTCCGGATGGAGAAGAATTTATCTGTCACATTTTTTATTCCGGATAGACGAGATTCTTCTCGGTCGGATTCTCCAGAGCTTCATCCAGATATTTTTTGGCCAGGAATCTTGCCATCGGCAGATTCTGATCCAGGTAATTGCCGCAGTCCTTTGGAGCGGCTCCCGGAATCTCGCCTTCATAGGAAGCGATGAAACGGAAAGTATCGCGGACAAGGGCAACCACGTCTTTGGATTCATAGTCGCCGGCGAGAATCAGATAGCAGCCGGTGCGGCATCCCATCGGCCCAAAGTAGATGATCTTTTCTTTCCAGTCCGGTTCATTCCGCAGATAGGTGGCAGCCAGATGTTCAATGGTGTGGAGCTCTGCGGTATTCATCACAGGCTCGCGGTTTGGCGCGCACATACGAAGATCAAAGGTGGTGAGAACTTCCTGTCCCACGTAGTCTTTTCTTGAAACATAGACACCCGGAATGAGATCCAGATGATTAACGGTAAAACTTGCAATTTTTTCCATGGTATTCTCCTTCATATATGTAATGATCAATTGACAGGTATTGCGGAGGTTCCGGTACGATCTATAAATTTCTGTGTCAGAACCCCGATATCATGTACATGATATATAATTTTTCCAAAAAGGTCAACCGCAAAATGAATAGTAAATATTCGGCGATCCGGGAAAACTATAAGTAAAATATCCAAAAAAAACGAGAAAAATCCTCGTTTTTCGTCAATTTTCCCTTTTTTTGCGAAAAGAGAAAAACCGGTTTGAAAGAGCGGCAAAAAATGTTATCATGAATAAGACAAAATATGCCCAGGTCTGTTGTCGTGGAAGAGTTTTGTCCGGGCGGCGGATCCTGAATATGGATGTTTCTATAGATTTTGGAGGTAAGTATGAATCAGGTAAGAAGATTGTATGTGGAAAAGAAACCGGATTACGCGGTGAAGGCAAAAGAACTGGCAGAAGAACTGCAGTCCTATCTGTTCCTGAAAGATATTCAGAGAGTCAGAGTGCTGATTCGCTACGATATGGAGAATGTTTCCGAGGAGACCTATCAGAAGGCCATGGGAACAGTATTTTCTGAGCCGCCGGTGGATTATATATACGAGGAGAGCTTCCCGAAGGAAGAGGGAGACCGCGTATTTAGCGTGGAATACCTGCCGGGACAGTTTGATCAGCGGGCAGACTCTGCAGTACAGTGTCTGCAGCTTTTGAATGAAAAGGAAGAACCGATCATCCGCTCTGCGACCACCTATGTGCTGTCCGGAGAGATTACCGATGAAGAATTTGACAAAATCAAAGAATACTGTATCAATCCTGTGGATTCCAGAGAGACCGATGAGACCAAACCGGAGACCCTGATTATGGAATATGAGGAGCCTGCGGATGTTTCCGTATTCGAAGGATTCAAGGATATGCCGGAAGAGGAGTTAAAAGCGTTATATGACTCCCTGGGTCTTGCCATGACGTTCAAGGATTTCCTGCATATTCAGAATTATTACCGCGGTGAGGAACACCGGGATCCGACCATGACAGAGATCCGCGTGCTGGATACTTACTGGTCTGACCACTGCCGCCACACCACATTTTCTACGGAATTAAAGGACATTTCCTTTGAAGAGGGCCCGTACAAGGAACTCTTTGAGAAGACCTTTGAAGAATATAAGAGAGACAGAGAAGATGTCTACGGAGACCGGAAAGATAAGTTCATCTGCCTGATGGATCTGGCTGTGATGGGCATGAAGAAGCTGAAAAAAGACGGAATCCTTGACAACATGGAAGAGAGCGACGAGATCAACGCCTGCTCCATCGTGGTTCCTGTGGAGTTTGAGGATAAGACAGAGGAATGGCTCATCAGCTTTAAGAATGAGACGCACAACCATCCGACGGAGATCGAACCTTTCGGTGGAGCTGCCACCTGTCTGGGCGGTGCCATCCGTGACCCGCTGTCAGGACGCTCCTACGTATATCAGGCAATGCGTGTGACCGGATGTGCGGATCCGACCGTTCCGATGTCCGAGACCTTAAAGGGCAAACTGCCACAGAGAAAGCTGACGGTCGGTGCCGCTCAGGGTTACAGCTCCTATGGCAATCAGATCGGTCTGGCCACCGGTCTTGTGGATGAGATTTATCATCCGGGTTATGTGGCAAAACGTATGGAGATCGGAGCAGTCATGGGTGCAGCTCCGAGAAAGAATGTGATTCGTGAATCTTCCGATCCGGGCGATATCATCGTGCTGCTGGGCGGACGGACAGGAAGAGATGGCTGCGGCGGAGCCACAGGATCTTCCAAGGCACACACTACCTCTTCCATCGATACCTGCGGAGCGGAAGTACAGAAAGGTAATCCTCCGACAGAGAGAAAGATTCAGAGACTGTTCCGGAGAGAAGAAGTCAGCCGTCTGATCAAGAAATGTAACGACTTCGGCGCCGGCGGCGTTTCCGTTGCCATCGGTGAGCTGGCGGACGGCCTGCAGATCAATCTGGACAAAGTTCCGAAGAAATATGCCGGTCTGGACGGAACAGAGCTTGCCATCTCCGAATCCCAGGAGCGTATGGCAGTAGTCCTTTCTCCGAAGGATGTGGATCAGTTTCTGGCTTACGCCGCTGAGGAGAACCTGGAAGCCGTAGCGGTGGCAGAAGTGACCGAAGAGAAACGTCTGGTTATGAGCTGGAGAGGCAAGGAGATCGTCAACCTGTCCAGAGCTTTCCTGGATACCAATGGTGCGCATCAGGAGACCAACGTCATCGTGGAGATGCCGGAAAAAGAAGAGTGTTACTACGAGAAACAGGAACCGATCACCGATGTGAAAGAAACATGGCTTCGCACACTGTCTGACCTCAACATCTGCTCCAAGAAAGGACTGGTGGAGATGTTTGACAGTTCCATCGGCGCAGCTACCGTTCTGATGCCATACGGCGGAAAGACACAGACCACGCCAATCCAGACCATGGTGGCGAAGCTTCCGGTGATGGAGGGCAAGACAGATCTTGCCACCATGATGTCTTATGGTTTTGATCCGTATCTGTCCAGCTGGAGCCCGTACCACGGCGCTGTCTATGCGGTTCTGGAGTCCGTTGCCAAGATCGTGGCAGTCGGCGGGGATTACAAGAAGATCCGTCTGACTTTCCAGGAATACTTTGAACGGCTGGGTGAGGATCCGCATCGCTGGGGTAAACCGTTTGCGGCCCTGCTGGGAGCTTATGACGCACAGAAAGGATTCGGCATCCCGTCCATCGGAGGAAAAGACAGTATGTCCGGCTCCTTTGAGAATATCGATGTGCCGCCGACGCTGGTTTCCTTTGCCGTTGATTATACGAAGGCATCCCACATCGTGTCTCCGGAATTTAAGAAACCGGGCAACAGCCTGCTTCTGGTGGAGATTCCGTTTGATTCCTTCGGTATTCCGGATTATCAGAAAGCAGGAGAGCTGTATGACAAGATTCACTGCCTCACCAAAAAAGGCGTGATCATTTCCGCCTATGCGCTCGGTGCCGGCGGACTCATTGAGGCCATCAGCAAAATGAGCTTTGGTAACCGTTATGGTGTTAAGATTGTCGATGATCTTCCTCTGGAAGAATTAAATAAAAAACGTTACGGCTCCATCCTTCTGGAACTGGAGAACTCCCATATCGCCGATGTGGACAGCGAGTACTGCACCTACATCGGACAGGTAAATGAAGATGAGTGCATCACCGTCCGCGATGTGGAGATTCCGTTTGATGAGATGCTGGACGCATGGGAGAGCCCTCTGGAATCCGTATTCCCGACAAAGACAAAGGCCGGTACAAGAAATGTATCTCAGCCGCTGTACAGCAGCAGAGAATTCTTCATCTGCAAGAACAAGGTTGCTGTGCCGAAGGTATTTATTCCTGTCTTCCCGGGAACGAACTGTGAGTACGATTCCGAAAAGGCCTTCCGCCGTGCAGGAGCTGAGGTGGAGACCATCGTATTCAGAAATCAGTCTGAATCCGATATCCTGGAGTCTGTGGATGCCTTTGAAAAAGCCATTTCCCAGGCGCAGATCATTATGTTCCCGGGCGGTTTCAGTGCCGGAGATGAGCCGGAAGGTTCCGCCAAGTTCATCGCTTCCGTCTTCCGCAACGAGAAGATCAAAGAGGCTGTGATGAAGCTTCTCAACGAGAGAGACGGTCTTGCGCTGGGTATCTGTAACGGATTCCAGGCGCTGATCAAGCTGGGACTTCTTCCTTACGGCGAGATCGTGCCGCAGACAGAAGATTCTCCGACTCTGACCACCAACGAGATCGGACGTCATGTATCTACCATGGTTTATAACAAGGTTATCACCAACAAGTCCCCGTGGCTCAAAGGCGCGGTCATCGATGAAGTGTACACAGTGCCGGTATCCCATGGAGAGGGACGTTTCGTTGCCAGCGATGAGTGGATCGAGAAGCTCTTCAAGAATGGTCAGGTGGCAACGCAGTACGTGAACCTGAAGGGAACACCGACCATGGATATCCGCTATAATCCGAACGGGTCTTATTATGCCATTGAAGGTATCATCAGTCCGGATGGCCGTATCTTAGGTAAGATGGGACATTCCGAGCGTATGGGAGAAAACGTGGCAAAGAATATTTACGTAAAACAGAATATGCGTCTGTTTGAGAGCGGCGTGAAATATTTTAAATAAAGCTCTGTGAGAGGACGCCTTTCGGGGATTGGATGTTGTGATCTGATTTTTGGAAGGCGTTCTTTTTTGTACAGTTTTTGTTTTTATCCTTGACTGATATACCGGTATATCGTATAATAAGTGCATAGACTGAGAGGATAAAATCAGTATGAATTTAGTGATATTGCTTAAAACAGAGCATGTGCACTGACGATACAAGGAGAACGATGCAGTATATACAGCCGGTCCCCGCAGAGAGCAGGCGCCGGCTGTACGGCAGAAGGAGGAATGATAACAATGAGTAAGATTGGTTTCATCGGACTTGGAATCATGGGGAAGCCCATGGCGAAGAACCTGCTGAAGGCAGGGGTGGAGCTTCTGGTCTGTGATCTGAACGAGGAGGCTGTAAAGGAAGTGACAATGGCCGGAGCAGAGGCGGGAAGCTATGCTCAGATTGGCGAACAGTGTGAGATTATTTTCCTGATTCTGCCCAATGGTGATATATCCAAATCCGTGTTATTTGATGAGAATGGAGTGGCATCTGCCCTGACTCCGGGCAAGATCGTCTGTGATATGAGTTCCGTGACACCGGTGGAGTCAAAGGAATGTTTTGACCGGCTCATGGAACAGGGCGTCGGATTTGTGGATGCGCCGGTATCCGGAGGAGAGCCGGGAGCCGTGGGAGGAACATTGGCGTTCATGGCAGGCGGCAGACAGGAAGATTTCGATGCGTTGACGCCGTATTTTGAGATTATGGGATCTTCCGCTGTGCGGATCGGCGACAGCGGCAGCGGTTCTGTGACCAAGCTGGCCAATCAAATCATCGTCAACAACACCATTGCCATCGTGTCCGAGGCCTTTGTGCTGGCAACCAAAGCGGGAGCGGATCCGGTGAAGGTCTATGAGGCCATCCGCGGCGGTCTGGCAGGCAGCGCTGTCCTTGACGCCAAGGTGCCGATGATGGTGGAGAGGAATTTTGTGCCGGGAGGCAAGATTTCCATCAATCACAAAGATATCAAAAATGTGGTCAACACCGCCCATGCCCTGGATGTGCCGATTCCATATTCCGCGCAGCTTTATGAGATTCTGCAGACCCTGAAGGTACATGGACATATGAACGATGACCATGCGGGTATCGTTCAATATTTTGAGGCACTGGCAGACGTACAGGTGAAAAAGGTGGAGGACTGAAATGGCAGTAAAAGCAGATATTTTGTCATCGTATCCGCCGGTCGATGAGAAGGCCGTGGACGAACTGCTGACAAAAGAAATTGAGAATAATCATAAGAAAATCGTAGTGCTGGATGATGATCCGACGGGAGTACAGACGGTTCATGACATTTCCGTTTACACCAACTGGACCAAAGACAGCATCCGGAAAGGGTTTGACGAGAAAAATACACTTTTTTACATATTGACCAATTCCCGGGGATTTACCGCGGCGCAGACAGAAACCGCCCACCGGGAGATCGCTTCGGTGGTGGATGCGGTTTCGAAGGAGACAGGAAAGGAATATATGTTCATCAGCCGCAGTGATTCCACCCTGCGGGGACATTACCCGCTGGAGACCGTGATCCTCAAAGAAGAATATGAGAAGAATACCGGAAAGAAGATTGACGGGGAGATTCTCTGCCCGTTCTTCAAGGAGGGCGGCCGTTATACCATTGATGATGTCCATTATGTGCGCTATGGCGACACTCTGGTTCCGGCGGCGGAAACTGAGTTCGCGAAGGATAAGACCTTTGGTTACACAGCTTCCGATTTAAAAGAATATGTGGAGGAGAAGACCGGAGGAGCCTATAAGAAAGAAAGTGTGACTTCCATTTCTCTGACCGATATCCGTAATCTTGATTACGATAAGATCGAAGCGCAGCTGATGGCCGTGGAGGATTTCAATAAGGTCATAGTCAACGCCATTGACTATGTGGATATCAAGATCTTCTGTGTGGCCTTGTTCAGGGCCATGGCAAAAGGAAAGAGTTTTATGTTCCGGACAGCGGCCGCCATTGTCAAGGTCATGGGAGGCGTGCCGGATCAGCCGCTGCTGACGAGAGAACAGATGGTGGTGAAGGAGACGGACAACGGAGGAATCATCGTGATCGGTTCTCACACGGACAAGACAACCAGACAGATGGAACAATTAAAAGAGATTCCGGGAATTGCCTTCGTGGAACTGAATGCCGGCTTAGTGAAGGATGAGGAAGCCTTTGCCGGGGAGGTGGAGCGCTGTCTGGCCCTGGAAGAAGAGTACATTTCTTCCGGAACCACCGTCTGTGTTTATACCACCCGCACCCTGATCACGGCAGATACCGGAGATAAAGAAGATGATCTCCGGCTGGCGGTGCGCATTTCTGATGCGGTGCAGTCGCTGGTGGGCCGGCTGACCATTGTGCCAAGTTTCGTGATCGCCAAGGGCGGCATCACCTCTTCCGATGTGGGAACCAAGGCGCTGGCGGTGCAGAGAGCCAATGTGCTGGGACAGATCCGGCCGGGAATTCCGGTATGGCAGACGGGAGACGAGAGTAAGTTTCCGCAGACACCGTATGTGATCTTCCCGGGCAATGTGGGAGAAGACAGCACGCTGAAGGAAGCAGCGGAGATTTTGATGGGGAAATAAAAAACACCGGGCAGCGGATCAGAAAAGGATCCAAAGAAAGAGCTGTCCGGTGCATAGGTACCATATATCATTTTGAGAAGGAGGTTTTTTGTTATGTTTATGTTTTTATCACATCCATTGGATCCGGAGGGTTACGCATGGCCGGGAGAACCTGTGGTCAAAGTAAAACAGTGTACGGATGTTTCCGATGACTGTCCGTTCTGCAGTTTTATCTCAGAAGTGCCGAATCACTGCGGCACCCATATGGACGCGCCGAGACATTTTGTGAAAGACGGTCTCAGCATCAATGAACTGCCGATCGAATATTTTTGCCACACAGAGGTGGCTCTCCTGGAGATTCCGAAGGGACCGGCAGAAGGCATCTATAAAGAGGATCTGGAACCGTTTGCGGATACCTTATCGAAAGTTTCCTTTGCTCTGATCCGCACCGGCATGGAGAAATACCGGGAGACCGATCAGAACATTTATCAGAATGAGGGCGTCTATATCGCGCCGAGCGCCGGCGATTATCTGACGGAAGAATTCCCGAACCTCAAGGGGATCGGCATGGATTTCCTGGCCATCGGTTCTGCCTCTTCCAAGTGCCCGGAGGGCGAGCTTCCGCCGGACTGCCACAGACATCTTCTGGGATACTACACCGGTAAGTTTGTCACCGGTGTGGAAGATATGCATTTATCGGAGATTCCGAAGGGAGCAAAGATCACAAGATTTTTCAATGCGCCGCTTCGCATCAAAGGCCTGGATTCCAGCCAGGTGGTCTGCATCGCGGAGATTGAAGAATAATCACAGAATCAGACATAAAAAGACAGCGGTTCGCGTAAAGCGGCCGCTGTTTTTGAAAGTCGGATGCATGGAAGCGGGGAGTATTCGGACTCCCTCAGGACTCCAGAAGTGTCAGATTGATATTTTGTGCGGTGGCAAGATGATGTTCCACCATATCCTCCAGGCCGGTCATATCATGCTCCCGGAGCATGCGGAGAAAGGCATCGTGTTCAGTGATGGTCTCGTCCATACGGCCGTCTCTGGAAAAGGAGGTGACGTTCAGCCAGAAGATCCGGTACATGAACCGGCGGTAGATTTCCAGCATGGAAGCGTTGCCCACATATTGAACGAGACTGCGGTGGAATTCATAATCTTTCCGGCCGAAGTCTTCTGTGGAGCAGGTGGTCCGGGCAATTTCTTTCTGGCTGTCCACTTTGGAAGAAAGCTTCGCGTAATACTGCTGGCCTCTCTCGGTTTCCAGGTGGCGGGACAACTGTTTAAAACAGTAGACCTCGATGGCGCTGCGGATCTGGTAGGTCTCCACGATATCTTCTTTTGTCATCTTGTGGAGGACGAAGCCCTTGCTGGGCAGGACATCCAGATATCGTTCCTGTTCCAGACAGAGGACGGCGTCCCGGAAAGGTGTCCGGGAAACCCCGGATTCCTTTGCGAGTTTATTTAAGGAATATATGGTGTCAGGCTGCAGTTCCCCTTTTTTGATCAGGTCGATGAGATAATCGTAAGCCTGCGTCTGCAGCAAATGTGTTTCTTTCATGGCGGTACCTCAAAATCATATTTTTTCAGTGGCATTTATTTTATGATAAAATGAAATGCCTGGGTTGTCAATTCCAGTATGAAAACCGGCATGGATTTTATAAGATAAAAAGCAGTCCGGCCAATGGAGATCCAGGGGAGATGGCTGTAAGAAAAATAAAAATAATAATAGAAAAAAAGGACTGGTATTCTTTTCCGCAGTGTGATAAAATAAGCGAGATTAGGCAATAGTAATACTATAATAACAGACAAACCATGGGAAGTGTGTGACCGGGACTTCTGAAAAGCACATTGGAACCGTATGCAGTGTGTTTTTCAGTTGTTTCGGACCCTTCCCAGTGATGTATGGATACGGGCGGTGTTTTTTAACCTTCCCGTATTATGTTTGTCATCATAATTCAGGAGGTAACGAAATGGTAAAACAGTTTACGATGGAACTGGCCGGCAGACCTCTTACCGTGGAGATCGGAAGAGTTGCCGCACAGGCCAACGGCGCAGCATTTATGCATTATGGAGATACGGTGGTGCTTTCCACAGCGACCGCCTCTGACAAGCCGAGAGAAGGAATCGATTTCTTCCCTCTGAGTGTGGAATTTGAAGAGAAAATGTACTCCGTGGGTAAGATCCCGGGAGGATTTAACAAGAGAGAAGGTAAGGCTTCCGAGCATGCGGTCCTCACATCCCGTGTCATTGACCGTCCGATGCGTCCGCTTTTCCCGAAGGATTACAGAAATGATGTCACATTAAATAACCTGGTTATGTCCGTGGATCCGGACTGTTCCCCGGAAGTGGCAGCGATGCTTGGTTCTTCCATCGCCACATGCATTTCCGACATTCCGTTTGACGGCCCGATCGCAGCGACACAGATCGGTCTCATTGACGGAGAGTTTATTGTGAATCCGACTTCTGATCAGAATCTGATATCTGATCTGGCTCTTACAGTAGCTTCCACAGCGGAGAAGGTCATCATGATCGAGGCAGGGGCCAACGAGGTGCCGGAAGACACCATGATCGAGGCTATTTTCAAGGCTCACGAAGTGAATAAAGAGATCATTGCGTTTATCCAGAAGATCGTGGATGAGTGCGGAAAAGAAAAGCATGATTATGAACATGTGGATACACCGGAAGAGCTGTGGAACGACATGGTGGAATTCATCACACCGGAAGCCATGGAAGAAGCAGTATTTACCGATGTGAAACAGGTGCGTGAGGAGAATATCCGTCAGATCGAAGAGAAGCTGGAAGAACGTTACGCAGAAGAGCATGAAGACTGGCTGCCGTTAATCGGTGACGCTGTGTATAAGTTCCAGAAAAAGACTGTCCGTAAGATGATCTTAAAAGATCACAAGCGTCCGGACGGAAGAGCTATCGACGAGATCCGTCCGCTTTCCGCAGAGATCGATATCCTGCCGAGAGTACACGGTTCCGGTATGTTCAAGAGAGGCCAGACACAGATTATGACTGTCACCACTCTGGCTCCGTTATCTGAAGTTCAGAAGGTGGATGGTATTGACTTAAATATCACATCCAAGAGATATATGCACCACTATAACTTCCCGAGCTATTCTGTCGGTGAGACGAAGCCGAGCCGTGGACCGGGACGCCGGGAGATCGGACATGGCGCTCTGGCAGAACGTGCTCTGGTACCGGTACTGCCGAGCGAGGATGAATTCCCGTATGCCATCCGTACTGTATCAGAGACACTGGAATCCAACGGTTCCACTTCTCAGGCCAGCGTTTGCGCATCCACTCTGTCTCTGATGGCAGCAGGTGTGCCGATCAAGAAGCCGGTGGCTGGTATTTCCACAGGTCTTGTGACAGGAGATACCGATGACGATTACCTGATCCTCACCGACATCCAGGGTCTGGAAGACTTCTTTGGAGACATGGACTTTAAGGTGGCAGGTACCCATGACGGTATCACTGCTATCCAGATGGATATCAAGATCCACGGTCTGACACCGGATATCATCAAGGGCGCCATCACAAAGGCAAAGGCTGCCAGAGAATACATTCTGACAGAGGTCATGGAGCCGGTTATCTCTGAGCCGAGACCGGAAGTCGGCAAATATGCGCCTAAGATCAAACAGATGCATGTGGATCCGGACAAGATCAGTGAGATCATCGGAAAACAGGGCAAGACCATCAATGCGATCATTGATGAGACCGGCGTGAAGATCGACATCAACGATGACGGAAGAGTGGATATCTGCGGCGTGGATCAGGAGATGATCGAGAAGGCCATGGATATCATCCGTCTGATCGTGGAGCCGGTGGAAGTGGGAGCTATCTACGAAGGTGAAGTAGTGAGAATCATGAACTTCGGTGCTTTCGTACAGCTTGCCCCGAACAAAGACGGATTGATCCACATTTCCAAGCTGTCCAGAGACAGAGTCAATAAAGTGGAAGATGTGGTGAACATCGGTGACAAAGTCAGAGTTAAGGTTCTGGAAATCGACAAGATGGGAAGAATCAACCTGGCGCTGAGAGAGAAATTAAGCTGATAGCAGCGGGTAAAGATACATGATTGTGGGGGACTGCCGCGGATGATTTGCCGGCAGTCCCTTTTGGAGACTCCGGAGTCCGGCGGAAGTTTAAACCCTTCGCCCCGGACGGCACGGCAGGCAGATAAAATACCAGGAGGAATAAATAATGAAGTGTCCATTTTGCGGCATGGATAATACCCGGGTGATTGATTCCAGGCCGGCAGATGATAATTCATCGATTCGCAGAAGAAGACAATGTGATGAGTGCGGCAAACGATTCACTACATATGAGAAAGTGGAGATTATTCCGCTGACGGTCATCAAAAAAGACAGATCCAGGGAACCTTATGACAGGAGTAAGATCATGGCGGGTGTCCTCCGTGCCTGTCACAAGCGTCCGATTCCCGTGGAAAAAATAGAAGAGACGGTCAACAAGATTGAAAATGATATTTTTAATCTGGAGTACAAGGAGATTGAGAGCAAGGTCATCGGCGAGATCGTGATGGAGAGGCTCAAATCTCTGGAGCAGGTGGCCTATGTGCGTTTTGCTTCTGTTTACAGAGAGTTCAAGGATGTCAATACATTTATGAATGAATTGAAGAAAATGCTGGATTCCAGTAATGATACACAGGACAAGAACGGGCAGGAATAAAAGGAATACCGGAACAGATGCATTGAGAAATCTTTATGGATCGAAAACAGAATACTATATATGGAAGAGAGGCTTTCGGGAGAACGGAAGGCTGTACAGAAAAGGGTGTATCCTTGCAGGATACCGAAGATCTGATACTGCCGGCAGAGGTTGGGAAAGTCTCTTTTTTTGATCTTTTGATGTAAAATAATGTAAATTATACTTGAAAATGTAAATATAATATGTTAAAATCTGGAAAAAGATAAGGAGAGGATCATGGTAGCAGAAGTATTGAGCGGAATGGTGCAGGGGATTCAGGGAGAATTGATCACAGTGCAGGCAGATATCAGTGACGGACTGCCGGTTTTTGGCATGACCGGTCATCTTTCTTCGGAGGTAAAAGAGGCCAAAGAGAGGGTGAGGACTGCCCTTAAGAACACGGGATATCATCTGCCGCCCAGGAGAGTTTCGGTGAATCTGGCTCCGGCGGATGTGCGAAAGAGCGGTACCTGCTATGATCTTGCCATAGCCGTGGGGATCCTCACTGCCATGGGCCTGATTTCCAGGGAATCTGTCCGCGGGATTCTCTTTTTGGGAGAACTGTCCCTTGACGGTATGCTCTCACCGCTGACAGGAGTTCTTTCTATTTTAAAGGCAGCTCTGGAGGCTGGCTGCCGTATCTGCGTGATTCCTCTTTTCAATGTAAAGGAAGCCTCCCTGCTGCCGGGGATGAAGGTTCTGGGATTTACAGATTTAGAGGAAGTCATTCATTTTCTGACCGGACAGAGAGAAGAAGGGGAAATGAGAAGAAAAGGTCTGTCCGCTGTGCCGACGGAATCTGTGTCTGAGAAATTGCGGTACTCCGGTATGGAGGAAGACAGGGAAGGCGAACGACAGTATCCGGATCTGTCAGAGGTGAAAGGGCAGAGGATGGCAAAGCGGGCGCTGGAGATTGCGGTTGCGGGGTGCCATAATCTGTTCCTGGACGGACCGCCCGGGGCAGGGAAGTCCATGCTGGCGGCCTGTGCGCCGGGTATCATGCCGGAGATGACTGACGAGGAAAGAATTGACACGGCCATGATATACAGTGTCCGGGGAATGCTGCGGGATGGTTCTGTTCCCGCGATCAGGAGACCTTTTCGTGCGCCCTCGTCTTCGGTGACCATGGCGGGAATGTTTGGCGGCGGCAGCAATCCGAGACCGGGAGAAGTGACCCTGGCCCACCATGGGATTTTGTTTCTGGATGAGTTTCCGGAGTTTAGGAGAGAACTCATAGAGATGTTCCGGACTGTGCTGGAGGAGCACCGGATTACTCAGATCAGAAATGGAAAGAATGTGACATTTCCGGCAGACTTTATTCTCATTGCGGCAGCGAATCCCTGCCCCTGCGGTTACTATCCTGACCGCCGTTACTGCCGCTGCACTCCAAGGCAGATCTCCCAGTATCAGAACCGGCTGAGCGGTCCTATTCTTGACCGGCTGGATCTTTTTGTGCGCTGCGACAGGATATCGTACGCGGTGATGACGGAAGAGCGCTGCGAAGAACCTTCTGAAGTGGTCAGGGAGAGGGTTCGGCAGGTGTGGGAGATACAGAGGGAGCGTTTTCCGGGCAGAACGTCCCCGTTCAATGGAAGAATGACCCCGAAAGAAGTGGAAAAGTACTGTATTCTGGACAGGGATTCCCGGGCGCTGCTCAGAGAAGTGTTTGATCCCATGGGGCTGACCGGCCGTTCTTATAATAAAATTTTGAAAGTGGGAAGGACCATTGCGGATCTGGACCATTCTTTGCAGATTCGGGAAGTGCATGTGAGAGAGGCCCTTTTGTTCCGCCGCATGGCGCCTATGGCAGAGGGTATGGGGATATAGGGTATGGGGATATGCTGATCAGGCGGATTGTAAGGAGTGCGCGGTTTCAGAAAAAAGGAACGGAGATGGGGGTAGCGTCGGTGGAGATAACAGACGGATACCAAGAGTGCCGGTGATGCAAAAGCTGATATCAGCAGGGCAGAGCCAAAAAGGGAGGCGACATGGAAGAGGGAAAGACTACATTTTTCTGGTACTGGTTTGTGAATATTCCCGGGGTGGGAAGCGCTGCCAGAAGAAAGCTTCTGGATCGTTTCGGACATCCGGAAGCGGTCTATGGCGCGAAGGAAAAAGAATACAGAGATATTTTGAATCAAAGACAGTGTGTATATTTACAGCGCTCCCGCAATACACATAGGATAAATCAGTCGATGAGTAAGCTTCAGGAATCCGGCGCGCGGTTTGTGCACTGGGAATCTCCGGAGTATCCCCGGAAGTTCCGGCAATTATTTGATCCGCCGTACGGGATCTATGTGAGGGGAACCCTTCCTGCAGAAGACAGGCCGGTCCTCGGTATGGTGGGATCCCGGACGGCGACGCCCTACGGACTTCACACGGCAAGGGAGTTTGCGAAAGTACTGGCCGGTGAGAAGATACAGATTGTCAGCGGCCTGGCGGCGGGGATCGACGCGGCCAGTCACCGGGGAACCCTTGAGGCAGGCGGATATACACTGGGTGTCCTTGGCGGAGGTATTGACACTCTCTACCCAAGAGAGAATTTTTCTCTTTACATGGAGATGTATAAACGGGGCGGTGTTCTTTCGGAATACAATCTCGGTGTTCCCAACAGTCCGGGACTGTTTCCTGTGAGGAATCGTCTGATCAGCGGAATATCCGACGGGGTATTTGTGCTGGAAGCCGGAGAGAAAAGTGGTTCTTTTATCACCATTGACCAGGCGCTGGAGCAGGGAAAGGATGTCTTTGCGCTGCCAGGCAGAGTTTCAGATCCCTTAAGCGCCGGGTGCAACCGGCTGATCGCGGAGGGTGCCGTGCTGGTGCAGCGGCCGGAGGACATTGCGGAAGTGCTCTTTAAAAAATATGAAAAGTTCAGGTCAAAAATATATACAAAAAAAGTAAAGTCTTTGGCAGGAACGGAGGAGCCTGCGTTTAAAGATCCGGAGTGTCAGAAGATTTATGAGCTGCTGGATGTGAATCGTCCGACAAGTTTCAATGAACTTTTAGAAAAAAGCGGGTATAATTTTGTAAAATTGCAGTATATTTTATTGGAAATGGAGATTTCTCAGAAGATTTATCAATCGGCGCAGAACACCTACCTCAGAAAATTTTAAAAAATTTTTTCTTGCGTACCCCTGGGAAATGGTGTATTATTGATAATTGTTTTACGGGACAAGGCTTTGTATAGGAATAATATAGGCTGGAATCGTCCCGTTGTAAACGACTGGGAAGTTTTATGCCATCAATCTGTATATATTAAGTTGGGAGTGTATTTGGAAATGGCAACCAAATTAGTGATTGTAGAATCACCTGCAAAGGCAAAAACAATTCAGAAGTTTTTGGGAAAGAATTATAAGGTCATCGCCTCCAACGGCCATGTCCGTGACCTGCCGAAAAGTTCTATGGGAATTGATTTTGATAATGATTATGAACCAAAATATATAACAATAAGAGGAAAGGGAGAGATTCTCGCGCAGCTTCGAAAAGAAGTGAAAAAGGCGGATAAGGTTTATCTGGCCACTGACCCGGACCGGGAAGGTGAGGCTATCTCCTGGCACCTCTATAACGCATTGAATCTCAAAGATAAAAAATGCAGCCGTATTACTTTCAATGAGATCACAAAGGATGCGGTGAAGCGTTCCATCAAGAATTCCAGGGATATTGATATGAACCTGGTGGATGCGCAGCAGGCAAGAAGAGTGTTGGACCGGATCGTGGGATATAAGATCAGCCCGATTCTCTGGTCCAAGATCAAGCGTGGACTGAGTGCCGGACGGGTGCAGTCCGTGGCGCTTCGCATTATATCTGACAGAGAAAGAGAGATCAATGAATTTATTCCGGAGGAATACTGGAGCCTGGATGCGGACTTACAGGCGGAAGGATCCAAAAAGCCTCTGGAGGCGCATTTCACAGGAAATAAAGACGGAAAGGTGGAGCTTCACAGCAAAGAGGACGTGGAGCGCATCATGAAGGAGCTGGAAGGATGCAGCTATGAAGTGCTGGCAGTAAAAAGAGGCGAGCGCCGGAAAAAGCCGCCGCTGCCGTTTACCACCAGCACCCTGCAGCAGGAGGCGTCCAAGAAGCTCAATATGTCCACCCAGAAGACCATGCGTCTGGCCCAGGAGCTGTACGAAGGTGTCTCCATAAAAGGCCGGGGCAATATCGGTCTGATCACTTACCTTCGTACTGATTCCACCAGAATCTCCGAGGAAGCGGATGCGGCCTGCCGGGAATACATCCAGACCCAGTACGGAGAAGATTTTGTGGGAAACGGCGCAGCCAGAAAGACCGGCGCCGGCAAGATCCAGGACGCCCATGAAGCCATCCGTCCGACAGATGTCACTCTGTCGCCGTCGGATTTGAAAGAAGAGCTGTCCAGGGACTTATACCGGCTGTATAATCTGATCTGGACAAGGTTTGTGGCAAGCCGGATGTCTGAGGCAGTGTATGAGACAGTCTCTGTTAAAATAGGAGCCGGCGACTATCGCTTCAGTGTCTCCGGAGCCCGGATCAAGTTTGACGGGTTTATGACGGTATACCGTTATGATGATGAGAAGTCCACCCTGGATGCGGTTTTGAAAAAGATCAGCGAAGATTCGAAGCTGACATTAAAAGAACTGAAGCCGCAGCAGCACTTTACACAGCCGCCGGGACATTTCACCGAGGCCAGTCTTGTAAAGACGCTGGAAGAGCTGGGAATCGGACGCCCGAGTACCTACTCGCCAACCATCACCACCCTTCTTGCCAGAAGATATATTGTAAAGGAGAACAAAAATCTTTACATGACAGAGCTGGGAGAGGCGGTCAATGATCTGATCGTGAAGGGCTTCCCTTCCATCGTGGATGTGAATTTTACCGCCAACATGGAATCCCTGCTGGATGGAGTGGAAGAAGGCAAGGTTAAGTGGAAGACCATCGTCGAGAATTTTTATCCGGATCTGAACGACGCTGTGGAGGCAGCGGAGAAGGAGCTGGCAGAGGTTAAGATTGCCGATGAAGTCAGCGACGAGATCTGTGAGGAATGCGGCCGCAACATGGTGGTCAAATACGGACCTCACGGTAAGTTTCTGGCCTGCCCGGGCTTTCCGGAATGTAAGAATACGAAGCCGTATTATGAAAAGATCGGCGTTGCCTGCCCGAAATGCGGGAAGGATATCGTGTTGAAGAAGACCAAAAAAGGCAGAAAATATTATGGTTGTATTGATAATCCGGAGTGCGATTTTATGAGCTGGCAGAAGCCGTCAAAGGTTCCGTGCAAAGAATGTGGAGGCCTGATGGTGGAAAAGGGCAAAAAGCTTGTGTGTGCCAACCCGGAATGCGGCTATGTGACGGATAAACAGGACGAAGAATAAAATACAGACAGCGCAGAAGGCCGTCTGCAGATATGAGAGATCATCGCTGCAGGCGGTTTTTGTTTTATAATTTGTTTCTGTTTAGGATAATTGAACGAATTGCTAAATTTTTAGATAATATCGTTGTGATTGTGCGGTAGATGTGTTAAAATAATTTTTAATGAAGAATTGTCAGTAAATAATATGGAGGTTTCTATGAGTGTCCAATTGCTTGATAAAACGAGAAAAATTAACAAACTGCTGCATAATAATAATTCTCACAAAGTAGTATTTAATGACATCTGTGAAGTTCTCAGTGAGATTCTTGTCTCCAATGTGCTGGTCATCAGCAAGAAGGGGAAGGTTCTGGGAATCAAAGACCGGGCGGATATTGAGACCATCAATGAGCTCATCAATAATGAGGTGGGTGAATATATTGATCCGCTGCTCAATGAACGGCTTCTGGGAGTTTTATCGACAAAAGAGAATGTCAACCTGGAAACACTGGGATTTGAATTTTCAGACATTTCAGAGTATCAGGCAATTATCACCCCGATTGATATTGCCGGCGAGAGACTGGGAACTGTTTTTATGTACCGGAAAGAAAAACATTATGAAATTGATGACATTATTCTGGTGGAATACGGAACTACAGTGGTCGGGCTGGAAATGATGCGTTCCGTCAATGAAGAAAATGCGGAGGAGACCAGAAAAGTCTCTATTGTAAAATCCGCGATCTCCACCTTGTCCTTCTCGGAGCTGGAAGCCATTCAGCATATCTTTGATGAGCTGGACGGAGAGGAAGGGATTCTTGTGGCAAGCAAGATTGCCGACCGGGTGGGAATCACCAGATCTGTCATTGTGAATGCACTCCGTAAGTTTGAGAGTGCCGGCGTTATCGAGTCCCGTTCTTCCGGCATGAAGGGAACCTATATCAAGGTACTGAACGATGTTGTATTTGACGAACTGAAGAAAATGAAACATTAACAGAAAGGCTACGATAGGATAAAGGAGTAACACCATGGCGGATAATTATAAAATAACCCAGTATTCAGTCAATACAATTTTAGGATATGTGGAGAATTCTCAGATTGCCATTCCGGAAATACAAAGACCCTTTGTCTGGAAGGGACAGGAGGTCAGAGATTTGATCGATTCCCTCTATGAAGGATATCCCATTGGATATCTGATTGTATGGCAGAATTCTCAGGTCAGGATCCGCGGATTTGGAAAAGGAGGAACGAAAAAGATCCTCATAGACGGGCAGCAGAGAGTGACAGCCCTGATGGCAGCTCTTCTGGGCCGGGAAGTGCTGGATTCCCAGTACCGGTCTCACCGGATTAAGATTGCATTTTATCCCCTGGCACAGCCGGGGGAGGAAAAGTTTGCGGTCAGCGACGCTTCCTATGAAGATAAGCCGGGATGGATTCCGGATATTTCCGTTTTATTCCGAAGAGATTTTTCCTTCCGTAAATTTGAAAAAGAATATAAAGAAAAGAATCCGGAAGTGGACGCATCTCCTCTGGAGGCGGCCATTGACCGGTTAAAGGGCATTGTCAAGCACCAGGTCGGTGTGATTGAATTGTCCTTTCTTCTTGATATCGATGTGGTATCCGAGATTTTCATCCGGATCAATCTGCAGGGCAAACCGCTCAATCAGGAAGATTTTGCCATGTCTAAGATCTCAGTCAATGAACAGTATGACGGAGATCTCATCCGCAACTGCATCGACTATTTTTGCCATCTCATCAAAGAGCCGTCTTTCATGGGAATCCTGAATCAGAATGAGAAAGAATTCATGGAGACAGAATACGGCAGACTGCTGGGCTGGCTGACGGAAGAGGAAGAATTTCTGTACGTTCCTTCCTATTCAGATGTGTTAAAGGTCGTACTGATCGCCGGATTCGGAAAGAGTAAGATCAGCGATCTGGTCAATCTGTTGTCAGGCAAAACCCCTGGCAGGATGTCTGCAAAAACGGAAGTGTCCAAAAAAGTTTCTCAGGAAGCTTTTGAGACACTGGGGAAAGGTGTGCGGGCTTTTGTCAGCGAGAAAAACTTCCGGGGATTTCTCCGCGCGCTGCGCAGAGCGGGCTATTCCTGTGAGCGCCTGCTTTATTCCCAGGCAGTGTTAAATTATTGTTATGCCATGTATCTTCTCATGGATATGGAGGGCATCCCTTCTGATAAGAAAGACAGCCTCATCGGCAGGTGGATGACCATGAGCCTTATCACCGGACATTATCAGAGTTCACCGGATACAGTGGTCATAAGAGACTATAAAGAGATTAAAGAGGCAGGGATGGAAAGTTATCTGCGCCAGATCGAGGAACTTCGGCTGGGTGAGGAGTTCTTTGCTTCCGTTCTCCCGCAGAAGTTTACTTCCACCACAGCGCGGACAGCACCGTATCTTGCCTATCTGGCTGCACAGACAGCCGGCGGCGCAGCCTCCCTTTACAGCAAAGAAAAGGTCGGCGATCTCTATGCGGCAAAGGCGGAAGCATACCAGATCCTTCCGAAGGCGTATCTGGAGAAATGTGGATTTAAGACCAGAGAAACTTACGGTCAGGTGGCAAACCTTACCTATATTACAAAAGATGTAAAAAGTATCATAAAGAGGAAGTCTCCGGCGGATTACAAGGAAGCTCTGGAAAAACAGCTTGCTCCGGAAGAGATCCGTACTTCTCTGGAGGCCAACGACATTCCGGAGACCATTTTTGAGGCAGATGCTTCCAGCGTCTCGCAGATTCTTGCGGACAGAAGGAAAAAGATGGCACGGAAAATTCAGAGTTACTATTATTCTCTGTAAATATGTAACGATAATTTTTTGCGGCAGTTCAGTCATGACATCGTTTTTTTTGATTTTTCAGGTGTATGGCTGTGCTGCCGCAAATTTTCTGCAATAATTTAGACGGAACTTCTTGCCAAGGGATTTTTTATATGCTATACTACCTTCGGTAAAAAAGTAACAGTCAGGCCATGAGTTCGTGGCCGGATAAAACACACGTTATCGGATTCTGTCGGTCGGTGTGCCCTTACGGGTGGCTGAGGAATATGAAGATAACGGAAGACAAAACAAAAAAGGAGAATTGACATGAGTGTAATTTCAATGAAACAGTTACTCGAAGCCGGTGTTCATTTTGGACATCAGACAAGAAGATGGAACCCTAAAATGGCTCCGTACATCTACACAGAGCGTAATGGCATCTACATCATCGACTTACAGAAGTCTGTAGGTAAGGTAGACGAAGCTTACAACGCAATCAGAGATTGTGTAGCTAACGGAGGAAAGATTCTTTTCGTTGGAACAAAGAAACAGGCACAGGATTCTATCAAGAACGAGTCTGAGAGATGTGGAATGTTCTACGTAAACCAGAGATGGTTAGGTGGTATGCTCACGAACTTCAAGACCATCCAGAGCCGTGTTGCCCGCTTAAAGAAGATTGAGGAGATGGCAGAGGACGGAACATTTGAAGTACTTCCTAAGAAAGAAGTCATCCAGCTCAAGAGAGAGCAGGAGAAACTGGAGAAGAACCTGGGCGGTATCAAAGAGATGCAGGATATTCCTGATATGATTTTCGTTGTTGACCCAAGAAAAGAGAGAATCTGCATTCAGGAAGCACATACTCTGGGTATTCCTTTAGTTGGTATCTGTGATACAAACTGTGACCCTGAAGAGTTAGATTACGTGATCCCTGGAAATGACGACGCTATCCGTGCAGTCAAATTAATCGTTTCCAAGATGGCAGATGCCGTTATCGAAGGCAATCAGGGACAGGATGCAGAAGTTGCAGAAGAAGAAGAGGAAGCTGCAGAGGCAGAAGCTTAATTCTCAACGCAGTTCCATACGCCTCAGCCTGCATCTCGCAGGCCGGGGCATTTTTGTGTGATATGTTATTACCGGTGCATTTCCGGAAAAGAGGGTCGCGCAGCGCAGCAGCTGTGGATCAGCTGTCGGGAATGCCGGACACAAAAAATGATTTGATGATTTTGGAGGAATGAAAATGGCTATTACAGCAAAACAGGTAAAAGAGTTACGTGAAATGACAGGTGCCGGAATGATGGACTGTAAGAAAGCTCTTACAGCTACTGACGGTGATTTCGATAAAGCAATTGAGTTCTTAAGAGAAAAAGGTCTGGCTACCGCTGAGAAGAAAGCCGGAAGAATTGCTGCAGAGGGAATCGTTAAGGTTCTTGTTTCCGAAGACGGACACAAAGCAGTCGCAGTTGAAGTAAACGCAGAGACAGACTTCGTTGCAAAGAACGAGAAGTTCCAGGCTTACGTTGGACAGGTTGCAGAGCAGGCTATGGATACAGAAGCAGCTGATATGGACGCTTTCCTGGCTGAGACATGGAAGTTCGACGATACAAAGACTGTAAAAGAAGCTCTGGCAGGCCAGATTGCTATCATCGGTGAGAACATGAACATCCGCAGATATGAGCAGGTAAAAGAGGATGCAGGTTTTGTTGCTTCCTACACTCATATGGGCGGAAAGATCGGCGTTCTTGTTGACGTTGAGACAGACGTTGTCAACGACGAGATCAAAGAGATGGCAAAGAATGTCTGCATGCAGGTTGCAGCTTTAAAACCAAAATATACAAGCAGAGCCGAAGTTGATCAGGATTACCTTGCAAAAGAGGAAGAGATCCTCATGGCTGCTGCCAAAAATGAAAAACCAGACGCCAATGACAAGATCATCAGCGGTATGGTAAAAGGCCGTCTGAACAAAGAGTTAAAAGAAATCTGTCTCCTTGATCAGGTTTACGTAAAAGCAGAAGACGGAAAACAGAGCGTTGGAAAATACGTTGACGAAGTTGCAAAAGCAAACGGCGCAAAAGTTGTCATCAAAGGATTTGTCCGCATGGAAACAGGCGAAGGAATCGAGAAGAAACAGGAGAACTTTGCAGCAGAAGTTGCAGCTCAGATGGGGGCTATGTAGACCCAATTGATATAATTTTATATTGATTTTTAGAAG
>ERZ1643246.1736-NODE-1736-length-22841-cov-6.691082_pt1 | contig 22841 bp, 15 predicted proteins | sample MGYA00579265_ERZ1643246 | MGnify/ENA primary metagenome ERZ1643246 (study PRJEB29033, sample SAMEA4952261) | chicken gut metagenome | biome: Broiler Chicken; feature: Gastrointestinal Tract; material: Caecum | place: Ireland | collected 2018 | study: Broiler...
CTCTCTTGACATTGTTCTTAAGCTCCACGCCAAGATTACCGTAATCCCAGGTGTTTGCCAGGCCGCCGTAAATCTCGGAACCCTGATATACGAACCCCCTTGCCTTGGCAAGAGCGATAATCTTATCCATTGTTTTTTCCATAATGTCTTACCTCTTTTTTCTTTTTATTTTGCTGCTCTTAAAAAAGGGCCGGCGCATTTTATAATCGGTTTCTATTCTACCGTGGATATGCGCTCTTTTCAAGAGTTTTTTCCTGTGCAGCCATATTTTGCACCGCATTTTTCACAGTTCATCCAGCATTTCCGCCGCCTTAAACCGATGCTCCACATGCATCCGGAAGAAACGCTTCACAATCCACTGAAATTCCAGAAAGATTTCTTCTTTCAGCACAAAACTGTAAAGCCTGGTCAGCGGAACGCTCAAAATGTACTGAAGAGTGTAAAGCACCGCCGGCTCCACATGGGTGCCGCCGGATAATTGACCGCCGTTGCCCTGGCGGCTGGTCCCCTGAGACGTGGAAGCTGTACCGCCCTGGGCACTTCCGTGGGCGCAGTCATGGCATAACACGCCGCCCGCCTCGAAAGAAAGGGTATCCAGATTCTCTGTCTTTCCGCAGGAGATGCACTGGAACACCTCCATGCCGATACCGTAATACTGAAGAATCTTCAGCTCGTAGACACGGCGGATGAGGGGAAGCGGCACCTTGTCCTTTTCCATGGTCGAAAATGTCACAAAGAGCAGATTCAGGATATTTCTCTCGTCCATGCCCTCCACAGTGAAATATTCCGCCAGTTCCGCCACATAGGTACTGTAATAAATGCGTTCCAGATCTTCTTTCAGATGGGGAAAATAATTTTTTCCTTCTGCGGAGTTGAGATAATTGTATCTGCGTCCCTCGGTGATCATAAATTCACAGTAGATGAGGGGCTGGGTCACGCCAAAAAGAGGGTGATTCGGTTTGCGGCACCCTCTGGCAAATACCTGAATCTTCCCTCTTTCTTTCGTCAGTATGGTCAGACGTCTGTCATTTTCTCCGACGGGATATACGGATAGCACGATGCCCGTCACCTTTGTCTGTTCGCTCATAGCTCTTTCTTATTATATCCGTAGTTCTTCAGCAGAAGGTCGCTGTCCCTCCAGTCTTTCTTGACCTTGACCCACATTTTCAGGTTCACCTTCATATCCAGAAGGTTCTCGATCTCCTGACGGGCCGTGGAACCGATTTCTTTGATCATGGCTCCCTTTTTGCCGATGATAATTCCTTTGTGTGAATCTCTCTCACAGATGATGGTCGCCTCAATGTCCACGATATTTCCTTTCGGGCGGACCTTCATTCTCTCGATGACCACTGCAATGCCGTGGGGAATCTCCTGGCTTAACAGGCGCAGCGCCTTTTCCCGGATCAGTTCCGCCACAATCTGTCTCTCCGGCTGGTCTGTCACAGTGTCCTCATCATAATACATCGGTCCTTCCGGAAGATATTTGAAAATGGTATTGATCAAATCCTGGGTGTTGGTCCCCTCCAGGGCGCTGACCGGGATCACTTCCGCAAAATCCACCTTGTCCTTATAGGCCACGATGGCTTTCAGGATATCCTCCTCTTTTGCCAGGTCCGTCTTATTGATCACCAGGAAGATCGGCGTTTTTACATTCTGCAGCTTCTCGATGATGTACTGTTCTCCGCCGCCGATAAAGGTGGTCGGCTCCACCAGCCACAGCACCAGATCCACCTCATTTAAGGTGCGTTCCGCTGCCATCAGCATGTAATCGCCCAGCTTGTTTTTCGCCTTGTTGATCCCCGGCGTATCCAGAAACACAATCTGTCCTTCCTCACAGGTATATACAGTCTGGATACGATTTCTCGTAGTCTGCGCCTTGCTGGAAGTGATGGCGATCTTCTGCCCGATCAGACGGTTCATCAAAGTGGATTTGCCCACATTCGGTCTCCCGATAATCGTTACAAATCCGGATTTAAATTTACTCATATATACTCCTCTCTACTGCATCAGCATCCGTGTATTCTCAAAGATATCCGCTTCCCGGATCTTCTTGTCATTTCCAATGGCGCAAACCGTGTCCGCTTCCATGAGCGCTTCCATGTACGGCGCCAGCGCACGGATACCTTCCTGTGTGGTATTTAATACCTGTTCTCTCTCTTTCTGGAGCATTTCCGGCGTGGTTCCGGTGAGATACCCCATGAAGGAACGGTCGCCGAGAGCCGATGGTTCCAGCGGCTGATCCATGGTGCTGATGGTGCCGATGATATACTTGGTCATATCCCGGTCGCTTACGTCAAAATTCCGCACATAATCCGCTGCATTTTTATAGACATCCATGGTGGCAGTCAGATGCGGATCCCTGTAGGACACCAGATAACCGTAACCATTTCTCGAAAAGCCGCACATACAACCATAGGCGCCGCCGGTGACACGGATATTCACCCAGAGATAATCGTAGGAAAAAATAGTCTTTAATACCCGGAGAGCACCCGTGTAATCCTGTCCTTCTCTTTCAAATCGTCCGGCTGTAGCCACATACTGCACCTTGCTGGAAGTACGGAAACCTTCGTTTAATTTCTGCATTTCCATCTTTGGGGTCGCCTTTACACACGGCATCGCATAAAGTCTGTTTCCAAAACGGGAGAGATGTCCCTCCAGCAGATCTTTAAAGTTAAATTCTCCGGTCAGGCCCAAAATAAGATTTTCTTTTCGGAAAATGCACTGAGCCGCATGCACCAGATTTTCCATGAGTATCTCTTTTTTCTCCTCAAAATGATTGTCAAGATTCTTTACAAAATCATAGAAATCAATTCCCTCGGCAATTTCTTTATATTTCATCATCGGATCCACATAGGAAAGAGCCCGGTTGGCCGCATACACATGGCCGGAAGCCGGTATCCGGGTATCCATTTTGGTCCGGAGTTCGGAAACGATTTCTTTTAACCGTTTTTCATCCTGAAGTTTTGAGGTGAAAAGAATCTCCTCCATCAGTTCCATGCCGTCTGCCACCTGCTCGCCCAGACATTTCATCCGGATGCTGAAATACGGACGGAAACCATCTTTCTTCCACACCAGTGGATAGATACCGGTCTGGAAAGCGATTCCGCCAATTTTTAAATTAATCTCCGTGGCCAGATCATTATAGCTGTAGTGCTCCGTATCCACATAACGGTACAGCTCCACCAGAAGGGTCGCGTACGGAATCAGTTCTTTTGGAAGTTCTGTGGAATCAAAAGAGAAATCCAGATACACAATGCCGTTGGTGCGGTAATCATGAATGACGGTCGGGATTCCTCCGATATTCATCTCTTTATTCCGGTACGGCAGCGCCTCCCTGGTGATATCAGAAAGCTTCAAAAGAGGAATCTTCATAAGTTCTTCCTGGGTGGACGGCGTCTCCTGAAATTCTTTCAGCTTTCTGGTCTGCTCGGTGAGATAATAAAGCTGTTTCTTATCCAGGGTTCCCTTAATGTGAGCCAGCTGACGTTTTAACTCAGCATCTGCCCTCTCATTCTTCCCCTTTTCCGGATACAGATTCACAAACGCTTTGTGTGTGTTATTCAGAAGATATTTCTTCACCAGCTCCTCAAAGTAACCGCTCTCCACCTTCTTTTTAAGGTTCGCCAGCGGTGTCAGCGTATCGCCCAGATCCATGGCGCGGCTGTCGTCATACAACCAGGTATTTAAAAAGTTCAGACCATAGATGAGCCCCTTCGGATAGCGTCCGAAATTTGCCTCCCGGTATTTGAACTCAAAATTGTTGATGGCCGAGTAAATGGCCTTCTTGTTCATACCGTTTTCCGCCTGTTCCGCCAGAGCCTTTTCCATAACTGCCTTAAACTGTTCTTCTTTTCCCTGCTGTACATTTTTTACGATCACAGAGAATACCGGCTGCTGAATACCGGCGTCCAGATAACTGTCCACATCTTTGCCGATCCCCGCGTCAATGAGTGCTTTCCTCACCGGAGCTCCCGGCATGGAGAACAGCACATATTCAAGAATCTGCAGGGCCAGCATCTCCTCGTTGTCGCAGCTTCTTCCGGTCACAGCGTTATAGCTCAAATAAATGCCCTCGCCGCCGTCATCGTCATCCTCGGACACCGGATAGGTATCTTTCACGGTGACCGGTGCGGCAAACGGCTCCTGCAGCGCGATCTCCGAATGAACCTCTTTTCTCTCAAAATGACTTAAATATTCTTCATCGATGAACGCCAGCTCTCTGGCAAAATCTACATTTCCATATAAGTAAATGTAACTGTTGGACGGATGATAATATTTCCGGTGGAAATTCAGAAATCCTTCCCTGGTCAGCTCCGGAATCACATCCGGATCACCGCCGGACTCGTAGAAATACGGCGTATCTTTCAAAAGCGCCGCCTGAATCTTTCTCTGCAGAAGATCGTCGGCTGAGGAGAACACGCCCTTCATCTCATTGTAAACCACACCGTTGAACTTCAGTTCCCCGTCGGCGCTGTCCAGCTCATAATGCCATCCTTCCTGTTTTAAAATCTCATCTCTTTGATAAATGTTCGGATAAAAAACTGCGTCCAGATATACATGCATCAGATTGTGATAATCCTGATCATTGCAGCTGGCAATGGGATACACAGTCTTATCCGGATAGGTCATGGCATTTAAAAATGTGTTGAGGGACCCTTTTGCCAGCTCCACAAACGGATCCTTGGACGGAAACTTCGCAGAACCGCAGAGCACCGAGTGTTCCAGAATATGCGCCACTCCGGTATCGTCCGCCGGCGGCGTCCGGAACGCAATACTGAACACCTTATTGGTATCGTCATTGTCGATGATCAGCACTCTGGCTCCGGAACGTTTATGTTCCAGCACATACCCCTCCCCGTGAAGTTCTTCTATTTTTTTGCGCTCTTTCAGCACATAGCCTTTTAACTCTGAAATATTCAGCATATGAAACCTCCTGAATAGTTTTTCTTATAGTATCTGCAATACTTTTGTTATCATAACACAAACAGGCAAAAAAAGGTATCCCGAAAGTATCTTAAAATACTTTCGGGATACCCACCTGCTTTGAGAAGTCTGTCGTGCAGCACTTCTTCATCGCACATTCATTCTAAGAGGAATCCAGTTGTATGACTTATTATTGCTATGACTGATCCACAATGTCCCACTTATTCCACGGTGATGATCACCTGCTGATAATGGGTCAGAGTATGCTCGCCATCATCTTTTGCCTGAACGATCAGATGGATAGTATCGCCGCTTTCGGCATCTTCCGGAACAGTGAAGCTTACCATATCGGAAGCTGCGCCTTTTAAGGTGAGTCCGGTATCGCCGTCATAAGTATCCGCATCGGCATAATGAGTCCAATTCACAGTCACGTAATCCCCATCCGGGTCGGAGGCGATGGCTTTTAATTTCAGCTTCTCTCCTGCAGCTGCCGTCACATCCACGCCGTCTTCCACACTCAGCGCCGGCGCATGGTTGGCGTCATCATAATTGTCCGTGATACACCAGTCCGCTCTGGCAGAAAAGTCATTCTGAATATCGTCCACATATTTCCAGCTGGAAAGAATTGTAGCCGGATCATTCTCCTGCGGAGTTCCGCCGTCTCTTATGTATGTATCTTCCACCGGACTCCAGTAGTTGACCAAGACACCGTCTTTATTGGTTCTTGTGGTGGTTTTTTCCAGTCTGCCGCTCCAGCCGCCGTAAGTGGAACTTTCCAGAGAACGAAGACCTGTGTCAAAGAGCATGAAGAATGTCGGAGAATCTCCCTCAGATAAGAAATCATATCTTTGATAGGCTCTTCTTCCCCACCAGTTTGTGCTGTCCAGCAGGTCCTCATTACATCCGAACTGATCAGAGTCTCCTTCTCCTTCCAGATAAGTGCCGTCACCCCAGGTTACATAAAGATCCAGAAGCGCGCCATGGCCTTTTTCCAGATTCTTTAACATGTAGTCTGCTTTCAGGGTTGCCTTGCTGGCATCATCCGGTCTTGCACCCCACATATAAGCGTAAGCACCCATCTGATTGCTGTTCATGAATTTCAGATCCGGATACACATCCTGAATATAATATTCATAGGTATAATCCTGCTCGCCACAGGCAGAAATCACCACTTTATTGACCACTTTTTCATAGATGGCATCCCACTGATCTGTACCTTTATACTCTTCTTCGATATCCTTAAGCGCTCTGGCAATGGTATTGATGCCGCCCCATGCCTGAAGATACAGAGTTCTCTCATCGTCGTCGAGAATGGCTTTGCGAATCAACTCGGAACCTTCTGTCGGTGCATCCATTTCACCTTCATAACCGATATTTCCAATTTTTGTGACACTTCTTAAGTAGTCCGGTGTCGGATAACTGCTGTCATGTTTTTTCAGATTGGAATACACTTCTTCATAGGCGTCCAGATATTCAAACATCCAGTCAGTGCCCGGCCAGCGTTTCTTTTCGCTGAATTTATGGCCTGTACTGCTCTTCATTATACCTGCAGTCGGACCCTCCGGTGTCTCTTTTCCGTCTACACCAATCCAGTGATGCTGAGAAGAACTCTGCACGATTCCCTGAATATCAATTTCATTGGAATACAGTAAAATATGAATCAGAGAATCCATATCGTCCACTTCCGCGTCCTGGGTAATGATGGTCCGCGGACGGTTCTTTTTGGTCACAGTCACAGTAATCTCCGCTTTCTTTCCGCTGCCGTCTGTGGCTGCTGCCGTGATAACCGTCGTACCCTGAGCGATAGCGGTAATGACGCCTTTTTCGTCAACCACAGCCACATTTTCATCGGAAGATGTATACTGAATGGTCTTGTTAGAGGCATTGGACGGAAGAACAGTGATAGCCGGCTGCGCGTTTTCTCTCTCATTGAGCGTAAGATTACTCTTGTCTGCCTTCACTTCCGTTACTTTCACCTGCGGTGTCTGTGGCATTGATGGCGTTGTCGGTGTTGTCGGCGTAGTTGCTGCCGGTGCTGTTACAGTAATCTTACATTTGGCTTTTAAAGTCTTTTTTCCCACTTTTAATTTAGCAGTAACAATGGCTTTTCCAGCCTTCTTTCCAGTAATCACGCCTTTCTTATTAACTTTGACCACCTTTTTGTTGGAAGATTTCCAGGTTACATTTTTCAGCGCTTTCTTCTTTGCCGCCTTTGGCGTTACTTTCAGTTTTGATTTCAGTTTCTTTTTCTGTCCCACCTTGACGGTCAGTTTCTTTTTGGTAAATGTGATTTTTTTCGCCTGCTTTGCCGCTGCTTCCACATTTCCCCCCGGAACTGCCAGCGTCACAACCATAGCCGCAGCCAGTCCCAATGATACAATACTTTTTCTTCTCATAGGTTCCCTCCTCGTTATTTTTGTATATTCAGCATAACAAAAACAAGTCAGAAATCCTATAAACAACCTGATATATTACAAAATAAATTTGATATCTTTTCTTTTTTTGTGCATTTAGCACAATTTCATCCAATGCATATCTCTCATACAGATATTGCCATCCGGTGATCTGGCAACATTTCCAGTACATTTGGCACAATCTACTGATCTGTCCGCGCTTTCCAATACGCAAACTGCCTTCTCTCTTCCGCCAGCACATCGGAAAGTCCACTGGTATACATTTCTGCCAGCATCGTCTCCAGCCCTTCTTCCGGATTCACCAGACCATTTTCCAATATATTTTTATATTTGGAATAAATGTCACTTAAAGCGAAGTATTCCGTCATCACCGGGCTGATATCAAAATTAAACCCTATTTCACAGGACTGAATCGCTTCTTCATTAAATTTTCTCATATTTTCCCACAATGTCAGAGGATTTCCCTCCCATACGCCGGTTATGAACTGGTTGGGAACCTTCCAGGCATTGTTGATAAAAGGATTTCTCTTCTCCTCATCCACATAAGTAAAATGCCCGTCCTCCGTCTTTTTATAATGCACTCCTTCTACGCCATAAGACATCAGGTTCATAATATCCGGATCGGTATACATCAGATTCAGAAGCTCCATGGATTTTTTCTCCGACACAGTATTTTTAGTAATCACGTAGGGCATGGCCGCATAGGTATTAAAACTAACTGCCGTTTCTCCCAGCTGTACACATACCATCTCATATCCGGCGGCATTGGTATCCTGACTCTCAATTCCCGGTTTCCATTTTGTAGTGTAAGCAAAAATTTCTCCCTTTCTCACCCTGGCAAAAAGGCTTTCTGTCTGACCCAGCATATCCTCGTCAAGATATCCCTGCAGGTACCATCTTCTAACCCGTTTCAACGCCTCAAAATATTCTTCAGTATCAAACAGATTAACTATCTTCTCGTCTCTGCCGTAATCCATGTGCACGCCGGGGCGGAAACTCCCCATCATGAGACTGGTAAAATACAGATTAGAAATCATGGTTCCTCCGCCGGAAACCAATACAGATATATCCGGTTCTTTTTCTTTGATGAGAGCAAACACTTCTTCCAGCTGTTCCAAATTCTTTATATCCGCGGGATCAATATCATACTTGTCAAGGAGATCTTTTCGAAGCATAAATGCATTGGTTCCCGCCGCATAATCCCGGTTATTAGGCACGCCATAAATCTTTCCATTGATGGAACAGGCTTTTATCGCCATCTCTCCGGCTTCTTCCATGATTCCCTGACCATATTGTTCAAGAAGTTCATCCAGCGCCACCAGCTTCTCATTTGATGTACGTCTCAATAAACATATTTCCGGAAGCCATCATAATATCGAGCTGTTCTTCTCCCGCCAGCATCAATGTAATCGTATTCCTATAATGATCCGCACGTACAAAAGACACTTCCACTCCTATTTTGTTACGGGTGATCGCATTAACCTCCCTCTCCATCTGTTCCATATCTTTGTCCGGAACATCTGAGTAGGGTACCGCCATCACAAGTTTTATGATATTTTTCTGATTCTGTTCCTGCTTTCGTACGTTTTCCGTAATATGTGTTTCGTTTCGATTCAACTCCGACAAAATAAAATAACTGCCACCAAATAAAAAGACCATACCTGCCAGGACAATGACAATCTTTTTCATTTTAAATCCCTTTCTTCCACCGTTTTCTCAACATTGACTCTCCGTTCTGGCAAAATCACTGTAATTACCGCTCCCTGTGTATCCGCATTCTCAAAACACAAAGAAGCCTGCTCTCCATACAGTATTTTCATACGCTGCATCAGATTTTTTATACCGATATGTTCTTGCTCCGGCAATCCTTCTCCTTCTTTCTCCACGAATCCATTCTCTCTGCTTCTCAGCTGAGTAAGAATTTCCTGTGTAAATCCTGTTCCATTATCCTGCACTCTCAGAAACACCTGATTCTTCTCTCTCTGAAGCCGTACCCAAATCAATATGAATAATGTCTCTTTCTGCTTCATCTGATGTTTTACCGCATTTTCCACAAAAGTCAGTATAGACATAGCCGGAACCAGAATATTTTCCATGTCTTCATCCATGTAAATATCCAGTTTCAGTCGTTCTCCATATCTCATTTTCTGAATCTCATAATATCTTACGACCTGTTCTATCTCATTTTTCAATAGAATTTCTGTCTGAGTATTCAGGTAGCCCCGGGTAAATTTTCCCAGAGCGAGAGTCACTTTCTCCGCTTCTCTGTTTCTGTTAAGTAAAATCAAGTTGCGAATCAGACTGAGACAGTTGTTCAAAAAATGAGGATTGGTCTGTATCTGAAGAAATTGCAGCTGTGCCTGATTTTTCTTTCTCTCCTCCTCCAGAAACACTTTTGATAATGGATTTAATACCATTTCACTGGTCAGTACCAACACCAAAAACAAAGAAAATCCTCCCATAATCAAAATTACCGATACCGGTATAATCAACTGTACAGCTGCTTTAAAAGGGGAATCCTGTTTTTGCACATAGGACAATGTTAGACCGCCTCGTCCATTCTGCGATTCAGAAAAAACTTCATAGGAAGTTCCTTCCATTTGTATTTTATGTCCTGTAATTTTCTTCACATGCAGCAATTTGTCTTGATTGAGAACTGTTCCTTTTTTATCACTAAGAAAATATATCCCCTCCTCCGGCCGTTTTTCTCCCTGCAGATCAGCAACCATATTTTCCGGCTTCAACCAGGCGCAATAGTAGATTTCTTTCCAATTCATCATTCGGAAAATATAGTATTCATTTTCCACCTCGGCAATCATCCATTCTGAGGGAGTGTCTGAATTCTCATAGCTGGAAACTAATTCTGCACAATGATTCTTTATTGCTGTATGATTTTCCGCAGATACATTTTCACTTTTAACACCAATATATGTTCTATCTCTTTTATCAAACAGAAACAGACCGTCTAAAAATCTGTATTTTCCTATTTCCTCTTTGAAGAATGTCCTCTTTTCCAACAGAGACAGATACCTGTCCAGTTCGCATCGTGGCTTTCGGATATTCTGAAGATCAACATCTTCGATATCCTGAGCAATCAGCATATCCTCAATATTTTCCATAGCCCTGTCTACTGTAATCATATACATCTGCAGATTTCTCTGATTATTCTGCCGGGTTCTCTGACGGTTGGCACTCATCAGCTGCAGATTAAATAGCAGTACAATGAGAATCATCACCAACACCAATCCGCCCACAATGACAAATAACCTTTTTTTCAATTCCACTAGTTTCTTCATCCTGCCGTCCTTGCATTCTGTCTGTATTGTTTGGGAGTCATTCCTGTCTCCCTCTTAAAATGTTTTGCGAAATAGGCGGTGTTAGAATAACCGGTGCTGGCCGCGATGTTGGAGATGGAGGTATCTGTGTAAATGAGCATCTTTTTTGCTTTGTCCATCCGTGTTTTTATGACGTAATCCTGAAAAGTGATCCCCGCCCACTCTTTAAAAATGTGCGACAGATAATCCGGATGAATGAAAAACTGCTCCGCCACCTCCGCCCGGGAAATTTCTCTGTGGCTGTTTTCCTTTATATATATTTTTGCTTTCTCCACAATCTTTTCTGCATTGAGCGTTTCCGTATCGCCCCGGAAGTCCGGTATCCTTCTGGCCGCCTTTTCCAGTGCCCGCATCAAATCTTCCTGTTCCACCGGTTTCAGAAGATAATCCACAGCTCCCAGACGCAATGCTTCTGTGGCGTAGGCAAATTCTGCGTGACCAGTGAGATAAATAACTTCCGCTTCTATTTCATGTTCCCGAATCCATCTGGTCAGCTCCAGTCCGCTTCCCTGAGGCATCTCAATATCGCACAGAATAACTGCCACCGGATATTTCTTCAATATCCCAACAGCTTCCGCCATATTCTGTGCCACATAGACAGCAGAATAAGGAAAGCGTTTTCTGTCAATCAACTTCTGAATAATTTCCGCTTCAAGGACTTCGTCATCTACAATTAATATATTCATGACATGCACTCCCCCTCCCTTACTTTTCTATTCTTAAATCATAGTATTTCACTTATATATAACAATATACAACTTTTCTTCTTCTGATTCATAGAACGATTCCGCTGAAAACTATAACGATTCAGACATGAAGTATCTTCTTTCCAGAAATCTCGCATACTCTTTTGGTCATGGGCCCTTCTCATGACGATATTTTCCGGTAAAAGAAAAAAGAGAGCTTTTCTTTACGAAAAACTCTCTTTTATATATCATTTATTCTGCAAGACTTATATGACTGATCTTCCGATGACTCTTTACGATGCCATTCTCTTCTGTCTCTCCCGAATCATCTGAAAACTACCGGAAATCTTAGTTGTTGATCAGTTTGTCTTCGTCGCTCCAGCTGTACAGCTTACGGATCTCTTCTCCGACTTTCTCTGATGGATGCTCAGATGCAAGCTTTCTCATAGCTTTGAAGTGAACCTGTCCGCCTGCGCTGGACATATCTAATAAGAAGTCTTTTGCAAATGTTCCGTCCTGGATATCGGAAAGGATCTTCTTCATAGCTTTCTTAGTATCTTCTGTGACAATCTTAGGTCCGGTTATGTAATCACCATACTCAGCTGTGTTGGAAATGGAGTATCTCATTCCTGAGAAACCGGACTGATAAATCAGGTCTACGATCAGCTTCATCTCATGGATACATTCGAAGTAAGCGTTACGAGGATCATAACCTGCTTCACACAGTGTCTCAAAACCAGCCTGCATTAATGCACATACACCACCGCAAAGTACTGCCTGCTCACCAAAGAGGTCTGTCTCTGTCTCTGTACGGAATGTAGTCTCAAGAATACCAGCTCTTGCTCCGCCGATACCCTGACCATATGCCAGAGCCATCTCCAGTGCTTTTCCTGTGTAGTCCTGTTCAACAGCTACCAGACAAGGAGTACCTTTTCCAGCCTGATACTCGGAACGAACAGTATGACCTGGAGCCTTTGGAGCGATCATTGTAACGTCCACGTTAGCCGGTGGAACGATGCATCCAAAGTGAATGTTGAAACCATGAGCGAACATCAGCATGTTACCCTCTTCCAGGTTCGGCTCGATGCTCTCTTTGTAAAGCTGTGCCTGTTTCTCATCATTGATCAGAATCATGATGATATCAGCCTGTTTTGCAGCCTCTGCTGCTGTATAAACTTTGAATCCCTGTGCTTCTGCCTTTGCCCAGGATTTACTTCCTTCGTAAAGACCAATAATGACATCACAACCAGACTCTTTTAAGTTAAGTGCATGAGCATGTCCCTGGCTGCCGTAACCGATAATCGCAATCTTTTTTCCATCCAATAAGGATAAATCACAATCTTCCTGGTAAAAAATCTTTGCTGCCATTGTTATTCCTCCTAAATGTTTAAACAATATTTGCGAGCCATTCATCATATCACGCTAACACTTTAGCTTGATAAACAACCCGTCTGTTATAATACTCCTCTTTATATCAGAAATCAAGCTGTCTTGGCTAATTTTTTGAGATTTCTTTTTCTGTTTTGAAGAATCGCTCTCTTAATCCTGCAAAAATGAAGAATTCCTCTCCAAACTTTCCGTGACGGAATCCATCTTTTATCGTTTTAAAACACGCATTCCTCTTCCCAGTCCCGTAAGTCCTGTCCTGACCATCTCAAGCACTTCGTAGTCGGACATCAGGTTCAAAAATGCATCAAGCTTGCTCTGATTGCCCGTGAGCTCTATCATTACGGAATTCATGGAAACATCCACCAATTTTGCCCGGAATACATCAGCAATGGCAATGATATCCTGTTTCTCCTTTTTGTCCGCCATGACTTTGACCAGCACCAGCTCCCGGCACACGGATTCCTTATCATCAAGTACGATAATCTTGCGCACTTCTTCCAGTTTCTGGATCTGATTGCGGATCTGTTCCAGAATCTGGTCATCCCCGCTGACGGCCACTGTGATCCTCGTATATTTTGGACTGTCTGTCACGCCGGCAGACAAACTGTCAATGTTATATCCTCTGCGGCTGAACAAAGATGCCACCCGGGCGAGTACTCCCGGATTATTGTCCACCAGCAGAGAAAGTACTATCTGTTTCAATCCTCTCACTCCTTCAAATGTAAATTAATATGTGGAAATGCCCTCGGTCTTCTCCGGATAATATCCTTTAATGAAGTCGTCATTACCCACACCATATTCATCATTGATCTGCGGATCCTCTCCTGTTCCGAAAATGAAATACTGGAGCGCCTGCTTATTCGCTTCATAATCCACCTGCATTACCCAGGCTCCGGTACCGCCCAGACGTCCCTCTGTATAAGATCCCTCATACGGAATACGAAGCTGTTCGATCTCTGTGGTTCCCATGGTGATAACAGAAGTCATCAGACTGCGGATCTGCTGTTCTGTCAAATCTGTCTTTACATACTTCAGCGCCTTCATGCAGATATTGGTGATGGTCATGATATTCTCGCTCTTTAACTGATTAAAGATAGCCATCAACACTTTTCTCTGACGGTCGGTACGTCCAAACTCACCGGAGACATCCTGACGGATACGGCAGTATGCCAGCGCCTGATATGGTGTCAGCAGATTGGAACCTGCCACGACATTCTTCTCTCCGTGTTTGGATGTGGCATAGGCAGTCTGAAGGAAATACGCTTCCGCCTCTGTCAAATCCATCTGTACGCCTCCCAGAAGATCCACCACTTCACGGAACGCTTCCATATCCACTTCCACATAGCCGTCAAGCTTAATGCCGAAGTTCTCAGCAATGGTCTCGTATTCCAGCTGTACGCCGCCGTAGGAATAGGCCGCATTGAACTTGTGGTATCCGTATCCCGGCACATCAATGTACATATCTCTCATCAGGGAAGTGAGCTTCAGTTTTCCGTTCTTTAAATCTACGGTGGCGATCATGGTCGTATCAGAACGGCCGGACTCCGTCTCATCAGCACGCTTATCGGCGCCGATCAGAAGAATATTGACCACATCCTGATCATATACCAGATCCGTCTCCACCACATCAGCATCTCTCAGAGCTGTCTCTGTATCTGTCTGAATGGTATTGGTGGCTGCTGTATAATAGGCCGCTGCCGCTCCGCCCAGCGCAGAAAATGAAAACAGCACCACAAGAAGAAGACAGACAATGACCTGCGCGATAATTCTGCGCTTTCTGCCACGACGTCTTCTCTTTTTGCCCTGTCCGTCTTCTTTGTCTATTGTACTCTCCAAGATGTTTTCCTGTTGATTATCCAAACTCTGTAACCTCCTATAGAATAATTTAGATAAACTCTTTTTATACATTATACTACTTTCTATGGGTTTGCAAGATAAAAATTCTTAAAATTCAGTGTTTTTCTACATTTTCCAGTAAGACGGATTTAAGGAAATTTTCAGAATCAGCCACCGGGGCAGATGTTTGTAATTCTGTCCCAGCTTATATCCCAGATACTTCATCCCGCTCTGCAGGATGATATGCGGAACCAGTGCAACCCTTCCTTTTTTTATAAAATAAAGAAGTGTTGTCTTTACCAGCCGGATTCCTTCGGACTCTGATTTCACAGAGGTAAACAGGCCTCCGTAATCCACCTGCGAGACCGCCAGATCAAAATTCCGCTTCAGTTGTTCCACAGCGCTGTAATTATGCCAGTGCCACACCTTCGCATCCGCTTCGTAGGCAATCTTTTTACCTGCCTCGATGAGCCTTGACGCAAAAATCATGTCTTCATTAAATATCGTATGCAGCGGAAAACCTCCCATGGCGTCATAGACAGATTTTCTGTAAGCCGCACAGACATTGGAACAGAAAAATGTCTTGATCCCCAGTACCGGCAGATCTTCTTTTGACTTGATCCGGCTCTCTTTCGGATAATTGAAGGTCCGGGTATAGGCTTCCACCGGATTATCCTTCCAGTCTGCCATCTGCCTCCCGTATGCCGCACAGACCTCCGGGTCCTCAAATGGTTTTGTAAGATTCTCCAGCAGATACTCGTCGGCAGGTATGGCATCCTGTGTGAGCAGCACGATGATATCTCCGTCACACATGGCCGCTGCCCGGTTTCTTGTACCGCCGTGGTCAAATTCCGATTTTTTTATATGAACAATCTCTCCCTGGGGCAGTTTACCAAACTCTTTGCTGTGAAACAGAGATTCTTCTGTATTGATCAAAAGGATGCGGTCCGGCTGCAGAGTCTGCCGCCGAAGCATCCGAAGATTCTTCTCCAGTTTTTCATCTGGCTTATAGGTAGGAATAATTACATCGATCTTCATGTTCCGTCCTCCTTGTAAAGCGGTTATACCGGCTGCCGGCATAACTGCGGCCGACCGTATCCGGCGGGGCCTTCCCCTGTTTTTTTGCGCTCACCATATCCGGCAGGGCTTTCTCTTATTCTCCCAGCAGAGACTGTACCAGTTTTACCGCCTCTGCGGCGTCTTTGGAATATCCGTCCGCTCCGATTTCTTCGGCAAAACTCTGTGTGGTCACCGCACCACCAATGATAACTTTCGCTTTCAGGTTCTTTTTATTTCTGAGCGCGATAGTATCCTTCATCCGCATCATAGTCGTAGTCATCAGTGCTGACAAAGCGATGATGGAGGCATCGTGTTCCTCAGCCGCCGCAATGATCCGGTCCGCCGGCACATCCTTGCCCAGATCATATACCTGATAGCCATAATTTTTTAACATCAGCGCCACCAGATTCTTTCCGATATCATGAATATCTCCTTCTACCGTGGCAATGACGATCACCGGTTTTTCTTCCCCGTCATTCTCTTCCTGCAGAAGCGGCTCCAGATATCCGATCCCTTCCTTCATGGTATTGGCACTGGCAATGAGCTGCGGCAGAAAATACGTCTGTATGTCAAAGAGCCGTCCAACCTCGTTAATCGCCGGGATCAGCATATGGTCGAGAATATCCTTCGGCGCCGCGCCCCCTTCCAGCGCATCTTTGACCCGGTCCACGATTTCCTCGGTATTTCCTTTTAACACCGCCTCAAATACCGGCGTCTGTTTCACCGCTGCTGGCTCTGCTCCGCCGTTGTTTTCCCGCTGACTGCCGCTTTCTTTTGCTGTGCTTCCCGCTATAGCTGTACCTGATGTTCCCTCTCCGGTATTCCCGGCATCCGCTTTTCCGGCCGTGCTGCCAGTATTTCCGGCATGGAACGCTCCACTTTGACTGCCTCCGGCGGTCTGCTTTTCTTTTATCCGTTTTACCTGTTCAATATAAGTAATGTCCGCCTGTGGTTTATTCTGAAGCAGATCAGAAGCATAGGCAAGCCCCATCAAAAGGCCGTTGGACGGGTTGGCAATGGCCATGGTCAGACCATTTTGAATAGCCATAGCCGCAAACGCTCCGTTGACATAGGCCCGTTCCGGAAGACCAAAAGAAATGTTGGACAGTCCCACGGTGGTACAGAGTCCCAGTTTTTCCTTACAGTAGCGAATGGTCTCCAATGTCTCCAAAGCCGCCTTCTTATTGGCGCCAATGGTAGTGACAAGGCCATCCACAATAATACGATTCCTGTCAACACCGCAGGCCTCTGCCTTCTCAAGGACCTGATGGATCAGCGTCTTTTTCTCCTCCAGACTCTCCGGCAAGCCTTTGTCAGAAAGCGGAAGCAGGATAAACATGGCGCCGTATTTTTTTACCAGAGGAAGAAGCTTTTCAATTTTTTCCTTTTCCATGGAAATGGAATTGACCAGCGCCCGGCCCGGGTAGGCGCGCAGCGCCGCTTCCATGACTTCCACGTAACTGGTATCAATACACAGAGGAAGATCCGTGACCATCGTCACTTTCCGGATGGCTTTCAGCATCATTTCCTTCTCATCAATACCGTTAGTACCCATATTGATATCCAGGATGTGCGCACCCATCTCTTCCTGTTCTTCCGCCATTTCCTCCACCATGCGGAGTTTTCCTTCCCGGAGTTCCTGCTGCAGTTTTTTCTTTCCTGTCGGATTGATCCGCTCTCCTATGATGAGGAAATTACCATTCAGAAGGACTTCCTGACTCTTTCTCTCGGATGCCAGCATGGCCGGATGATGATTCTCAGGCGGCAGGACTGTAAGACTTTTCACTGTTTCTGCCAGCCGTTTAATATGCTCCGGTGTGGTACCGCAGCAGCCGCCGAGGATTCCGGCGCCAGCTTCCATAAAGGCCGGACCGTAAGAGGCAAACTCCTCCGCTTCCATAGGATAAATAGTCTCCCCGTCCACCAGCTCCGGCAGTCCCGCATTGGGTTTCACCAGGATCGGGACTTCCGCATATTCTTTCATCTGACGGACCACCGGAAGCATCTGTGCCGGTCCCGTAGAACAATTGACACCAATGACGTCCGCACCGATACTCTGGAGTACCACCACTGCCGTCACCGGATCCGTTCCGTAGAGAGTCCTTCCGTCTTCCTGGAAAGTCATGGACGCCATTACCGGCAGATCACAGGTTTCTTTGATGGCAATGACTGCCGCCCGGGTTTCCGCCAGGCTCATCATAGTCTCCACCACAAACAGATCCACACCAGCCTCATAGAGATACTGCGCCTGTTCCTTGTAAATATCTATAAGCGTTTCCAGGGGCATCGGGCCCACCGGCTCCAGTGCCACGCCGGTCATAGTCATATCGCCGGCCACCAGCGCCCGGCTGCCGGCCGCTTTTTTGCTGATCCGCACCAGCGTCTTATTGATCTCCTCCGTCCGGTCCTGAAGACCATATTCTTTCAGCTTCTCCCGATTGCCGGAAAACGTCGGCGCATAGAGGATATCCGTTCCGGCTTCCACATAGGATTTCTGCAGCTTTACAAGCACATCCTCGTGTTCCATGATCCACAGTTCCGGGCAGACGCCGGTAGGCATTCCCGCTTTCTGCAGATTGGAGCCTGTGGCCCCGTCCAGAATGAGGGGACCATTCTCCAGTCTCTGATACAATTCTTCTCTTGTCATACTGTCACCTCAGTTTCTTTTCTTCCATCTTTTCTTTCATTCTTTTTTACTGCCCGCACATTTCACTCTCTTCTGCTGCCCGCACACCGGCCGCTCCCCCGCTGCCCGGCAGACAGTTTTCCATAATCCGCTGAATCAACGATACTCTGTGAAACGGCGTCATAAAATAGTATCCGGCTCCCACATCTTTTCCCATGGATATCACCTGACCGGAAATGGCGAGAGCCGTCTGCTCCCATTCTTCCCGGCTGCCTTCCGGACTGTAGCGCGCAAGCACTTCATCGGGCACATGGATGCCCGGCATCTCATTTTTGATAAACAGCGCATTCCGATAGCTGACCAGCGGCATGATGCCGATGAGAATCTTTGCCCCGGTTTCCCGCTGCAAAAAGGCGAGCCTATCGATCTCCTCCTCCGAGTAGACCGGCTGGGTCAGGAAAAACTGACAGCCGGCGTCCATTTTCCGCTTCATCCGTTCAGCGATCTTATCCGCTCTGGCCCCGTTCTGATTCAAAGCGCCTCCATAGCAGAGCGGGGCATCCGCAAACAGTTCTTCATTGAGACTCTGCAGGAATTCCATCAGTTTAATGGAATTGAAATCAAACACACTTTTGGTAAACTCCCGTTCTTCCCGTCCCACCGGGTCTCCTGTCACAATGAGCATATTCCGGACGTCATTGACATAGGCGCCGAGAATACCACTTCGGATGGCGATGCGGTTTCTGTCCCGGCAGGCAAGATGCGGCATGACCGGAATTCCAGTCTCCTGCTGAATCTTTACCGCGGTCAGCAGCGCATCCGCCCGGGAACGCGCCAACGGAGAATCCGCAATGGTAATGATATCCGCAGGCGTATCTGCCAGGGCGTGGGCCCCGTTCATCAGTTTCTCCATCTGCGCGTCAAAAGGCGGGTCCAGTTCCACGGCAATGACCGGCTCGCCTTTTGCAAGCTTCTGACAGAAAGTATTATGACGCAGCCGCTCTCCTGCATCCCGGCTGTTTCCGGCTGTTTTCGCTTCCTCCGCTTTCTGTCCGGCAGACACGCCGGCTCCGGACGCTTCCTTCCCGCCCCGGCGATTCATGATTTCATTACCCTCTGTCACCGTTTGTCTTATCTGTTTCCCGGTCGTCAGACGGATCCGCGGATATTTTTTCCGTCCGCTGCCCTGTAGTCTCACAGCGATCTCACGGATATATTCCGGCGTAGTCCCGCAGCAGCCTCCAAGGATTCCAACGCCCAGCTTTGCCAGATTCTCCGCCTTTTCCCCAAAGTAGGAGACACTGTCTGAATACACCGCATGTCCCCGCACGATCTGAGGATAGCCACAGTTAGGCAGCGCCGTCAGCACCACCTGTTTTGGCATGCCGGATTCCTCCAGCCAGGAACGCAGGAACCTCTCCATATGGGCGGCGCCGATGCCGCAGTTAAGGCCTGCCCCGTCTAAGAGTCCGCTGCCGACCGCCTTTTTGAGAACTGTTTTATAATGGAAACCAGTCCGTCCATATCCCGTCGGCACGAACGAAAACTGCCCGATGATAAAGGCATCCGGCCGTCTTTGCCGGATATATTCCGCCATGAAAAGCACATACCGGGTATCCGGAAATGTTTCCAGTACAAAAAGATCCGCTCCGGCTTCCAGAAATGCATCAATGATCTCTCTGTATTCTTTTTGCATCTCTGCCTCACTGCTCTCGCTGTCCTCATAGACGGGCCCGATATCTGCCGCTGCAAAAACTGTCCGGCCCTGCTTCGCTGCCTCTGCGGCCGCTTCTTTGGCAATCGCATAACCAGCCTGAACAAATCTCACAAAACCGGCATCATCCGCCGGCATCCCGTGCTTTTTCATGATGTCCTCATAAGTCTTCCTGTTGGCAGAAAATGTATTGCTGCGTATGAGGACCGCGCCTGCTTCTATATAGGATTGATGGATCTCTCTGATTATATCCGGCTGGAAAAGATTGGCTTCCTCCGAGCAGAGAAACTGTCCCTCCGTCTTCTCATCAAAATATGTACCCATGGCGCCGTCTGTCAGCAGGATATGTTCTTTTAAATAGTCTTTTATCTTCATAGTCTGATATCCTTTCTACAGAAAAAACCTGCATAGCCATTCCGGACATCCGTTGTCCGAGGAACCGGTATGCAGGCTCACAGCAATTATAACGCAGTGATCTTTCCTTCGTACTCCAGATTCAGCCGTCCCTTCATATCACAGGCCAAACCAAGCTTTCTCATGCAGCGCATCATGGAACGGTTGTCATCCACACCGTATTTGTCGATGATATCCACAAACTTATCAATCATATCCATGGCTTCTTTGTCAGACAGATAAAAGGTCTCTATGATCTGCTGTACATTCTCCTTCTTGGAAGTGGTAAACAACAGAAGGGTAATCTGCAGTCCCACCAGGATATGATATAACTTTCTGTTATAGTCAGACATACCAGCCTTTAAGAAGGCAAACAGATCGCTCAGACGCATGGTGTCAATATCGTCAATATGCATATCGTTAGCCTTTAACTTATTCTCCACATCAATATCCATGATCACAGAACTGATCATCATGGCCGTCTGGTAGGCGTCAATATCTTTATCGGATACCGGTGTGAGGGACGGCGCCTGATTACTCATCTGCTGGCAGTAGATCAAATCCCTCACCAGCGCATTCTCAAACAGATAGTCTTCCAGTCCGCTGTCCACCTTGACGATAAACTCTTTCTTTCCTGTGTCCATGGCCACCGGATGACTGCAGTCCTCTGTATTCTCCGGGTCCATCTTGAGAATATTCACAGGATAAATCAACTCTCCGGTGATCTCATTGTACAGCTTCTCTGCCTTTTCTGACAGCGTCTTTCCTAAAATCTCCATACTCATCGTTCCAACCTTTCTTCTTCGATACCAGGTCCTTCCCGGCCACAGTCTGATGCCGTGCCCGGCCGCCCGGTTCTTCATGCATTTCTGTAACAGTCCAGTCATGGCATCTCGGAAACCCGCTGCTAAACTGTTACCACATTTCCTACATTCTAACAAAATGGAACCTGTGTTTCAAGTATGTTTTTTCTCCCGGTGAAATTCATGGCAGCGATTCGTTACTGTTCACACAGTGATCAGCAGCAGTGATTTTTCTCCCATTGACTTTTTTTCCTCTTCCGGGTTATAGTAGTGCAATAGACAGTAACATACAGGAGGTATCAACAATGGCAGAAAAAATCACGGGAACGACTGTGCTCACCGGCCTCCTGGGAAGTCCGGTGGCCCACAGTCTCTCTCCCCTCATGCATAACGAAAGTTTCCAGGCTCTTGGTCTTGACTACGCATATCTTTGTTTCGACGTGGGCACCGACCGCCTGAAAGAAGCCGTGGAGGGTCTGCGCGCCATGGGCGCCAGAGGCTGGAACCTGACCATGCCGGACAAAAATCTGATGTGCGAACTTTGCGATAAACTCTCCCCGGCCTCGGAGATCAGCGGAGCCGTCAACACTGTGGTCAACGACGGCGGCGTACTGACCGGTTACACCACCGACGGCACCGGCTACATGCGCGCGGCGGCGGAAGCCGGCTTTCCCCTGCCGGGCAAGGTGATGACGCTCCTTGGCGGAGGCGGCGCCGCCACTGCCATCCTCGTTCAGGCGGCTTTAGACGGCATGAAAGAGATCCGCGTTTTCAACCGGAAAAGCCCTTCCTTCGACCGCCTCTTACACATTGCCGGGCAGTTAAACGAACGGACTGACTGTAAAGTGAGCGTCCTTCCCCTGGAAGACACAGAAGTTCTCCAAAAGTCCATCGCCGAGAGCGATATCCTGACCAACGGCACCAGCTTAGGGATGGTTCCCCACACCGACGCCTGCCCGATTCCGGACAGTTCTTTCCTTCGCCCGGATCTCATCGTCTCCGACGTTATCTACAACCCACGGCAGACAAAGCTCCTTGCCATGGCGGAAGAAACCGGCTGCCCGTTCTTTAACGGTCTTTACATGCTGCTCTACCAGGGCGCAGCCGCCTTTGAGCTGTGGACCGGACAGGAGATGCCGGTGGAACGGATCAAAGAGAAATATTTCTCGGAGTGAACATTTCCCGGTATCATGTGGCCGTCATATTTTTGCAGATTCCCAGCGCTACTGCCAGGACTAAATTCCAACTTTTTATAAAAAAAGAGGTAATATGCAAGACATTTGTCCTGTATATTACCTTTTTACAAATCGCAATTCCGCAATACAAAATTCTCTGTCCGCAGCACATCAGCGGTACATTTCTTCTCCGCCGCCGCAACCGCCCCATCTCATTATTTCTGTCCGACCGGTACTTTCAGGGTCTCCCGCAGCTGCTCAATGGTTTCCTCGGAAAGCGCCGTGGCCTCCATAATAAATGCATTGTCCTTTCCCATCTTGATCAGATTGATTGCCACTTTAGTAATTCCACGTTCCATACCGCGTTTCATGCCACGTTCCTCAAACATATCAGATAAGTTACACATCTTATCTACCTCCCTTCCATAGCCGTCGTCCATGGCAATGCCATATTGTTCTGAAAGTTCTCTTTTGATCTCCTCTTTTGA
>ERZ1643246.1737-NODE-1737-length-22829-cov-12.534425_pt1 | contig 22829 bp, 20 predicted proteins | sample MGYA00579265_ERZ1643246 | MGnify/ENA primary metagenome ERZ1643246 (study PRJEB29033, sample SAMEA4952261) | chicken gut metagenome | biome: Broiler Chicken; feature: Gastrointestinal Tract; material: Caecum | place: Ireland | collected 2018 | study: Broiler...
TGGCGATCCCGATTGCGGCGTACGTGTTTTATCTGGTCGCCGAACAATCCATAAGAAATACAAGTCTGCTCTCATTGGCCGCATGGGGGATTGTGTATTATATTCAGGATTGTCTCAGGAGCCAGCTGAGAAACAAGGGAGTCAGAAAGGGGATAAACCGTGCGCTCAATTTTGCGGTGGCTTTTGTGATCTTTGAAGCCGTCTTTGTCGGCGGAAAATATCTGTTCAGCGGGGAGGTTGCTGTTTCGAATCACGGATTTCAATGGGAGAGTTCGGAAAAAATGATCCCGCTGTCATCCGATGACTTATCTGACGGGCAGGAACGATCAGCTTCCGATGATACAAGACAATGGAACACATCGGGAAATCTTTTTCTGTCCCAGCTGACCGCCCAGGAGACTTCGGACGAGTCACGGCAGGGGGAAGGAACGTTCTATCTCCAGTACGTGGTGACAAAAGTGCGGGCAGGAGTTCTGTATGACCTGAGCCGGGATTCCATGAGAAATACCTACAGAGGGGAACAGGCATGGCAGGAATCCCGGGGATGGGAGCTTCCGGACGGAACGGTGGAATACGCCTGTGAAACCACCATTCAGAGAACGGATGGTACCGTGAACCGATATCTGATCTGCATGAGCGACAGGATTCTGAAGATCGATCTGAGTTTTGTGCCGGACGATCAGCAGCGGGAGACCATTGTAAGGATCCTGGGGGAAATCTAACGGGATCCGTTTGAATGGCTCTGCAGCGTTGGCGGCTCTGCCGTGTTTTCCTGGTTCGTCCGGTATTCCCGCGGCGTACACCCGTAGGTTTTACAGAACAGTTCGGAGAAATAACTCATATGGCGGAACCCGCAGGAGAGCGCGATTTCTGTGATACTGTCTGAGGAACGGCGCAGCAGATCGCTGCTGATCTGCAGGCGGTAGGCATTCAGGAACGATACGGGCGTCTGCTGCATATAACGGCGGAAAATCGCGCAGCATTTGCTGCGGCATACATTTCCGGCGGCAGCGATATCGTCCAGGGAAAGCTTCTCCGGGTAATGGTGGTAGATGTAGGATACCATTTTCCGCTGGGCAGCCAGTTCTCCGTTTTCTTCTGCGGAGAACTGCTCCTCCGGAGTCAGCAGAGGCAGCGACCGGGCAAACAGGGAGATCAGCATACCGATCACGTCCAGTTCCCATCCGGGCGCCTGTGTCCTGTGAATTGCGGCAGCCGTTTTCAGGACCTGTCCGGTGTCACTGCCGCCGGGGGTGTCCGCCGGAAAGTGGAGATGATCTGCGGGACAGTTTTCCAGAAGGGGCTGCAGATATTTCTGGAACAGAAGTCTGTTTTGGGTGATCAGGTCCGGGTGGAGAAGGATGCAGATAAAACGGCAGTCCTCCTGGCGGCGGACGGCATAACCGTAGTGCATCTGGCGCGGCGTCACCATCAGGCTGTCGCCTGTCTTCAGTGTGATCCTGTGCCCGTTGATGTAATAATTCATGCTTCCCTCGAGGATGTGGATCCATTCCAGGTCGTCGTGCCAGTGGCAGAGCGCTCGCCGTTCGGGGTAGCTGGACAGCTGTGCGGTCCGTATGTAGAGGGGTATGCCGGGACAGTCGTAGCGGACGACTTCCGAATCTCCTTTCATAATGGTTGTCTGTATCATTTTTACCTCATACAAAAATACGATTTTGATAGTAACCGGCGAATATATTGATAGAATATCGGCTTTCTGAATCATATTATTATAATGTAACATGGATTGCGGGAGCATGAAATGCGGAGCAATCCGCAGCATCATTATATGGTGCCAGGGTCAAAAGGTCATGCTTTTTATGCTTGCATGAAAAAGCATGACTTTGGGACCCGCAAAAACATGAGAAAGTAGCCCGATAGGGCGGATTTCGAATGTTTTTAGGATTGCGGGAGCATGAAATGCGAAGCAATCCGCAGCATCATTATATTGTGCCGTGCTGCAAAAGTCAATGCAGGCGGATATCATCAATGACAGGGAGCCGGAGAGATGAAGAAAACGAGGGAAGACAGAAGAGAGTTTTACAGGAAGCTGTTTGCGCTGGTCCTGCCGCTGGCGCTGCAGAATCTTATGACGGCGCTGGTCAGCGCGTCCGATGCATTGATGCTTGGATTGCTGGATCAGAGTTCCCTTTCATCGGTCTCTCTGGCTACGCAGGTACAGTTTGTTCTGAATCTGTTTTACGCGGCGCTGACGATCGGCGCCACTGTTCTTGCCGCTCAGTATTGGGGGAAAGGTGACCGGGAAGCGGTGGAGCGGGTGCTGGCGATCACGCTGAAAGGGTCTGCGGGGATTTCTGCGGTGTTTTTTCTGGCGGCATTTTTCTGCCCCCAGGCGCTGATGCAGATTTTTACCGATGACCGGGAACTGATCCTGCTGGGGATCCCCTATCTGAGGATCGTCAGCTGGTCGTACCTGTTCATGGGGGTTTCTCAGATTTACCTTTGTATCATGAAAAACAGCGGGAGAACACTGCGCAGCACGCTTTACGGTTCGTCGGCAGTGGTTTTGAACCTTGTACTGAATACACTGCTGATCTTTGGGTTCCTGGGATTCCCGAAGATGGAGATCGCCGGAGCCGCTCTGGCTACGACCATCTCCCGGGCGGTGGAACTGGGACTGGTGCTTCTGGAGAATACGAAGAAGGATCAGGTGCGCATCCGCATGAAATATCTCTGTGAGGGCAGTGCCGTACTTCGGAGGGATTTTGTCCGGTATACGTCGCCGGTGATGGCGAACGAACTGGTCTGGGGATGCGGTTTTACGATGTTTTCCGTGATCATGGGACACCTGGGAAGCGATGCGGTGGCGGCCAATTCCATTGCCAATATAGTGAAGAATGTAATCGCCTGTATGTGTCTGGGGATCGGGACGGGAAGCGGGATCCTCGTGGGAAACGAACTTGGCCGGGGAGAACTGGATCGTGCGCGGGAGTATGGCGGACGGCTCTGCCGGATTTCCATAGCGGCGGGAGCAGTCTCTGGCGTGGTGCTGCTGATCTGCAGTTCTCTGGTACAGCTTCTGGCAGCGAGTCTTTCCGCGCAGGCGCATGAATATCTGCGGGTGATGCTGCTGATCTGCGCTTACTACATGATCGAAAAAGCAGTGAATTCCACGGTGGTCGCCGGTATTTTCTGTGCCGGCGGAGATACGAAATTCGGCTTTCTCTGTGATGCTGTGACAATGTGGGCGATCATTGTCCCGATCGGTATGCTGGCGGCATTTGTGTGGAAACTTCCGGTTCTGGTTGTCTATTTTTTACTGAACCTTGATGAGTTTGTAAAGCTGCCGGCGGTTTACCGTCATTATAAAAAGTACCGTTGGGTCAGAAATCTGACGAAAGAATAAAAAATCAGGAGGAAAGAACATGAACAATCTGGAAAGAAGAGACGCGCAGATGGCGTATATCTCCGACGAGTCGGTGATGGAGGAACAGAAGGTGTGCAGGAGGATCCTGCAGGAGCTGAACACTGTGGACCGTTCAGACTTTGAGAAGATCGGTGCGCTGGTGAAACAGCTGTTTGGAAAGTCGGAGGGCGCTTTTTTGAATCCGCCGTTTTACTGCGATTACGGTTCCCATATTGAGGTGGGGAAAAACTTTTTTGCAAATTATAACTGCACGATCATCGACGTCGCGAAGGTAAAAATCGGCGACAACTGCCAGATGGCGCCCAATGTGGCGATCTACACGGCCGGCCATCCGGTGCATCCGGTCGCCAGAAACTCTGCTTACGAGTACGGCATCGAGGTGACGATCGGCGACAATGTGTGGATCGGCGGAAACACGGTGATCCTGCCGGGCGTTCATATCGGAAGCAATACGGTCATTGGCGCCGGTAGTGTTGTGACAAAGGATACCCCCGACTGGGTCGTTGCGGTGGGAAATCCGTGCAAGGTGGTTCGCGAGATCACAGAGGAGGACAAACAGTATTACTATAAGGACAGAATGTTTGATCCGGAGGCTTGGGAAGTAATTTCCAAACTGCATCTTTAAATGACAAAGATAACCGGGCAGCGGATACTGTAAGAACCAAAAAAACAAAAAATAATCCTGGAAGCCCTTAAAGAAGTGAATTGCATTCTCCTGTACACTACTTTATAATAAAATCAGTGTGTGTCAAAAAGGGGGAAATGCTATGGAAAAAACACAAAAAGAGCGGTTATTTGAAGATTACCCGATCCCAAAAGCAGTTGCGTCTCTGGCGATACCGACGGTGCTCAGTTCACTGGTTATGGTTTTGTACAACCTGGCGGACACTTATTTTGTCGGTATGCTGAACGATCCGGTGGAAAATGCCGGAGTAGCGCTGGCGGCTCCTGTGCTGCTGGCTTTTAATGCGGTGAATAACCTGTTTGGCGTCGGGAGTTCCAGCCTTATGAGCCGGTCTTTGGGATGTAAGGATTATGAGACAGTGCGCCGCAGTTCTGCTTTTGGCTTTTACGGCGCACTGTTTTTCGGTCTTGTCTTTTCTCTGCTGTGTACGGTGTTCCGGACTCCGCTGCTTGCGCTTCTCGGTGCTGACGGCACAACGGTCGGCGCGACAAACGGTTATATGTTCTGGACTGTGACGCTCGGCGCGGCGCCTGCGATCCTGAACGTGGTTCTGGCATATATGGTCCGGTCGGAAGGTGCGTCGATGCATGCCAGCGTCGGAACGATGAGCGGTTGTTTTCTGAATATCATCCTCGACCCTATCTTCGTACTCCCCTGGGGGCTGGATATGGGAGCGGCAGGCGCAGGATGCGCGACGTTTATCTCCAACTGCGTAGCGTGCTGCTATTTCTTTGTCCTGCTCGCGGCGCGGAGAAAGAGCACTTATATCAGTGTCTCTCCCAGAAAGTTCACATTGGAAAAGAGGATCGTCCTGTCTGTCTTTGCGGTCGGGATTCCCGCTTCCATCCAGAATCTGCTGAACGTCACGGGAATGACGATCCTGAACAATTTTACGGCTTCCTACGGGGCCAATGCCATCGCGGCGATGGGAATCACACAGAAAGTAAACTCCGTTCCCACCCAGGTAGCGATGGGCCTTTCTCAGGGGATCATGCCTCTTGTCAGTTATAATTATGCCAGCGGAAACAGCACGCGAATGAAAAAAGCGATCAAGTTTTCCATGAAGATCTCTCTGAGCTTTCTGGTTGTCGTGGCCGCCCTGTTTTTCATCTTCCCGGGCGTGGTCACAAGACTGTTTATCGCGGATGCGGAGGTTGTAGCGTACGGAGAAAGGTTCCTGCGCGGATTTTCGCTGGCGATGCCGTTCCTGGCGATCGACTTTATGGCGGTCGGTATCTTCCAGGCAGTGGGTATGGGAAGAGAAGCGCTGATCTTTGCGCTGCTTCGTAAGCTTGCCCTTGAAATCCCTGCGCTGTTCGTCCTGAATTTCCTGGTACCGCTGTACGGGCTTGCCTACGCACAGTTTGTCGCGGAGCTGATCCTTGCGACTGTGGCGATCATTGTGCTGAAACGGCTGTTTGACCGGCTGAAACAGAGAGAAAACACGGACGGCGATGATGCAGCTGCCGCAAAGTGACAGATATAAATCCGGAAAAAGGAATGAAAAAAGGAAAGAGCCTCCGGCCATGCAAGGAATTCTTTGCATGGCCGGAGGCTTTTGTGTATGAAATAGGAAAAAACGGAATAAAATAAAAAACAGGAAGAAAATAACAGAAAGCAACCGTTCCGCCGGATGTGCGGTTGCAGGCATTGTGGGACCGGAAGCGGTAAGCGAGGAGCGGGAATGGAAGAAAAGTATCTCAGCAGGGATTCAGAACATTCAACAGGATGGATCGGTGAACAGACGGCCGCATGGGAATCTCCGGATTATCTCCAGAGGATCGAGGACCGGGAACAGGAAAAGTATCTCACCGAGTGGTGCAGGAAACATGAGAAGAAAGACAGGAAGAGAAGAAAAGAGAAAAGCGCAGACAGAGAATGAAAACGGCGCAGTGCGGTCCGCGGTCAAGAATTAACGTAGATTTTCCAGAGAATGCACACGGAACTTAACGTTGCTCTGCTAAAATGTGTGATACTACGGAGGAAACAGGAGGCAGAGAATACATGAAAAAAACCTATGTTCTTGACACGAATGTTCTGATCCAGACGCCGGAGGCGCTGGAGTGCTTCGAGGATAACCTGGTGGTTTTACCGCTGGCTGTGCTGGAAGAACTGGACAACCTGAAAAAGGCGGATGGAGAAAAAGGTGAGAACGCCAGGAAAGTGATCCGGAAGCTGGAGAAGCTCCGGACGAAGGGAAATCTTCTGGAAGGAGTGGAACTGCCGGGCGGCGGCATGGTCAGGGTCGAGAGAAACTTTGTCGATGTCCGTTTGCCGGAGGAACTTCCGGAAGAAAAAATGGACAACCGGATCCTGAAGATCTGTTTGGGGCTGACGCAGAAGGGTGAGACGGAGACGATCCTTGTGACCAAGGATATTCTCCTGCGGCTGAAGGCCCAGATCACCGGGATCCGGGCGGAGGATTTCGAGAGAGAACAGGTGTCGGACAGGGAAGAACAGTACGAAGGCCGCGTTGAGGTTTACGCGCCGGAGGAAAAATTTAAGGAATTTAAAAAGAAAGGGATCCCTGTGGAGGATGTCTATACGGTGGACAGCGAGGGAGAGCGAAACTGCCCGGAGCTGACAGAGAACGAGTTTGTGCTGATCCGGGCGGATCAGTCCAACCGGAAAACACAGCTTGGGAGAGTTGAGAATGGGAAGATCGTGAAGCTGGAATACCGGAAAAGCAGTCCTTATGGGATCACACCGCGAAGCGCCGGCCAGTATTTCCTGCAGGAGGCGCTGATGCAGCCGGCGAAAAAGGCGCCGCTTGTGATTGTCAAGGGTATGGCGGGGACGAGCAAAACCTTTTATTCTCTCGCTGTCGGACTGGAAAAGCTGATCAACCATCCGGAGGGTGAGTACCGGAGGATCCTGATCTGCCGGCCCAACGCCCAGTTTGACTCGGACATCGGATTTCTCCCGGGTGACGAGAAAGAGAAGATTTCTCCTCTTCTGCGTCCTGTGATCGACAACCTGGAACAGCTGATCGACATGAACGAGGAAGAGCGGTACCGGAATGAAAAGGAACTGCAGGATAAGATCGAAGAAATTTTTTCACGGGGTCTGATCCAGGCGGAGGCGATGAACTTTATCCGCGGACGCTCGATCGTCCGGACCTATCTGATCATCGATGAAGCCCAGAATATGACGCCGGGCCAGGTCAAGGGGATCATCACCAGAGCGGGAAAAGGAACCAAGATCATTCTCCTTGGAGATCCGGCACAGATCGACCGTCCGTTTCTCGACGAGAGGACGAACGGGCTCTGTTACGCGTCGGAACATATGAAGGGCAGTCCTCTGTGCTGGCAGATCACAATGAAGGCGGAGGAATGTGAGCGTTCAGAACTGGCGACGGACGCTATCCGGAGATTATAGAAAAGGGCAGGAAGTTATGGACATTCAGGAAACACGAAACGAAAAAGACACAAAAAAAAAATTAATGTATGACATGATCAGAAAAGATCCGGAGATCAATCTGCTGATCGAGAAGGGAAATGAGATGCTGGGCATCCTGGGGTATACGGAACATTCCGTCAAACACGCGGCGAAGGTTGCCAGAAACTCGGGAAATATCCTGAAAAAGCTCGGATATGGAAAGCGCACGATCGAGCTGAGCCGGATTGCCGGGTATATGCACGATATCGGAAACAGCATCAACCGCCACGATCATGCCCACAGCGGTGCGATCCTGGCGTACCAGCTGCTGAAAGAGCGGAATATGCCGCTGTCGGAGGCGATCACGGTGGCCTCTGCCATCGGGAATCATGACGAGAGCACCGGGACCGCGGTGGACGCTGTCTCGGCAGCGTTGATCATTGCGGACAAGACGGACGTGCGGAGAAACCGGGTGAGGAACCAGCAAATTTCCGGATTTGACGCCCATGACCGGGTCAATTACGCAGTTCTGTCGTCGGAGCTAACCGTGTCGGCGGACAAAAAGATGATCCAGATGGACATGGAGCTGGACGACAGTATGTGTACGGTTATGGATTATTTTGAGATCTTTCTGGAACGGATGGTCATGTGCCGCCGGGCGGCGGAACTGCTCGGCTGCCGTTTCAAACTCACGGCAAACGGCAGTAAACTTTGTTAGAGTCAATGGCCGGAAGGCTTTGCATCCAGCAGATCGTGTTCGGTTGTCAGATCAGCGCGGATCATTCGGATGAAAATGATCAGCAGAGGAAGGAGAGCCAGCCAGACGGCCTTTTCTTTCATTATCGGACATACAGCGGTGAGCAGGATACCGCCGGCCACGAAAGACAGGAGCATTTCAGCGTGAACAATTTCGCGATGGATCATGGTTCTGTCTTTTTTTTGTATCAGTTTTGCCAGCGCAATACCGATCTGACGAAGGTGATTGGTACAGAAAGTGGTTGCCATGGGGATTCCTTTTGTCTGACGGAAGGTATTGTACTGCATAGAGGCGATAAAATTAATCATGACTTGGACAATGTGATCCGGCCAGCTGAGAGGAATCAGACCGGCAGCCAGCAGCACAAGGATCTCCAAGCCGATCAGATACGTGTCCCACCGTAGGAATTTCAGGCGCTTTACCGGCGATGGGAGGATCTCTGAGAGAAATGCTCCGGAGAAATAGGCAAAGACCGGGATCAGATAATAACATCCACTCAGCCATTGTTTCTGACCGAAGGCCACGGCCATCATGACGAAGTTGGCGGTCTGGGCGTTGCAGAAGACGCCGCCTCGCAGAGTAAAGGTGTAGGCGCCCATCATTCCAGCGGTGCCCATCAGAAGTACATAAACCCACTTCTGTTCACAGACGAGAGATTTGGAATGGTCTGTAAGTGTTTTCATTTTATTTGCTCCTTGACTTGTTTTTTCATACATCTTATAATTTAAGATCAGCAAGTAACAAAATCAAACTGTTAATTTAAGTATAAGATACAAAAATTAATTGTATATTTGTCGGTTATCCGAAAGAAAGAACACTGGCGGAAATGACAAAGGATCAGGAGAAAGTGATAATGAATCTTCAGACGATGGATTATCTTATTGCCGTGGCGGAGGAACGGAGTATTTCCAAGGCTGCCGCACGGCTTCACATTACACAGCAGACGTTGAGCGCGCATCTGGCGTCTGTGGAAGAGGAGTTGGGCTGCCGCCTGTTTGAACGGTGTGTGCCTTTGAAAATCACATATGCCGGCGAAGAGTTTCTGAAGTATGCCCGCTCGATCCAGGAACAGGTGCAGAGAATGCGCCATACTTTTGATGCGATCAACGGGGAGGAGAAGGGACTGCTGAAGATTGGCATTACCAGCAATCGGGGAAGGATTATCCTGTCGCCGGTGATCCTTGATTTCCGGAAGATACACCCCGGAATTGAGCTGAAGATTGTGGAGGATACCAATGAAAACCTGATACAGAAACTGGAAAAAGGGGTGATCGATATCGGTATCTCGGATTTTTCTGTGGGAGACACAAGCATGAATGTTGCCCCACTGTATCGTGAACGGGTGGCCTTTTATATTGGAAAGAAACTGTTCTGTGAAACATACGGTGAGAGACAGGAGGAGGTTTTCCGACGAATCCAGAAAGGCAGAGAGCATAAGCTGTTGGAAGCCTGTCCGCTCCTGCTGGGCCACGAGCAGGACATCGCGGGAAAGTATGCCAGGAAATTTATGAAAAAGTCCGGAATACAGCCGCTTATCCGCGCGGAGGCAAAAAATCTGGCGCTTCTGATGGATCTGTGTGTGGAGGAGTTGGGAGGTTGTTTCTGCCCGGACATTATCGCAGCTCATGTACTGACAGTGGAAAAGAGGAAAAAATTGATCGAAATCACGTTGGGGGAGGAAGCAGAATATGAGATCTGTATCGGTTGGCGGGACGGCTGGCAGGTTATCGATTCGTTTGTGACCTCGGCGAGAAGACGGATGAATCTGATTTTTTGACAGCACTCATAAAGTGTACTATAATGAGAAAAAAATCGCTTTTCCGGCGGAATGAGGTGAGGAGAAAGTGAACAAGAGAAAAAACAGTGCGTCGGAGGCGGTCCGCAGGATCCATTTGTTTCCTCTGAGGCTGATCGCCGAGGGACTGGCGGTCGGAGTTGCCGCAGGACTGGTAGTGACGGTTTACCGGTGGCTTCTGCAGAAAGCCGGAGTCTGGCTGACGGCGGTGTTGGATGCCACTGTCGGGTCGCCCTGGAAAATGGCAGGATGGTTCGCTGTCCTGATCGTGATCGCTTTGGCGGTCGAAAAACTTGTGGAGTGGGAACCGATGATCTCCGGAAGTGGTATTCCCCAGCTGGAAGGGGAGATGTCCGGAAAATTGGACCAGACCTGGTGGAAGGTACTGCCGGCCAAGTTTTGCGGAGGGTTTCTCTGTCTGCTGGGCGGCCTTTCTCTCGGGCGGGAGGGTCCGTCTATTCAGCTTGGCGCTATGGCAGGGAAGGCGCTGGCGCGGCTGGTGTCCATCGGAAAGTCGGAAGAAAAGTATCTGCTGACTTGTGGAGCCAGCGCCGGACTGGCCGCAGCGTTCCATGCGCCTCTGGCGGGCGTTCTGTTCTCCCTGGAAGAGATACATAAAAACTTTTCGGTGTCGGTTCTGATCTCTGTGATGACCGCGTCGGTGACGGCGGATTGCCTGGCGTCCTTCTTTCTCGGGCGGGATCCTGTCTTTCAGTTTCGGATCTACGGGGACCTTCCGATGGAGTACTTCTGGATGGTATTGCTTCTGGGACTGCTGCTGGGTGTGTTCGGAGCGTTTTATAACTGGTTCACGCTGAAATCTCAGGAACTGTATCAGAGAGCAGCTTTTCTCAATTCCAGGACGCGTCTGCTCCTGCCGTTTCTGGCGGCAGGTGTCCTTGGCTATACGGTGCCAGCGCTGCTGGGCAGCGGCGGAAATCTGATCACGGAGATCACGGCGGACCAGCTGGGGATCGGCGCTGCGCTTCTGCTTCTGGCCGGAAAGTTTCTGTTCTCCGGGGTAAGCTTCGGCTCCGGAGCGCCGGGCGGAATTTTCTTCCCGCTGCTGGTGCTTGGCGGACTGGCCGGAGGGATTTTCGGAATGGGATGTTCGGAGCTTTTCGGGCTCCCTCCGGAGTATGTAAATAATTTTGTTCTTCTGGCGATGGCAGGTTACTTTACCGCCATTGTGCGGGCACCGCTGACAGGGATCATCCTGATTTTTGAGATGACCGGTTCGCTCAGTCAGCTGGAGACGCTGACTCTTGTGGCCGGCGCAGCGTTTGTGACAGCCGAGCTCCTGCGGTCGACGCCGATCTACGAGAGCCTTCTTCTGCGCATCCTGAAACGGCAGGGGATCGAGGTGCCGAAAGAAAATCAGGGAAAAGTGTTGAAAGAATACGTGGTCATGCACTGTTCTCGCGTCGAGGGGCGCAGGATCGCACAGGTTTCCTGGCCGGAACATGCCCTGATCGTGTCGGTTCGCCGTGGAACGGAGGAGATCCTTCCGAGAGGTTCCACCCGTCTGATGGCCAGCGATATGCTGTTGATCATGGTGGACGAGGATTGCGAGGGACCGGTCGGCGACAGAATTTCGGAACTCTGTGCTGAGCGGCCGGAAGAGTTTACAGAGATCTGACGGCGGCCTGAGAACAAGATAGTACAAAAAGAAGGCAAGATAGTACATCTGATACCCGAAAAAAAACTCTTGAATCCCAACACTGTCTGTTATAAAATACATGAAGTTCCGGGAATACGGCTATATTCCCGGACGACGGACAGTGAACAGCGTATGCTGTGAACTGTTCGCGGATATCACGGAAAGAAGAAATGAGGGGAGATAGAGTATGGAAAAGGCAAAAAGCAAGGCAGTCAAAGACCTGACGTCGGGATCGCCGACCCGGCTGATCCTGGGGTTTGCGATTCCCTTGTTGTTTGGTATGCTGTTTCAACAGTTTTACAGTATGGTGGACACGATCATTGTCGGACGTTTTCTGGGAGCAAATGCGCTGGCGGCGGTAGGTTCGACCGGGTCCATCAATTTTATGATCATCGGCTTCTGTATGGGCGTGTGCAACGGATTTGCGATCCCGGTTTCACAGATGTTCGGTGCGAGAGATTACCGTGCGCTGCGTAGATACGTGACCAACAGCGCCTGGTTGTCTGTGATCTTTGCGGCGGTTATGACGCTGGCGACCTGTATTCTCTGTCGACAGATCCTGGTATGGATGGACACTCCGGCGGATATTATTGACGGCGCTTACAGTTATATTTTCGTGATCTTCGCGGGCATCCCTGTGGTTTATCTTTATAATCTGCTCTCGGCGATCATCCGGAGTCTGGGAGACAGCAAATCTCCGCTGATCTTTCTCGGGATATCTTCGGTGTTAAATATTATTCTGGATATCCTTCTTGTGATGCCGATGGGCGTTGCGGGAACGGCGGTGGCGACAGTGGTTTCTCAGGGAGTTTCCGGTGTGCTCTGCCTCTTTTATATGAAGAATAAATTTGAAATCCTCCATTTTGAGAAAGACGACTGGAAATTTGAAAAGCGGTTTGCCCTGCGGCTGTGCGGAATGGGGATCCCCATGGGGCTTCAGTATTCTGTCACCGCGATCGGAAGTGTGATCCTCCAGACGTCCGTCAATTCTCTGGGTTCCCTTGCGGTGGCGTCTGTGACTTCTGCGTCGAAAATCTCACAGTTTTTCTGCTGCATGTTCGACGCTCTGGGCTCTACGATGGCGACGTTTGCGGGGCAGAATGTGGGTGCGAAGAAACTGGACCGTGTGGACCGCGGAATCCTTTCCAGTTCTGTGATCGGCGCGGTTTATTCCGTGATTGCATTCTTGGTGCTTTTCCTGTTCGGAAACTACATTGTTCTTCTTTTTGTGGACAGTTCCGAGGTGGAGATCATCCGGAATGCAAGACAGGTACTTCTGGTAAATTCGGCGTTCTATATTCCACTGGTATTTGTCAATGTGGTGCGTTTTGCGATCCAGGGAATGGGTTATTCCAAACTGGCGATCCTGGCCGGGGTGTGTGAGATGGTGGCCCGTTCCATCGTCGGATTTGTCTTTGTGCCTTTGCTTGGATTCCAGGCGGTTTGTTTTGCCAATCCGGTGGCGTGGATCATGGCGGATCTGTTTCTGATCCCGGCGTATCTGCGTCTGTCCAGGCTCATGAAACGGCAGTTTGGCGTCGGATAAGCGGCCGGGATTGAATCGATGGAAGGGTGGAAAGAAAACGGCAGAATTGCATCAAAAGGGCATCGATATTCTGAATAAAAAATGACAAAAACATAAACAATTCTTAATATTTGTGCCGGAAGGTATACAGTTCCGACTGATTTCTATATAATATGGGTCAGTCGGAACTGTTTTTTTCTTCCGCAGGAGAGGTCTTGGAAGTGTTCTGCGGAAGAAATATAGATACGGTCCGCTGAGTGAAAAACAGGGGAGGAATTTACGTAAGATGAACATCCGGACGATTGGAGAATACGGAAAGGTGCTGGAGGCGGCCGGGTTGCTGAAAAACAGGGTCTCTGAGACAGTGTCAGAGAGGACCGTGTCTCAGATATCCTGCTTTTCCAGAGAAGTACGGCCGGGAACGCTATTTTTGTGCAAAGGAGCGGCGTTTCGGGAAACGTATCTGTCGGAGGCAGTGCTGCGGGGAGCGGTGGCCTATGTCAGTGAGCGGGAATACGCGGCAGGCCGGGAAATCCCCTGCCTGCTGGTGCGGGATATCCGCGGCGCTATGGCAGTACTGGCGGAGACTTTTTATGAACATCCTGCGGATTTTCTTCGGATTATCGGCGTCACAGGGACGAAGGGAAAAACCACGACGGCATATTATATCCGTTCGATCGTGGATACCTGGCTGGCGGAGAATGGGCAGAGACCGTCGGCTCTTTTGAGCTCTATCGAAAATTATGACGGAGTCAGCCGCACGAGGGCGCAGCTGACGACCCCGGAGCCTCTGGAGCTCCAGAAATATCTGAGAACTGCCGTGGATGCAAAGGTTTCCTATCTGACGATGGAAGTCTCTTCCCAGGCGCTGAAGCTTCAGCGGATCGGCCACATGAAAATGGAGACGGGGGGTGTTTCTGAATATTTCCAGAGATCACATCAGCCCTCTGGAACACAAGGATTTTGAAGACTATTTTCAGTCCAAACTGCAGTTGTTTTCTCACTGCAGAAAGGTATGTGTGAATCTGGATGCAGAGCATGTGCAGAGAGTTCTGGATGCAGCTTCCTGTGCGGAGCGTGTCATTACGTTTGGAACCTGTCAGGAGGCGGAAATAAGGGGAAGCGGGATTCGGATGGAGAAAGGAAGACTGTGCTTTCGGCTGATGATGCCCGGTTATGAAGGTGAGGTATGCATCCCGATGCATGGGACCTTCAACGCGGAAAATGCTCTGGCTGCTGCTGCCGCTTGTTTCTCCATTGATATCCCGCCGCAGATGATTGTGAAGGGACTTTCGACGGCAAAGGTCAGCGGCAGGATGGAAGAGTATAAGAGCAGAGATCGGAAACGGACGGTTCTGGTAGACTATGCGCACAACCGTCTGAGTTTTGAAAAACTTTTTGAGTCTGTGCGGATGGAATATCCCGGACAGCCTGTGTTTGTCATTTTCGGATGTCCCGGCGGAAAGGCGTATAACCGGAGAAAGGATCTGGCGCAGGTGGCGGACCGGTATGCGGACAGGATCTATCTGGCGCCGGATGATCCGGGCCCTGAGAATCCTCGGGAGATCGCCAGGGAGATCATGAGCCATTTTCACAGAAAAAGGCACACCTGTGTTTATGTGGATGACCGAGGGGAGGCAGTGCGGATGGCGTTGGAGGAGGCGGAGCCCGGAACGATCCTTCTGGTCCTGGGGAAAGGCTGCGAGTCGACACAGCGATATGCGGATGGGGTTCGCCCTTGCCTCCCGGACGGCGAGCTTGTTCAGATGGCGCTGGATGAGTACGACAGGAAGCACGACGCCAGTGCATAATGGCGGTTAGGGCTAAATAACGTGTTAAATAATTATCTATCAAACGTAGCAAAGTGCATAAAAAATACTTTTAAAACTGTCATTAAAAAGATAAAAAAACGAATGAGAAAATTTTTATAGAACGAAAATTTGGCAGTTTTGTAGAAATTCGGCGGAGAGTGCAAGGAATTTGCACTCTCCGCTTGTTAAGTAAATAACAAAATGCTATAATAAATACCATTGAACAGACCGTTTCTGCTCCGACAGGGAGCGGAAACACAGACAGTAAAAGATTTCAAGGAGGATTGTTATGCGTTCAACAGAAGGTGGAAACAAAATTGTCGTTATTGGAGCAGGTAATGTAGGAGAGACAATTTGCTACACATTAATGCTCAAAACCCAGGTCAGCGAGATCGTTCTGATCGACTTAAATGAAGACCGTGCGAAGGGTGTCGCTCTGGATATCTCCCACGGAACCGCGTATTACAGCCAGGTAAAGATCCGTAAAGGCGGTTATTCCGAATGTGCGGATGCCGACATCATCATTGTGACCGCAGGTGTTCCCCGTAAAGAAGGACAGACCCGTCTGGATCTTGCAAAGACAAACACAGGAGTTGCGCGCTCCATCGCGAGAAGTATTATGGAATATGCAAAGAATCCGATCATCATCGTTGTATCCAACCCGGTAGACGTCAATACGTATCTGATCCAGAAAGAGACCGGGCTTCCGAACGGCCGTGTGATTGGTACCGGAACCTCTCTGGATACCGCACGTTTTCGTTATCTTCTGGCAAGACACTGCAAAGTGGATATCCGTGATATCCAGGGATATATTCTCGGAGAGCACGGCGACAGCCAGGTTCCTGTATGGAGCACCGTCAATATCGCAGGTGAGCCGGTAGATCACTTCCTTCCGGCCGATCCGGTAGAAGCGGAAAACAAGAAAAACGAGATCGCGACCAAGGCACGTACTGCCGGCGCAGACGTTATCTCTCTGAAAGGCGCGACGTTTGACGGCATCGCCATGTCCGTTCTGCGTATCGTTGAGTCCATCCTGAAAGATCAGAATACCGTTCTTCCGGTTTGCCATGTTTTGGATGACAGCTTTGGATCCATGTCGGGCGCACCGATCAGCCTTCCCTGTGTAGTGAATGTGGAAGGAATCTCCAGAGTACTGAAAGTCACGATGACGCAGGAAGAACTGGATGCCGTAGAACACTCTGCAGCGGTACTGAAAGATTTTATCGCACAGGTGGAAGCATAAATAATAGAATGAACCCGTTTGAACGAAAGGAGCAATCCCATGACTTACAGTTATTTTCCGGGCTGTACGCTGAAAAATAAGGCAAAGGATCTGGATAAATACGCGCGGGAGTGCGCGAAGGTGCTGGGCTTTGAGCTGGAGGAGATTCCGGAATGGCAGTGCTGCGGCGCTGTTTATCCGCTGGCCTCCGACGAGATCGCGACGAAGCTTTCCAGTGTCCGCGCCCTGAAGGACGCAAAGGCGAAGGGACAGGATCTTGTCACTGTCTGTTCCGCCTGTCATCACGTGATCAAGCGCGTGAACGACGATATGGCAAATGTGGAGGAGATCCGCACAAAGGTCAACAACTATATGGCGGACGAGGAGCCTTACCAGGGAGAGACAAAGGTTCTCCATTATCTGGAGGTTCTGCGCGATGTCGTTGGCTTTGACAAAATCAAAGAGAAAGTGGTTCATCCCCTCAAGGGAAGAAAAATCGGCGCCTATTACGGATGTATGCTGCTGCGTCCCAGCGTGACGATGCAGTTTGATGATCCTGAGAATCCGACGATCATAGAAGACTTTATCCGGGCAATCGGTGCGGAGCCGGTGGTGTACCCGATGCGAAACGAGTGCTGCGGCGGTTATATTTCCCTGAAGGATAAGCCGATGGCGGCAAATATGGTGGATCAGATTATGGATTCCGCTTCCTGGAAAGGCGCCGGGGAGCTGATCACCGCCTGTCCGCTCTGTATGTATAACCTGAGAAACAACGGCACGAAACAGGGACTGCCGGTTACATATTTTACCGAACTTCTGGCTGAGGCTCTCGGAATCAAAGAGGAGGTACAGGCATGAAAGCAGATGCAAAAATGGCACAGCGGATCAGAGAGATCAGCGGCGTCGACACGAGAAAATGCATGAAATGCGGAAAATGTTCGGCTTCCTGTCCCGCATACAACGAGATGGATATCCGCCCGCATCAGTTTGTTTCCTATGTCCAGAATGGAAATGTCGAGGCGCTGATGAATTCAAAATCGATCTGGAAATGTCTTTCCTGTTTTGCATGCGTGGAAAGATGTCCAAGAGACGTAAAACCTGCAAAGGTCATCGAAGCAGTGCGGCTCAGCGTAATCCGTCAGAGAGGCGAAACCTATCTGTCTCCGGACGAGGTTCCCGCACTTCTGGACGACGAGACGCCGCAGCAGCTGCTGGCAAGCGCATATCGCAAATACAGAAAGTAAGGAGAGAAAGAAAGTGCAAAGAATAGGAGTATTTGTCTGTCATTGCGGAACAAATATCGCGGGCACGGTGGATGTGAAACGGGTTGTGGAAGCCGTGAAAAAAGAGCCGGGCGTTGTGTATGCGGAAGATTACCAGTATATGTGTTCCGAGGCCGGACAGCAGAAAATCGCAGATGCCGTAAAGAACGAGCATCTGACCGGGATCGTGATCTGTTCCTGTTCCCCGCGTATGCACGAGGGAACTTTCCGCAAGGCGGCGGAGAAAGCCGGTCTGAATCCGTATCTGGTGGAGATCGCCAACATCCGTGAGCAGTGTTCCTGGATCCACAAGGATATCGAAGAGGGAACCGAGAAGGCAGTGATCCTTGCGAGAGCGGCCATTGCGAAAGTGATGCTGAACGCGCCGCTGCAGCCGGGCGAAAGCCGTGTCGTAAAGCGTGCGCTGGTCATCGGAGGCGGGATCGCCGGCATCCAGACCGCTCTGGATATCGCGGACGCAGGCTATGAGGTAGATATCGTCGAGAAAACTCCGAGTATCGGAGGAAGAATGTCCCAGCTGGACAAAACTTTCCCAACGCTGGACTGTTCTTCCTGTATCCTGACTCCGAAGATGGGAGAAGTCAACGCCCACGAGAAGATCAACATCTTTACATACAGTGAGGTGGAGAAAGTTTCCGGATTTGTCGGCGACTTCTCCGTGGACATCCGCAAAAAAGCAAGATATGTGGATATGGACAAATGTACCGGCTGCGGTCTGTGCCAGGAAAAATGTCCGTCCAGAAAAACCCCGAATGAATTCAACCGCGGACTGAATACCCGGTCTGCGATTTACACGCCGTTCGCTCAGGCTGTTCCAAACGTGCCGGTCATCGACACGAACGCGTGTATCAAATTCAAGACCGGCAAGTGCGGGATCTGTTCCAAAGTCTGCGCGGCTGGAGCTATCGATTACACCCAGAAGGATGAGATCATCACCAGAGAGTACGGCGCGATTGTCGTAGCTACCGGTTTCGATACCATCAACCTGGATAAATTCGACGAATATTACTACAATCAGAGCAAGGACGTCATCACCGCGCTGGAGCTGGAGCGTCTGATGAACGCCGCGGGCCCGACCGGCGGTAACGTGGTGCGTCTGTCCAACGGGGAACATCCGAAGAATATCGTGTTCATTCAGTGTGTCGGTTCCCGTGACGTGACCTGCCGCGGGAAGAGTTACTGTTCGAAGATCTGCTGTATGTACACAGCAAAACAGGCGATGCTTCTGAAGGATCATTATCCGGATGTGGATGTGCATGTGTTCTACATAGATGTGCGTACGCCGGGTAAGAACTTCGACGAGTTCTACCGCCGCGCAGTGGAAGAGTATAATGTGGATTACATCAAAGGCCAGGTAGGAAAGGTTTCCGAGGCGGAGAACGGCCGTCTTCTGGTACAGGGCGTCGATCTTCTCGACAACCGCCAGATCAGGATGGAGGCCGATCTCGTTGTCCTTGCGACTGCCATCGAGCCGAACAAGGATGTGCGCAAGATCGCTACCATGCTGACCGCGAGCATCGACAACAACAATTTCCTGACTGAGGCACATCCGAAGCTTCGTCCGGTGGAATCCCCGACTGCGGGAATCTTCCTGTCCGGCGTTTGCCAGGGACCGAAGGATATTCCGGAAACGGTTGCCCAGGCCGGAGCGGCGGCGATCAAGGTTGTCGGCCTTCTGGCAAAGGATAAATTGGTGACCAATCCGTGTACCGCACAGTCCAATCCTCTGTTCTGTAACGGCTGCTCCGCCTGCGAGAAGGTATGTCCGTACGGTGCAATCTCCTATGAGGAGCAGCAGGTGATGGACGGAGGTGTTCGTGAGAACCGCCGTGTAGCGGTGGTCAACAGCGCGCTGTGCCAGGGATGTGGTGCTTGTACCGTGGCCTGCCCGTCCGGAGCGATGGACCTGAAAGGATTCTCCAACCGACAAATTCTCGCGGAGGTAGATGCAATATGTCGATAGAAGCAAAGAATGAAAACAAAGAATTCAAGCCATTGATCGTGGCTTTCTGCTGTAACTGGTGCTCCTATGCAGGCGCGGATCTGGCAGGTTCCAGCCGTCTGACCTATCCGGCGGACGTGAAGATCATCCGTGTGCCGTGTTCCTGCCGTGTCAATCCGCTGTTCATCCTTCGTGCGTTCCAGAGAGGCGCCGACGGCGTGATCATGTGCGGCTGTCATCCGGGAGACTGCCATTATTCCACAGGGAATTATTATGCGAGACGCCGTATGACGCTGTTGTTCTCCATGCTGGATTATCTGGGCGTGGAAAACGGACGTACCCGTGTGGAATGGGTTTCTGCCGCGGAGGGCGTGAAGTTCTCCCAGACGATGAATGAATTTGTGGAGAAGATCCACAGCCTCGGAGAAAATGTCAGATTGGAGGATTTACGATGCAAGAAGAATTGATCAGACGTGCCAAAGAACTGCTCAGCGACGGCACCGTAGTCCGCGTGATGGGGTGGAGAAAAGGCGATATGTCCTTCAATCCGGAACCCGCGCTGTTCGAGAGTGAGGACAGCCTTTCTGAGTTTGTCTATGACGGATTTTGCGGAGCGAATCTAAGTAAATATATGATCAAGCTGAGCAAGCTGGAAGGAAAGACACTGGTATTCCTGAAACCCTGCGATACCTACAGCTTCAATCAGCTTGTGAAGGAGCACCGGGTAGACCGGGAAAAAGCATATATCATCGGCGTCGGCTGCGATGGAAGCCTTGACGTGGACGCGATGAAGGAAAAGGGAGCGAAGGGAATCCGGGAGATCGCCGAGGACGGCGATACCGTAAAGGTAAGCGCGATCTACGGCGATAAAGAATTTGCCCGCGAGGATGTGATCCTGGAGCGCTGCCGTGCCTGCAAAGGCGGAAAGCACATGGTGTACGACGAGCTGGCGTCCAATGCGGACGAGGAAAAGCCGGCGAGAGACGGACGGTTTTCCATGGTGGAAAAGATCGAGGCGATGGATCCAAAGGAGCGTTTCGCTTTCTGGCAGAACGAGCTGTCCCGCTGTATCCGGTGCAACGCCTGCCGGAATGTCTGTCCTGCCTGCAGTTGTATCAAATGTGTCTTCGACAATGACCGCTACGATACGGCGCAGAAGGCAAACTTTGACACCTTCGAGGAGCAGATGTTCCATATTATCCGCGCGTTCCATGTGGCCGGACGGTGTACCGACTGCGGTGAGTGTTCCCGCGTGTGCCCGGAGCATATCCCGCTGCACCTTCTGAACCGGAAATTTATTAAGGATATCAATGAATTCTACGGCGACTATCAGGCCGGCGAAGACACGGACAGCCGTGCGCCGCTGACCAACTTCACCACAGAAGATGTAGAGCCTTCGATTGTTCAGGAAAGGGGTTAAGGGATGTATAAGATAAAAAAAGAACAGCTTTCCGCTCTTTTGGAGACTGTAGGAAGAAATATGGATCTGTACCTGCCGGTGAACAACAACGGAAAGACGAATTTTGGCATCTGGACCGAAGATGCCAGGGTCGATCTGGAGACCTTAAAAACCGTGAAATCCCCAAAGGACGCGTTCTTCCCGCAGAGTGAAGTTCTGTATTCCTGCTATAAGGATGCGAAGAAGATCGAGATCACTCCGCAGGAACTGGTCAGCCGGGATTTTGTGATCTTCGGCGTCCGCCCCTGTGACGTGCGCGCGTTTGAAGTCCTTGACCGGGTATTCCTGGCAGAGCCGGCGGATACCTACTATGCGGCGAGAAGAGAACACGGCATCGTCGTATCTCTGGCGTGCCATGAGCCGGAGGAGTCCTGCTTCTGTAAAGTGTTCGGCATCGACGCGGCGGCTCCGGAAGGGGACGTTGCCATGTGGGCGGTGAACGACACATACTGTATGGAAGCCAGAACCGAAAAAGGAGAGAAATTCCTGGAACTGGTGAAAGAATATCTGGAGCCGGCCGGGGATGAGGAAAGCGCCGCTGTGACTGCGGAGCAGGAAGCGATCCGGGAGATCATTGAGAAACTTCCTTACAGCCATCTGTCTCTGGAGGGATGGGACGGAAACGCGACTAAAGAAAGGTTCGATGATCCCCGCTGGAAGGAACTGTCCGACGCCTGCCTGGCCTGCGGAACCTGTACCTTCTCCTGCCCGACCTGCCAGTGTTACGATATCAAGGATTTCAACACTGGTCACGGGGTACAGAGATACCGCTGCTGGGATTCCTGTATGTACTCCGACTTTACGCTGATGGCTCACGGCAACAACCGTACGACTCAGCTGCAGAGATTCCGTCAGCGCTTTATGCATAAGCTGGTTTACTATCCGGCCAACAACGGCGGAATGTATTCCTGCGTGGGCTGCGGCCGCTGTGTGGAAAAATGTCCGCAGGGACTGAACATCGTCAAGGTCATCAAACGGATGGGAGGCTCAAAGTAATGTGTAATTGTGGAAGCGAAGAGAAGAAAAATGCGCTGCTGCCGCAGGTGGGTGTGATCACGGATATCCGTCAGGAGACGCCGGACGTAAAGACCTTCCGTATCGTAAAACCTGACGGCACAAAGCTGTTTGAACATATGCCGGGACAGTGCGCGATGCTCTGTGTTCCGGGAGTCGGAGAGGGAATGTTTTCCATCACTTCTTCCCCGACCAACAAAGAATACCAGGAGTTTTCCATCAAGGAGTGCGGTGTCCTGACAACCTACCTTCACAATATGGAAGTGGGCGATGAGATCCTGGTGCGCGGACCTTATGGAAATCATTTTCCTGTGGAGACAGTCCTCAAGGGACAGAATCTGCTGTTTATCGCCGGCGGTATCGGACTTGCGCCGCTGCGTTCCGTGATCAATTATGTGCTGGACAACCGGGAGGATTACGGGACCGTGGATATCGTGTACGGTTCCCGTTCCGCGGATGACCTGGTGCAGCTGAAGGAGATCCAGGAAAAATGGATGAATGCCAAGGATACAAAGGTACATCTGACCATCGACCGGGAGCAGGAAGGCTGGGACGGCCATGTGGGATTTGTTCCGAATTATGTGAAGGAACTGAACATGTCTACGGACAAAGTCGCTCTGATCTGCGGTCCGCCGATTATGATCAAGTTTACGCTGCAGGGTCTGCAGGAAGTCGGCTTTGATAAGACTCAGGTGTATACCACGCTGGAACTCCGGATGAAATGCGGCGTCGGCAAGTGCGGCCGCTGCAACATCGGAAGTAAGTATGTCTGCAAGGACGGACCGGTGTTCCGCTGCGACGAGATCGACGAGTTACCGAACGAGTATTAAACATCATATTTTGGAGGATAGAGAGAAATGCAGGAAATGGTAAATATTTTCATCTTCGGCAAGAAGTATTCCGTGCCCGG
>ERZ1643246.1738-NODE-1738-length-22823-cov-11.977205_pt1 | contig 22823 bp, 16 predicted proteins | sample MGYA00579265_ERZ1643246 | MGnify/ENA primary metagenome ERZ1643246 (study PRJEB29033, sample SAMEA4952261) | chicken gut metagenome | biome: Broiler Chicken; feature: Gastrointestinal Tract; material: Caecum | place: Ireland | collected 2018 | study: Broiler...
CGGCGTGATGACAGTGTCAGGATACACCTTCCCCCCGGGGGAAGGTCAAGTAAAAGTTTTGGCAGACTGTGAAAATGGAAAAAAGTCCCGCCTGTCCGGAACAGTTTAGAACAATTTATTCAAAATATCGGTTCTGAGATAGAAAGCGTGGTAGGATCACATTGGTGATCCGTATGAAATATCCAAGACTCAGACAGATGCGCATAGAAAACCATATGACGCAGAAAGACGTTGCCGAACAATTGGCGTGCAGCCAGAACTGCTATTCAAAGTACGAAAGAGGCGAACGTGAGATGCCGCTGAGATATTGGGTCCAACTGGCCGGATATTATCGGGTCAGTCTTGACTATTTGGCGGGACGCACTGACAAGAAAGAACCGCACCATTTTGGCGGGCGGCGATGAGTTCATTTCTTTATGCGCCCTGCCGCCAGCATGAAGAGCACGCCGATGACGCCGAAGGCCAGGCACATGCCCAGCATGGCGCCGGCGCCGCCCCAGTCGATGGCGTACCCGGCCAGAAAGTTGCCGAACATGGCCCCCAGCCCGTTGGAGGCGATCATCATGATGGACTGGCCCTTCACCTGGTCCTCCGGGGCGACGTTGGCGTTGGCGTAGTACACGGAGGCGGGGGTGAACAGCCCGTACCCCAGCAGCTGGATGGGCTGTACCAGCAGAAGTCCCGTCAGGCCGGGGGCCAGCAGGAACAGCAGGGGCTTCACCGCCATGAAGCAGATGGAGATCCGCAGGGTCCCCGCAGCGCCGAACCGGCGGAACAGGGGCGTGAACAGCAGCGCCGCCGGCAGCTCCGACGCGCCCATCAGGAACAGGGCCAGGCCCAGGTGGCCCTGGTCGCCGCCCCGGTCCGTGACAAGGTTCACCATGAAGCTGACGATGGGCATGATGGCCGCCAGGGCGAAAAACAGGCTCACCAGCGTCAGGGTGAAGGAGCGGCTGCTCTTCAGGATGTACAGGATCGAATGGGGCTGCTGACCCTGTGCCCGGGGCGGCAGAGCCTCCCTTGGAAAGGCGGGGTACAGGGCCACGGCCGCGATCATCAGCACCAGCAGGGCCATGTGGGTCAGCAGCAGGCTCTCCGTGCCGAAGCGCACCGCCTGCTGGCCGCACACCACACAGGCCAGGGCATAGGACAGAGACCCCAGCCCCCGGCTGAGGCTGTAGGACACAGGGACTCCGGCGGCGATGAACTGCACCGCCATGGAGTCCAGCAGGGGGTAGGCGTTCAGTTCCAGGATGCCCAGGGCCAGAAAGATCACCGCCGTGCCCCAGAAGCCGGGGCGGGTGGCATAGAACACCCCGTTGACCCCCAGGGCCAGCACCAGGCAGACGTTCAGCAGGCGCTTGATGGGAACCTCCGGATGGCGGTCCGCCCAGCCGCCCAGCAGGGGCTGGGCCAGGATGCCCGCAAAGCACCGGATGGAGGCGAACACGCCCGCCTCTCCGCTGGTGAAGCCCCGGCCCAGCAGCAGGGACGTCTGATAGCCCGCAAAGACGGCGAACAGGGCCCAGTAGACCACATGGACCAGCGTGTAGGAGACATTCAGCCGCCGCAGAGAGGGAAAGGAGGTCATACCGTCTCCTTTCCCGGGACCAGCAGTCCCAGCAGTGGCTCGAAGTCCACCCCCTCCCGCATGGGCAGGTCCTCCGCCGCGGTCCGCTCCGCGCAGGCCCGGACGAAGCCCGCCGCCTCTCCGGCGGCCTCGGCGAGAGATGCGCCCCGTACCAGCGCCCCGGTGAGGACGCTGGAGAACACGTCGCCGGTGCCGTGGAACTCGTGGGCGATGTAGGCGGTCTGGACCACCTGGGTCTGACCGGTGCGGGCATCAAAGCACACGGCGCCGGTCTGGCCGGGAGCCAGGGAGGCCCCGGTCAGCACCACGGAGCGCCGGCCCTCCAGGCTCAGCCGCTCCGTGATCTGCCGCAGGCCGGCCTCCCCGGCGGGCAGCGTCTCATAGGGCTGGCCCAGCAGCAGCGCCGCCTCCGTCAGATTGGGGGTGATGACGTCCGCCAGCGCCGCCAGGCGGGCCATGCCGTCGCACATGGCGGCGGTGTAGGTCTGATATATCCGGCCGAAATCCCCCATCACCGGGTCCACCACCACGATGGTCCCGGACCGCCGGAACCGGCGGATGAAATCCTCTACAATGCCGATCTGCCGCTCGCTGCCCAGAAAGCCGCTGTAGATGGCCTGGAACTCCAGGCCCAGCCGGGCCCAGTGGGCGGCGACCCTGGGCATCTCGTCCGTCATGTCCAGAAAGGTGAATCCCTCGAACCCGCCGGTGTGGGTGGAGAGAAACGCCGTGGGCAGGGGGCAGCACTGGACCCCCATGGCGGAGAGGATGGGGATGGCCACCGTGAGGGAACACCGGCCGAAGCCGGACATGTCGTGAATGGCAGCAACGCGTGGGGTCGTCATGGTACGCTTCCTCTTTTCAATGAGATGGAACGGCCCGCGTGGAAGCGGGCCTTCACAAAAAGGCCGCCGCGAACGGTACATCGTCCGCGGCGGTGTGGTGCGGGTAACAGGACTTGAACCTGCACGGTTTCCCAATGGAACCTAAATCCATCGTGTCTGCCAATTCCACCATACCCGCAGGTCTGCCGCCGGGGCGGCGCCTGAACAGTTGCAGTATAACACATCTCTGCTTTTCGGACAATAGGAAAATCAGCGTCCGGCGAAAATCCAAAAGACCGCAGCCGCCGGAGAACGGCTCTCTCCAGCCATCCGGCGGGAGAAGATCTACCGGGCTTGTTGCAAAATGTAACGCTGTATCGGCTAACATTCAACGTTTTGTGATACATTTTCCGCGCCGGAGGGGCAGTGACGCTGGAAATCCCGCCGTTTCTGCAGGTTTCAGGGGGATGCAGCCTCGCTGAGAGTTGGCATAAAAATTGCTTTATATCAGGGACAGGATCACGACCCCCTCCGGTCTCGCCCCCGGAGCGGTGGGTCCATTCCAAATGCGTAATAATGATGATGAAAAGGAAGGTTTTTATCATGGAGCAAGAAAAAGGACTGCTGGAAGGCGTCGTTGTTCTGGACCTGACCCGTGTGCTGGCCGGCCCCTATTGCGGTGCGCTGATGGCGGATATGGGCGCCACGGTCATCAAGGTCGAGCAGCCCGGCAAGGGCGATGACAGCCGGAGCATGGGCCCCTTTGTCAACGATCAGAGCGTTTACTATGCGAACTTCAACCGCAGCAAGATGGGTGTCACCCTGAACCTGAAGGACCCCGAGGCCAAGGAGATCTTCAAGGAGATGGTGAAGAAGGCCGACGTGGTGATCGAGAACTATCGCCCCGGCACCATGGAGAAGCTGGGCCTGGGCTACGATGTGCTGAAGGAGATCAACCCCGGCATCATCTACGGTGCCTGCTCCGGCTTCGGCCACACCGGCCCCTACAGCAAGCGCGCGGGTTATGATATCGTCGGCCAGGCCATGGGCGGTCTGATGAGCACCACCGGCTGGCCCGGCGGCCCCGCCACCCGCTGCGGCACCCCCATGGGCGACGTGCTGGGCGGCCTGAATCTGACCGTCGGCGTGCTGGCGGCCCTGGTGAACAAGCAGAAGACCGGCCTGGGCGAAAAGGTCGATGTGGCCCTGGTGGACTCTGTGGCCTCCGCCATGGAGAACATCACCATGATCTATCAGTCCACCGGCCGCATCCCCCAGCGCATCGGCAACCGCTATGAGTCCACCTATCCCTATGACGTGTTCCCGGCCAAGGACGGCGACGTGGTCATCGCCGCCGGCAACGCCAAGCTGTGGAAGATCCTGTGCAGCGTGATGGGCAAGCCCGAGCTGGCCGACGATCCCAAGTTCGTGGGCATCCAGGAGCGCATCGCCAACCACGAGGAGCTGCGGGCCATCATCTGCGACTGGACCAAGGACTACACCATCGACGAGATCGACAAGATGCTCAACGACGCCGGCTGCCCGGCCTGCCCGGTGAACACCATCGACCGGCTGGTGAAGGATCCCCAGATCGCCGGCGCCCGGGGCATGTTCCCGGAGATCGATCAGCCCGGCATGGGCAAGCTGCAGATCACGGCCATGGCCCAGAAGCTGACCCGCACCAAGTCCTGCCCCCGGAAGGGCGCGCCCCTGCTGGGCGAGGACAACGCCGCCATCTATGGCGAGATGCTGGGCTTCGACGAGGCCAAGCTGGCCGAGCTGAAGGAGAAGGGCGTCATCTGATTTTCAAGGAGGCTTTCTTTTACCATGAGCAAGCAAGTTGAAGTCATTGAAGTGGGGCCCCGGGACGGATTCCAGAGCGTCAAGTGCGCCCCCATCACCACGGAGCAGAAGCTGACCGTCATCGACCAGCTGGTGGCCGCCGGTGTGAAGCATATCGAGTACACCTCCTTTGTCAGCCCCAAGGCCATCCCCCAGCTGGCGGACGCCGCCGACGTGACCCGGGTGGTGCTGGAGAAGTATCCCGGCCTGGACCTGTTCGCCCTGATCCCCAACCTGCGGGGCGCGCAGAACGCCTATGAGCTGGGCCTGCGGCGGGTGTGCTACGTGGTCTCCCTCAGCAAGAGCCACAACAAGGCCAACATCAACCGCACCCACGAGCAGTCCCTGGAGGCTTACAAGGAGATCCGGGCCGCCTATCCCGACCTGGACATCATCGTGGACCTGGCCACCACCTTCGGCTGCCCCTTCGAGGGGAAGTATGACGATCCCGCCGCGGCGGTCAACTTCCTGAAGGACTATGTGGACGCCGGCATGAAGACCTGCTGCCTGTGCGATACCATCGGCATCGCCGATCCTGCCCAGGTGCGTGCGGTGATCAGCGCCGTGAAGGAGGCCTATCCCGATCTGGACCTGATGGTCCACTTCCACGATACCCGCGGCCTGGGCATGGCCAACACCCTGGCGGCCATGGAGATGGGCGTCACCAAGGTGCAGGCCGCTCTGGGCGGCCTGGGCGGCTGCCCCTTCGCCCCCGGCGCATCCGGCAACCTGTCCACGGAGGATGTGGTGTGGGCCCTCAATGAGATGGGCTATGACACCGGCATCTCCTTCTCCAAGCTGCTGGCTGCCGCCAAGGCTCAGGTGCAGGCCATTCCCGGCACTTACAGCGGCCACCACATCAACGTGGAAAAAGAGACCCCCTGCAAGCCCGAGCGATAAAGAAACCACACACACTCACCCCGCCCCCTTCCGAAACGGAAGGGGGCGGGGCTTTTCTTTTCCGGCGGATCCGGGCGCAGGGGCCTGGTGCTTCGGACAGACGCCTGGGGACCGGGACGCTCCTGCGGAGGCACCGCGCAAGAGAAAAGCGGGCGGCGGGATGCGCGGAGCAAAACGGCTCTGCGCCCGGCCGCTCTGGAGCGAGGCGGATGCCGGTGTCCGGAGAATCGGTCTCCGGTATGGGTGTGGGACCGCCCGGCTTTCCCGGCGGCTGGCCGTGTCCTGCCGGAAAAGGCGGCGGAGAGGATGGGCTGTCCACCCCGAAGGCGCGCCACCGGAAATGACCGGAGCGCGCCGGGAGCAGAGCGCCGCCGGGTGGTCCGCCGGCAGCCGTGGATCCTGCCGGAGCGGAAACGGGGGGAACCGGCGGGCGGAAAAAGGAGCTCCGCGCACACAGTGCGCGGAGCTCCTGGTCGATGTACCGGAACAGCCGGTCAGACAGTGCCGACGCCGAACAGACCCATGGTGATGAAGTACAGAACGATGGGGAAGACGATCAGAGCGATGATCTTCAGGCCGAGGCCGCACTTCATCATGTCCTTCAGCTCGATCTCGCCGGTGCCGTAGACGATGGCGTTCGGGGGCGTTCCGGGAGGCAGCATGAAGGCGAAGTTGCAGGCCAGCATGCAGGCGATCATCATGGCGAAGGGGCTGACGCCGATGGCCTCGCCCACGCCGGCCAGGACCGGGATGAAGGCGGCAACCACCACGGCGTTGGTGGTCAGCTCGGTGATGACGGCGGTGACGATGCCCACCAGGATCACGATCAGGACGGAGTTCATGCCCTCCAGGCCGGACAGCATGGAGGCGATCCACTCGGCGCAGCCGGAGTCACGGAAGGCATTGCCCATGACCATGGAGCCGCCCAGCAGGATGACGGCGTTCCAGGGGATGTCGTTGAAGCCGGTCTTCCAGTCGCAGACGTACTCGCCGTTCTTGAAGTCGATGGGGATGATCATGACCATGATGGCGCCGAACATGGCGATGGTCTCGTCAGTGGCATAGGGGAACCAGTCGCCCCACACCAGAGAGCGAGTGACCCACAGGATGACGCAGACGACGAACACCACGGCGGTCCACTTCTCGCCCTTGTTGACGGGGCCCAGGGCCTCGTACTGCTGGCGGGCGATGTTCATGTCGATCTGGGGCATCTTGTCGACCTTGAAGAACTTCACCATGTAGATCCAGAAGAAGGGGATCAGGATGAGGGTGAAGGGCAGACCGATCTTCAGCCAGTCCAGGAAGTTGATGTCGATGCCGATGGTCTCGCGGATCAGGCCGATGCCGGTGGGGTTGGTGGTGGTACCGATGACGGTGGCCATGCCGCCGATGGTGGCGGCGTAGGGGATGGCCAGGATCATGGCCTTCTTCAGGCCCTTGGCCTCATCGCCCAGAGCGCTGGCAATGGCCAGGGCCACAGGCAGCATCATGACGGTGGCGGTGGTGTTGGACATCCACATGGACACGAAGGACACGGCGATGATGAAGCCCAGGATCAGGGTGGTGGGCTTCTTGCCCACCTTGCTGACGATGCCCAGGGCGATGCGCTTGTGGAGCCCGTGCTTCACCATGGAGCCGGACAGGAAGCCCACGCCCACCAGCAGGTAGCAGGTGGAATACGCATAGTGCGCGAACAGCGTGATGCCGTTCTGTCCGCCGGAGCCGGTGATGCCCAGCATGGGGAACAGGAAGATCGGCAGCAGTGCCGTGAACGGGATCGGCATGGCCTCGGTGATCCAGAAGACCACCATCAGCACGGTGCAGGCCAGGACCCGCTGGCCCACCTGCGTCAGCCCCTCGATGGCGGGACCATAGCCGATGATCAGCATGGCGACGACACCAATGAGGAAACCGAACTTTTGGACTTTTGTTTTACCCATTGAATCTCCTCCTAAAAAGATTGTCGAGTACGGCCGCGGGACCCTCCTGCGGCACTGCCCGGGCCGCCGCTCGCCCACAGCGGCTCAAGACAACCCCTATCTTGTAGCAAAAGGCATGCCACAGGATATAAAGATTTTCTTTTCGGAGATTAAGACAGCGTTAAAGTGCAAAATGGGCATTTGGCGAAAATCCCGGAAAAACACAGCCGGGATTGGGCTGCTTGTACAAATATCAGCAAAGGGCGGATGAGGCGTAACGGAATGTAACAGGAAGTGTAATATGTGCGTTGCACACGTAAACTTTTTCCGGCGGAAAATGAAACGCCGGGCAGAAAAAGGTCCCGCGTCCTGTGGACGCGGGACCCTTCACCGTATGTTCCGATCCGGTCAGACAGGTCAGACAGTGCCGACGCCGAACAGACCCATGGTGATGAAGTACAGAACGATGGGGAAGACGATCAGAGCGATGATCTTCAGGCCGAGGCCGCACTTCATCATGTCCTTCAGCTCGATCTCGCCGGTGCCGTAGACGATGGCGTTCGGGGGCGTTCCGGGAGGCAGCATGAAGGCGAAGTTGCAGGCCAGCATGCAGGCGATCATCATGGCGAAGGGGCTGACGCCGATGGCCTCGCCCACGCCGGCCAGGACCGGGATGAAGGCGGCAACCACCACGGCGTTGGTGGTCAGCTCGGTGATGACGGCGGTGACGATGCCCACCAGGATCACGATCAGGACGGAGTTCATGCCCTCCAGGCCGGACAGCATGGAGGCGATCCACTCGGCGCAGCCGGAGTCACGGAAGGCATTGCCCATGACCATGGAGCCGCCCAGCAGGATGACGGCGTTCCAGGGGATGTCGTTGAAGCCGGTCTTCCAGTCGCAGACGTACTCGCCCTTCTTGAAGTCGATGGGGGCGATCATGACCAGGATGGCGCCGAACATGGCGATGGTCTCGTCCGTGGCATAGGGGAACCAGTCGCCCCAGACCAGGGAGCGGGTGACCCACAGGATCACACAGAGAACGAAAATCACAGAGACCCACTTCTCGCCCTTGTTCATGGGACCCAGTTCCTCATACTGCTTGCGGGCGATGGAGATGTCGGTGGGAGGCATCTTGTCCACTTTGAAGAACTTCACCATGTAGATCCAGAAGAAGGGGATCAGGATGAGGGTGAAGGGCAGGCCGATCTTCAGCCACTCCAGGAAGTCAATGTCAATTCCGATGGTCTCCCGGATCAGACCGATGCCGGTGGGATTGGTGGTAGTGCCGATGACGGTGGCCATGCCGCCGATGGTGGCGGCGTAGGGGATAGCCAGGACCATGGCCTTCTTCAGGCCCTTGGCCTCGTCACCCAAAGTGCTGGCAATGGCCAGGGCCACGGGCAGCATCATGACGGTGGCGGTGGTGTTGGACATCCACATGGACACAAAGCTGACGGCGATGATGAAGCCCAGGATCAGGGTGGAGGGCTTCTTGCCCACCTTGCTGACGATGCCCAGGGCGATGCGCTTGTGCAGGCCGTGCTTCACCATGGCACCGGACAGGAAGCCCACGCCCACCAACAGGTAGCAGGTGGAGTACGCATAGTGCGCAAACAGCGTGATGTCATTCTGCCCCTTGGAGCCGGTGATCTGCATGACCGGGAACAAAAAGATCGGCAGCAGTGCTGTGAACGGGATCGGCATGGCCTCGGTGATCCAGAAGATCACCATCAGCACGGTGACGGCCAGCACCCGCTGGCCCACCAGGGACAGCCCCGCAGGGGTCGGCATGAAGCCGATCACCAGCATGGCGATGATGCCTACGAGGAAGCCGATCTTTTGGACTTTCGTTTTACCCATTGAATCTCCTCCTAAAAGATTGTAGAGTCTTGCCGCAGGACCCTCCTGCAGCCCGCCCAGCCGCCGCTCGCCCACGACGTCAGAAGCTAATAAATAGTTATAGCAACAAGCGTGCCAACTGTTAAAGAACCGTTCATATTTTCTGGAAAATGTTTAGAATTCGCCATGAAATATCTGGAGAAAAGGAGTAAAAGCGCACAAAAAAACACCTTGTCCGCAGACAAAAAACGGCGGATAAGGTGTTTTTTTCAGGGCGTGTATCGAAATCCGTTAAACATATGTTGCAATCTGTTAAGAACGCGACAAAAAGTGCAACAGTCAGCGCTGGATGCCGTATTTTTTCATTTTCCGCCACAGAGTCTGCCGGCTGCAGCCCAGGCTCCTGGCGGCGTCCTCCATGGAGCCGGGGTGGTTGCGCAGGGCCGCCTCGATGGCGCTGCGGTCCCGGCTCTCCGCCTCCTGACGGGGCTCCGGCGCGGGATCGGTGCGGCGGAGGAGGATGTCCGAGACTGCCACCGCAGACGCACCGGCGCTGCGCATCAGGATGTTGGCCCGCTCCACAAAATTCTGCAGCTCCCGGATGTTGCCGTACCACTGATAGGGTCCCACCTCCTCCAGCAGCTGCAGGAACTGGTGCTGCATGGTGGGGTCCTCTCCGCCGGGCAGCTGGCGGAACAGATGGATGCCCAGGATCTTCACATCGTCGCCCCGCTCCCGCAGCGGGGGGAGCTTCAGGTCCAGCACGTCCAGGCGGTAGTACAGGTCCTCCCGGAAGCGGCCCTCCACGGTCTCCTGCAGCAGGTCCTTGTTGGTGGCGGCGATGATGCGCACGTCCACGGGGATCACCCGGCTGCCGCCCACCCGGCGGATCTCCTTCTCCTGCAGGACCCGCAGCAGCTCCACCTGGGTCTCCCGGGGGATCTCGCCGATTTCGTCCAGGAACAGGGTGCCGCCGTGGGCCAGTTCGAACACGCCCTCCCGGCCGCCTCGGGAGGCGCCGGTGAAGGACCCGGCCTCATAGCCGAACAGCTCGCTCTCCAGCAGGCTGTTGCTGACGGCGGCGCAGTTGATGGCCACGAAAGGGCCGTCCCGGCGGTCGCTGGCGTTGTGGATGGACTGGGCGAACAGCTCCTTGCCGGTGCCGGTCTCTCCCAGGATCAGCACGGAGGCCCGGGAGGCGGCATAGCTCTGGGCGATCTGAATGGTGCTGCGGATGGCCGGGGAGTCCCCCAGAATGTCGTTGAAGGCGTATTTGGCCACCAGGCCCTTTTCATGCAGTTTGAGGCGGATCTTCTGCTCGCTGTTCTGCAGCTGCTTCACGTCCTGGAAGGTGGCCACTACGCCCCGGCGCTGGCCGTCCACCAGAATGGGGATCCGGTTGGTGTTGCACAGGGTCTGGTGGATCTGCATGATCTGGTCCAGCTGCTTTTCACCGCTCTCCAGCACCTCCGGCAGAAGGGTGTTGGGCAGGATCGCCTCCACCGGCTGTCCCACGGAATCTGCGGCCCGGCAGCCCATGATCCGCTCCGCCGGCGGATTGAGGACCTGGACCCGACCGTTTTCGTCGATGGCCAGGATGGCGTCATGGGTGAAGTTCAGCACCGCCTGGTACATCTCCATCTGGGTCTTGAAGCGCTGCTGCTTCTCGGCCTCCTCCAGCTGGACCCGGCGTAGCTGGATGGCGTTTTCCAGGGCGGTGAGGATGGTCCCCTCCGAATTTTCGAGGATCACGTGGGGCAGGCCGAGCTTTTTGGACCAGGGATCCGTCCAGGCACCGCCCACGCTGAACACGGCCCCGTCCCGCAGGGCGTCTTCGACACAGGTCTTGCAGTCGGCAAAGTTTTTGAAAATGTAATTTTTTGCCTGGACGCCCAGCATCTCGCACATCTGCAGGACGTCCTGCCCCAGAGGATCGTAGGAGAAAAATGCCACCAGGCCGGGCGTATAGATCCCCCGCTCCTTCAGCATCCAGAGATAGTCTGAAAGCGTGTAGTTCAGCCCGACGACTTTTAAAGCGGTGGTCTCTTCAAAAATGCTTTTGGTGCCCTTTCGGGTGATGATGATTTTTGCCCCTTTCTCGGACAGAGCCCGGCCGCAGTCCACGATCTCCTGCCGGCCGCCGGTGGCGACGGTCACATCGATTTCACGGTAATGCTTCTGGTCGATCAGAGTGCAGACCTCTTCGGCAAGCTTCTGGGTGGGGGCCACCACACAGATCTCACTGACGCGCTTGGCGTCTCGCCAATTCAATATCTCCCGCATATATACCTCTCTGCGTTCTGGACGCGGACACGGGCAGAACAAGAGGACCCGAAAAGGGACCATGCTTTGCCGCGGACAAACAAAATCTCATTTTAGGATAGCACAGATCCCGGAAAAAAGAAACCCCTTATCCGGCAGGGGGACACAGAAAGTCCCTGCGGCGCGGAAGCGCCGCAGGGGCGTTCGGATGGCGGATCGCCTTTACACGCAGGGCTCCTTCTTGTACAGGGGCGTCAGATGGCTGACGATGGGGGCGTGGACATACTGCTGGACCAGCAGCACCGCCTCATGGAGCACATCGTTGTCGATGCCGGTGTCGATGCCCATCTCGCGCATCATGTTCAGGGTGTCCTCCGTGGCCACGTTGCCGGCCGCGCCGGGGGCGAAGGGGCAGCCGCCCAGGCCGCCGGCGGCGGTCTCGAACTTGTGGACGCCCAGCTGCATGGCGGCCAGGGTGTTGGCCAGGGCCAGGCCCCGGGTGTCGTGGAGGTGCATGACGAACTTGTCCGCGCCGAACTGGGCGGTGAGGGCCTTCATCAGATCATAGGTGCGCTTGGGGTTGGACATGCCCACGGTGTCGGCGATGGAGATCTCCTTGCAGCCCAGGTCCAGGCCGAACTGCACCATCTCCGCCACACGCTCGGTGCGGATCTCCTCGCCGAAGGGGCAGCCCAGGGCCGTGGCCAGGGCCAGGCGGAAGTCGATCTTGTGGCCGTACTCCTGGATGAGGGCCTTGAACTGCTCCATGGACTCCTCCGGCGTCCGGCGGACATTGGCCATGTTGTGGGCCTTGCTGACGCTGATGACATAGGTCAGCTCGTCGATGCCGCACTCCACGGCGGTCTCCACGCCGCGGGCGTTGGGGACCAGGGCCACGGTGCGGACGCCGTGCTCCTTCAGCGTGTCCTTCACAGCGGCCACCACATCCTTGGCGTCGGCCATCTGGGGGATGGCCTTGGGGCTGACGAAGGAGACGATCTCCAGCCGCTTGAAGCCGGCCTCTGCCAGCTTCTTGATAATGGCCACCTTGCCCTCAAAGGGGATGATGTCATGGACGTTCTGGAATCCGTCCCGGGGGCAGACCTCGATCAGTTCTACGTGTTTCGGCAAATCCATCGTGAAAAACTCCTTTCCATGTTTGCTGATTGACAGGATATCGTTCGATCCGCAGGCGGAGGCCCGCGGAGGATACGCAGGATCACCGGAGAGGTTGCATGGCGCGTCTTATGTAACAGAAACAAAGTTGCAAAGCGTTACGATCAGCCCGGTCATATGAGCCCCGCCGTGCGCATGGCAAAGACGATGCCCGTCATGGTGAACAGAGACACCAGGTGGGTCACCACCACGGCGCTGCAGGCCAGAGCCCCGTCGCCGCCCATCTTGTCCGTGATGATATAGACGTTGACGGCGGCCGGCATGGCGCCCACGATGATCAGGGTGACCAGCTGCTCCGCCGGGAGACCGGCGGCGATCCCCATGGCGGCCCAGATGGCCGGCATCAGCAGCAGCTTGACGCCGGAGAGGCGCAGCAGTAGCGGCATGTCGCTCTTCAGGGCGCTGAGCCGGATGCTGCCGCCCACCACCAGCAGGGCCATGGTATTGGTGGCGGCCTGGAAATAGCCCAGGCTCTCAGAGACCACAAAGGGCAGCTGGATCTTGAAATAGGCGAAGGGAAGGGCCGCCAGGACTGCCAGGATCATGGGATTTTTCAGGACGTTCAGCAGCACGGCGGACAGGCGGAAGCGGCCCTGGCGCTCCTTGACGGTCATCAGGATGACACCCTGGATATTATACAGGGGGATCACCAGCGCCAGGATCAGCGTTGCGCTGGGCACATGGGAGACTCCATAGATGTTCTGCAGCAGCGCCGTGCCCAGATAGACGAAATTGCCCCGGTACGCGGCATGGGAAAAGGCGCTCTGCTTGCTGCGGTCCGGGCACAGCAGCCATCCGGCCGCCCAGGCCAGCGCGAACTGCAGCACCACGCCGCCCACTGCCACCGCCACATACCTGGTGTCAAAGGCGGCGCCGAGGTCGCTGGTGGCGATGTCCAGAAACATCTTTCCGGGCAGCAGTATGTAGTACACCAGATTGGTGGTGTGCGCGACATAGTCTTCTGTAAAGAACCCTTTATGGGTCAGGACGCATCCCAGCCCCATGACGACGAAAAGGGGCAGGCTCATATTGAGACTGAACAGCAGATTTTCCAGCAAGACCGATTCCTTCTCTCCCGCGGTACACAGCACCGCGTCAAAATTATTAAGCAATCTTCATGCCAGCTTTTTCAGCCGGTCGGCTCCCCGTCGGCTGCCCGCCCGTGCCCGGCGGACCGGGGCGGCTTCAAGCCCAGCTTCTCCAGCTTCCGGTACAGGGTGGACAGGTGGAGGCCCATCTTTCCGGCAGCCCTTCTGAGGTCCCCGCCGCAGGATGATACCACCGCAGAGAGGTATTCCCGCTCATAGGCCTCCATGGCCTGCTGATAGGGCAGAAGATCCGGGCCGGAGCGCTCACCGGCGTCTTGGGCGGCCGGGGCCGGCGGGACCTCCCGGAACGCCCCCGCGTCGATGATGGAGTCCCGGCTCTCCACCATCATCCGTTCCACCGTATTGCGCAGCTCCCGGACATTGCCCGGCCAGGACCACCGCTCCAGCGCCCGGATCAGGGCCGGGGAGAAGTGCTTGGCAAAGCCGTACTTCTTGTTGAAGAGCTGGACGAAGTGCCGGGCCAGCGGCTCGATGTCCGCCACCCGCTCCCGCAGGGGCGGCACGTGGATGGTCAGCACGTTCAGCCGGTAGTACAGATCCGCCCGGAAGGCCCTTTCCTCCACCATCTCCCGCAGATTCCGGTTGGTGGCGGCGATGATCCGCACGTCGCACTTCTGGATCCGGTTGCTGCCCAGGCGCTTGACCTCGCCGGTCTCGATGATCCGCAGCAGCTTGGCCTGGAGCTCCAGGGACATCTCGCCGATCTCATCCAGAAAGATGGTGCCCTTGTCGGCAAACTCGAACAGGCCGATCTTGCCGTCCTTGGAGCCGCCGGTGAAGGTGCCCCGCTCATAGCCGAACATCTCCTCCTCCAGCAGGGAGGGGGGCAGGGAGGCGCAGTTGATGGGGATGAAGACCTGACTGGCCCGGCTGCTGCGGGCGTGGATGTACTTGGCGAACATCTCCTTGCCGCTGCCGGACTCTCCGTACAGGATGACCGTGCTGTCCACCTTGGCCACGTGATCGGCGTATTCCAGCAGCTTCACCATGGAGTCGCTCTCCGCGATGATCATGTCTGGGGTCTTGTCTGTGGCCTGCATGAAGCGGATGACGTTGCGGACGTTGTCCCGCTCCCGGTCGAACTTCTCCAGCAGGGTGTACAGCTCCTCCTCGTCCCAGCTGTAGGTGGGGACGTACTGCAGCTCCCCGTCCGGGCCGAAGTGAGGACGGGACAGGGCCAGCACCTGCTTGCCGGAGGCGGTCAGGGTGTGGTTGCTGAGGCACTCCTGCCTGGTTTCCAGGGTTTTGATGGAGGAGGCGCTGGAAGAGCAGCAGTAATCCTGAAGCGTGTCGTAGATGGAAATCCGCATCAGCGTATCGTGATCGATGTCCAGCAGTTTGCTGCAGCCGGGATTGGCATAGACGAACCGCCCGGCGGCATCTACGACCATCATGCTGCCGAAGTAATGTTCGGCCAGGACCTTCAGCATCTCATATTCCTTCTGCGCCGCCGGATCCGTGGCCAGATCGCCGGTGGGGCGGGATTCCGGGCATTGCGGCATAGCCGTCACGCTCCTTTCAGAAAACATTGAAAATTCGCAATTCGCCGAAACGCAAAAACAGATTTTGCGAATTTGCGAAAAGCATGTGGTTTTTAATCCAATATATCATAGAAATACACAAATCTGCAAGCACAATTTAGATAGAATTACCAATATTTTTTTGGCACGCCGTTTGCTTAATAGAAAGGCAGACGCTTGGCCGGAGATCGCCGGCCGGGAGAGGATTCAGAAGGAGGGAAATTGAATGGAAGACAAGAAGCTGTCAAACGTCGATCTGGAAAGCACCGACTATGACCCCGCCCAGGTGGGCAACCTGGACCGCCGCCTGGAGGCGGGCAAGAAGGACGCCGTGTTCTTTCACGTGATCGGCGTGGTGGCTACGGTGATCGCCACGATCTGGATGTACGCCTTCGGCACCGGCGACCCCGCGGAGATGAAATACTTCCTGGGGATGCCCATGTGGGTGTCTGGCGCCATCGTGATCTACCTGGTCATGTTTGTGGCGGGTATGATCTGGCTGATGAAGTGGGAGGAGTTCCCGCTGACCGCGCGGTTCAAGAAAAATAAGGAGAGCGAGAAAGAGGGAGGGAACAAGACATGAGCTTTGATCTGGGCGGATTTTCCATTACCGCGTCCACTTCCCAGGTGATGCTGATCATCTTCGCCATTTACAGCGTCGTCATCGTGGGCTTTGGCTTCTATATCAAATACCAGTCCAGGAAGGGCGGCAAGGACGGTCTGGCCTCCTTCCTGACGGGCGGCGGCGGACTGGGCGCCTTTGCCATCGCCATGATCGCCGCCACCAACTCCATGGCCGGCGGCACCATGGTGGCAGCACCCGGCCTGGGCTACTCCGTGGGCTTCACCGCGGCGCTGGTCTACTATGCCGGCTTCCTGACCGCGGCCTACGGCCTGGGCAGCGTGGGCCGCAAGGTGGCCATCCTCCGCGACCGCACCGGCGCCGTCACGTTCCAGCAGCTGCTGGGGCTGCGGTTCCAGTCCAAGAAGGTGGTGGGGGCACTGGCCATTACCGGCGCCTTCGGCCTGACCTTCTTCGCCGTGGGCCAGATCACCTCCGGCGCCAAGGTCTTCGCCGCCGTCACCGGCTCCAACTCCTACTATCTGGGCATCCTGCTGACCATCGTCATCACCGTGATCTACACCGTCTCCGGCGGCATCAAGTCCATGGCCAAGGTGGCCTGCATCCAGGGCGTCATCATGCTGATCGCCACGTTCTCCATCATCGGCGTGCTGATCGCCAACAACGTGGAGCAGTACGGCAGCGTCCAGGCCACCATGGAATATCTGGGCACCGCCTTCCCCGGCGCCATTCAGGCGGACACCGGCTTCTCCTTCTGGAACGCCATGGGCACGGCCCTGTTCGCCGGCGTGGGCCTGGGCGCTGTGCCCCATGCCCTGTCCGTCACCATGACCTATAACAACCACAAGAAGCTGAAGCAGGGCGTGCTGATCTCCTGCTGCGTGTTCACCCTGATCCAGGGCATCATGTGCTTCACCGGTCCCCTGACCCGGGCCATCAATCCCGGCCTGGAGACGGCGGACTACACCACCATCTTCAACGCCACCAACCTCCTGCCCTCCTGGATGGGCGGCATCATCTTCTGCGGCATCTTCGCCGCTATCCAGTCCTCCCTGGCGGGCCTGGCCATGGCCGGCGCCTCCATGCTGGCCAAGGACTTTGTGGTGGACTGCTGGAAGCCCAACACACCCCCCAAGACCCAGAGCACCATCAACACCGCCTTTGTCCTGGGGATCGCGCTGGTCGCCACCCTGATCGCCCTGCGGCCCTCTGAGCTGACCCAGTACATGATCAACTTCGCCCTGGCGGCTCTGGCGGCGGCCTGGTACTTCCCCGTCCTGGTGGGCATGTACTGGAAGAAGGCCACGGCAAAGGGCATGCTGGCATCCATCATCGGCGGCTTTGCCTCATATGTCCTGTTCTACTTCATGTCCAGCGTGATACCGTCCACCAAGGCGTGGTGGACTTCTGCCTTGGGCGGTGTCCACGCGTTCCTGCCGGCCTGGCTGATCTCCCTGGTGCTGCTGGTGGCAGTCAGCTATGCCACCCAGAGGGACCGGATCAAGCTGGGATATTTCCAGGTGTTCTTCTGCGAGGACTACGATGAGAAGTACGCCAAGATCGACACGCTGAAAGACTGAGAAAGGGAGCAGAGGCATGATCAAGAGCAAGGACAATTTCCTCCAGGTCAGCGACGGCGCCTGGATCTATTTCGAGGACTACGGCAAGGACAAGGGGGATCCCATCCTGATCCTCCACGGGTATCTCTGTTCCTCCAAATTCTTTTATAAGAACATCGAGGCCCTCTCCGCCGACCACCGGCTGGTGCTGATGGACTGGCGGGGCCACGGCTCCTCCTCCAAGTGCCTGCACAACCTGACCATGGACCGCTGCGCCAAGGACGTCCACGAGCTCATCGAGCACCTGGGCCTGGAGGATGTGACGCTGCTGGGCTGGTCCATGGGCAGCAGCGTGGTGATGGAGTACTATGAGCAGTTCGGCGACGAGCACCTGAAGAAGATCGGCGTCATCGACTCCGCCCTGTACCCCTTCTCTCCGGAGCCCTGGAACAGCCACTCCCTGGCGGGCTTCAATATGGACGCCATGACCGCCACCCTGGAGAACGCCTTCTCCCACCATGATGACTACGTCCGGGCCTTTACCCGGCTCTGCTTCCACACCCCGCCCTGCCAGGCGGATGAGGACTGGGTCAGCACGGAGATGAAGAAGCTGCCGGTGTACATCGCCTTTGCCCTGTACAACGATTTCCTGTTCAAGGACTACACCGTCACCCTGCCCAAGATCGACATCCCCCTGCTGCTGTGCTGTGCCGACAGCCCGGCCATCCCCCGGGGCATCGAGATGGGCCGGCACTACCGGGACCTGGTGAACGGCAACTGCTACTTCCACGAGTTTTTGAACCTGGGACACGTGATGTTCCTGGAGGATCCGGAGCAGTTCAACGAGACCATCCTGGACTTTGTGGAGAACTACACCCGGGCATAACGCACACTCGCCCACCCCCCTTAAATCGCAGGACCCCCGGCCGTATTTCACGGCCGGGGGCCCTGCCCGTTAGGGCATCACAGGTAAGGTGCCGGATCGGCGATGCGGCCCTCCAGGGCGGAGGCCGCCGCCACCGCCGGACTCGCCAGGTAGGTCCGGGCGGCGGGGCTGCCCATGCGGCCGATGAAGTTGCGGTTGTGGGTGCCGATGACCACCTGGTCTCCGCTGACCAGGCCGCCGCTGCGGCCCTGGCACAACCCGCAGAAGGGATGGGTCACCATGGCGCCCGCCTGCACCAGCGTCTTCAGGTATCCCAGCCGGGCGGCCTCCCGGTAGACGGCCTTGGAGGCCGGCGTCACGATCAGCCGGACATAGGGGGCGATGGAGCGGCCCTCCAGCACCTTGGCGGCGGCAGCCAGATCCTCCAGCCGGCCGTTGGTGCAGCTGCCGATGAACACCTGGTCCACCGGCGTGCCCGCCACGTCCCGGATGGGGTGCACATTGTCCACCCCGTAGGGGCAGGAGAGATAGGGGGTGAAGGTGTCCGCCTCATAGGTCAGCACCCGCTCGTATGGGGCGTCCTCGTCGAAGCGGAGCCAGTCACAGTCCGCCAGGTCCACGCCGCAGAAGGCGGCGGTCTTTTCGTCCGGGGCGAACAGGGCCGCCTTGGCCCCGCACTCCACCGCCATGTTGGCGATGGCCGCCCGGCCGGAGACGCTGAGCCGACGGATGGCGGAACCGGTGAACTCCAGGGATTTGTAAATGGCGCCGGCGGCGGTCAGGTCCCCCAGCACCCGCAGGATGATGTCCTTGGGGAAGACGCCCTTGGGCAGGGTCCCGTTCACCACCACCTTGATGGCGGAGGGCACCCGGATCCACAGCTGCCCGCTGCCGATGATGGAGGCCATCTCCGTGTACCCCACGCCGGTGGCGAAGGCGCCTACGGCGCCGTAGGTGGTGGTGTGGCTGTCCGTGCCGAAGATGATCCTGCCGGGGGCGGCCAGATGCTCTTCCAGGGCCAGCTGGTGGCTGATGCCGTCCGCCACGTAGAGCCGCTTCACGCCGTACTCATCCTGGAACCGGCGGCTGTACCGGAAGCACCGGGGATCGTCGTCCAGGCAGGTGGGGTACAGGTGGTCCACCATGACGGAGACCCGTTCCGGGTCAAAGACCCGGTCAAAGCCCATGTCCCGGAACTGCTGAAAGATATAGGGGGCGTAGATGTCGTGGAGGACCGCCTCGTCCACCCGGACCGTCACCACGTCGCCGGGCCGGAGATCTTCCGCCCCGGTGTTGTGGAGCAGCAGCTGCTCCGCCAGGGTATGGCCGGGGCGGTGGGTGTCCCGCAGGGTGTCCCGGGGGGCGGGAGCGGCCAGGGCGGACTTGTCCAGCGCCTGCATCCGGGGCACCAGGCCGCCGTAGCGGAGAATGTCCAGCACCTCCCGGCTGAGGGCGGGGATGGGATAGGCGGTGCCGTTGCAGGTGAGCTGCCGGCCCACCTCCACCTCCACGGTGTCGCCCTCCCGGCAGCGGTCATACAGGTCCCGGCACTCGATCAGCAGCAGGCCGTTGTTGATGGCGTTGCGGAAGAAGATCTTGGCAAAGCTCTTGGCGATGATGCAGCGGATGCCTGCCGTCTTCAGGACGGAGGCCGCCATCTCCCGGGAGGAGCCGCAGCCGAAGTTCTCTCCGGCCACGATGGCGTCCCCCGGCCGCAGCCGGGCCGCCAGGTCCGGCCGCAGGGGCTCGAACAGATGGGGGACCATCTCCTGCAGGGAGGCCTTGGCCAGATATTTGGTCATGATGATGATGTCGGTGTCGATGTTGTCACCCAGCCGCCAGACGCGGCTGCGAAAAGTCTGTTCCATGGCGGGCCTCCTCTCAGGACTCATAGAGACTGCCGGACAGTGCCGCCTGGGCGGCCCGGCGGACCGAGGTCAGGTAGATGCCGTTGTGGGCTTTGCCAGCCCAGCCGGCGCAGTTGATGGAGCCGGTGGAGACAAATACCTCCGCCTGGTCACACCGCCCCTGGCTCTGGGCCCAGCAGGCGGAGCACCCCTGGTTCATCACCAGCGCCCCGGCGTCCAGAAAGACATCCATCAGTCCCTCTTCCAGGGCCTGGATGTAGACGGCTGAGGTGGCCGGAGCCACCATGACCCGCACATAGGGGCACACGGTCCGGCCCCGCCAGAGGGCCGCCGTCTCCCGCAGGGCCTCCAGACTTCCGCCGCCGCAGCCGCCGATGAATACCTGGTTCACCCGCAGGCCGTCGGTCCCGCTGGCGGGAACGGTCTGTCCGGCGTCCCCGGGCAGCACCGCCATGGGACGGAGAGCGGACAGATCCACCGTCTCATCCGCCGGGGCGTCCGCTTCGGCACAGAAGGCGGTCACCGCTCCGGCGGCGCCCAGCAGGCCGCACAGGTCCATGGCCTGGGCAGGCGTCAGCTGGGGGGCATGGATGGCCACGGCTTTTCCGGCGCACAGGCCGCTATGAATCAAAGTCCAGGCCAGATCCCGGACGGAGAGGTAGGGGGAGAGGGTGCCGGTCACCGCCAGACGCAGCGGCGGTGCCGGGGGCAGGGAGACCTGCCCGCGCTCCAGGGCACGGGCCAGCTCCGCCGGCGGCAGGGACAGGCCCACGGCTCCGGCGGCTCCCACCGCAGCCGCATGGCTGCCGCCGGAGAGGACAATCTCCCCCTGCGTCAGGCCTGCCTCCAGCAGCAGGGCGTACCCGATGCCCCGGCCGGAGCGGAAGACTGTGCCGGCCCGTCTGGCCCAGTCCAGCAGGGCCTTCTGCTGCTCCGCCACCGCCACGGAGCCGGCGGGGGCGTCGTGGTCGATGACCACCCAGGTCTTGTCCGGCGCGGCGGGGGTGACGGCGGTGATCTGTGCCACCGCCTCCGGGGACAGGCCGTCTGTCACCAGGGCCCGGTCCCACGCCACCGTCCCGCCAGCCAAGAGGCGTTCCAGTTTGGAAGTCATGACGGCCCTCCTTACAGTCCCAGCTTTTCCAGTTTGCCCAGCACGGCGGCGGACGTCAGCTGCCCCTGCCCGATCTCCGCCATGCGGCGGGCCTCGGACTGGCGGCGCTTCTCGCAGCCCTCCAGCACCCAGTCCACCCAGGCGGGAGGGATGACGGTGACACCGTTGTCGTCCGCCAGGATGATGTCCCCCGGATGCACCGGCACGCCGCCGCAGCTGATGGGGTGATTCAGCTGGCCGGGGCCCTCGCTGTCCACGGCGCAGGGCACCACGGCGGCGGCGAACACCGGCCAGCCGTGGGAGCGGAGCTCCTCCACGTCCCGGACGGCGCCGTCCACCACCAGGCCGCCGATGCCCTTGCCGAAGGCGGCGCCGCACATGATGCCGCCGATGACGGCGTTGCGGTAACTGCTGTTGGTGTCCAGCACCAGGATGTCCCCGGGCCAGGCCGCCTCGATGGCCTTGTGGAGCAGCAGGTTGTCCCCGGGACGAAGCCGCACCGTCACCGCGCAGCCGCACACGCACCTGCCCGGCGCCACCGGCTGGATGGAGCCGTTCATGGCGTTGAAGCCCTTCATGGCGTCCGCCGCCACGCAGGCTCCATAGGTCTTCAGGCGCTCCAGCATCTCCTGAGGCTGCCGGGGGAAGTCAGGCCCCATCCAAAACTCTCTGTCCGTCATCAGATGATCCTCCTTTTTCCAACGGGATTCCCAATGCCGCCATGCGGCTGTTGACTTTATTCTAGCACGCGTCATATAATAAATAAAATATAGAATATTGATAGATATATCAGTTTTATCTATATATTTGAAGGGAGGGGACTGCCGCATGAAGCTGTCGCAGATGCGGTATTTTTCCGCCGTCTGCCACCTGGGAGGCATCACCCGGGCGGCGGAGCGGCTCCACATCTCCCAGCCGGCCGTCACCGCCGCTATCCAGAGCCTGGAGGACGAGCTGGGGGTGCTGCTGCTGAGCCGGGGCGGCCGGACCCTGGTGCCCACGCCGGACGGTGAGACGTTCCTGGCCCGGTGCGACAGCATCCTGGAGGAGGTGGACGGCCTGACGGCGGACTTCCAGGCCCTGAGCCGCCGACGGACCACCCTCTCCGTGGGAGTGCCGCCCATGGTGGCGTTTTTTCTGTTCCCCAAGATCTTCGCCGAGTTTACCGGCAGCCATCCGGAGGTCCGGATCCGGCTGACGGAGGCGGGATCCGACACGGCCCGGGACATGGTGCGCTCCGGACAGCTGGACCTGGCCATCATCGCCATGGGGGAGACGCCCCCCGCCGCGCTGGAGGCCCAGCTGCTGCTGCGGACACCCATGATGTACTGCACCGGTCCGGACACCCCCATGGCAAACCGGGAACGGGCGGAGCTGCGGGACATCGCGGCGGCGCCGCTGATCCTGTTCACCAGCGGGCACTATCACCAGGCACAGCTTCAGAGCCGGTTCCGCAGCGCCGGGCTGACGCCCAATGTGCTGTTTTACTCCAACCAGCTGCTGACCATCAAGAGCTTCATCCGCCAGAACCTGGCCGGGGCGTTCCTGCTGCCCCAGGTGATCGAGCCGGGGGAGGACATCGTGGCCCTGCCGGTGGATCCGCCGCTGCTGCTGAACATCGCCGTGGTGTGGCGGCGGGACGTGTTCCTGACCCGGGAGACCCGCCAGTTCATCCACTTCATGAAGTCCCGGTTCGAGTGATGATGGACGCCGGCCCGGACCTGTGGTACCATGGTAAAAAGCGTCCGTGGATGCGGAGAAAGGAGCAGAGCGCATGGCCTTTACCCCCATTGATGAGAGCACCTGGGAGCGGCGGGAGTATCTGGAG
>ERZ1643246.1739-NODE-1739-length-22818-cov-10.150551_pt1 | contig 22818 bp, 13 predicted proteins | sample MGYA00579265_ERZ1643246 | MGnify/ENA primary metagenome ERZ1643246 (study PRJEB29033, sample SAMEA4952261) | chicken gut metagenome | biome: Broiler Chicken; feature: Gastrointestinal Tract; material: Caecum | place: Ireland | collected 2018 | study: Broiler...
ATATTTCTGAGTTCTTTGCAGATTATAGTAATTCCATTATTTAGAATTACAAATTTATCTGAATCTGGACTTGACAGAGTTTCTGCAATTTCACGATTGACATCATTTTCGCCTTGAAAATCTCTTACATTATTATACAAGATGCTCTTTATTACGCCCTCATCATCACTAACAAGAGATAAGAAACTTTTAGCTGGAAGTATTCCTAAATATGCTTCGTTGATACCGTCCATTTCGGGCAGGGTTATTCTTTCAGGAAAATCTATCTCTGCTTGGATTTTGTCAATAGTCGCTTTGAATAACCGTTGTAGATAATCAGCATCAACAGGTGTAAAAATCACATCTGAGAACAAATTTTCAGAAATGAGGTCTCCACAAACTCCCTCAATTCGTAACAGCACATTTTGATCTTCTGTCCAGCGGCCAGTCGTTACATAGTAAAGCAGACATTTAGGCTTGTTTCTGACAGAAACCATATTGCTTAAGATGTGAGATACAATGGATGCTTTTTCTTTTACCTCCTCATTTTGCACCATTTCAGGTTGTTCCTTAAAAAGGTCGTGAACCCCAAAGCCAAATGTTGCAATATCGCCACCATTAAAAGATGACGATGTTTTTGCCTGTACAAAAATAAACTTTAAGTCAGTGATGGAATGCGTTTGATCCACTAAATCATCAAACTCTTCAGAAGAATGAATCAGGACATTATTTGCAATTATTGCAATGCCGTCAATACCATTGTCTCCACTGCCACCTATTACAATGTCAGATAAGTCAAAGGATTCCGAGTATTCACGCGAAAGCACACAATAACACGAAAAAAGTTCAAAAAGTCTGCTTTCATCCGTTTTATTGTGCAGTTCTTGTGATGCGGCAAAATTATTCATATAACCCTTAGTAATACGATCCACCATTCCACCTCCGCATATTTTTTAAATCGATATAAAATGTAGGTATCCAGAATTTCTGCTAAAATTATACATCATTTCTCTTGTTTCAACAATATAGTCGATGCTTATTCGTGCCGTCAGGATACGAAGATGCAATGATAATGAAACAGATGGGGCATGTTTCTATTGAGACGAACAGAAAATATTAATATTTCTGTAATCGGAAAAAGCAGCATCAAGCACAGAATAGGTCAGAAAAGCTATCGTCATCTAATGATCAGTAACGTTTGAAAAGTAATTAAAAACAATCAAACGAAAATGGAAAAAGGTTTGAAATATGGGGATAATCAGACATTACTGCTTGTGTACCCACCTCTCATACACTGCTGGTACTTTTGCTCTGCTATTGCCAGTGCCCTTTCTTCATTTCCATATTCGCATAACCTCATATATACATTCTTATCTGCTTTTGTGTACTCATGTCCGGTTTTTCTGAAATAAAGTTCTGCAAATTTAGAACAACAGGTCCATGAATCTTGAATCACTGGCATCATGCCAAAATATGCGAACAGCCATATTTCAAAGCATGGATTTGACCACCCCGCATAAATACCTGCCTTTTCTGCCCGCTTAACAATTTGATCAAAATCAACGACTTGATCGCGGTCAAATACTATCCATGGAATTCGATATTGCGCATCATATGCGGTCAGTTCCTGACACTTTTGAATAAGATCCTGCGTGTCCGTCTCCACAACTTTTATTACAAGCTTTTGCTTCATCTCCTCAGGCAAACTATTATGCAGGCCAGTAAAGAAACAACGCTCTGTTGCCTCTGTATCCGTCACTACCAGATAATATCCCATTTCTGGTACTCTTCGCTTGCTGCGTTGATCTCGTGTTTTGCGATTGCCCATTCGATCCTTTCTAGCCAAAGATCATTCCTCCTTAAGAAACTTTATTGTTTTCAAGGACGGGATCGCGCCATACTTTCCGAGCAGATAATTTTTTTCGTAATTCTCATCTTTTCGGATCCTCGATCCATCTTCATCAACAAAATCGGCTAATGAATAGAGTGTGGATAAACCATCCTCGTCCTTGTCTGTAAACCAGATCTCATCCCGCCGTAATAATTGATTAGATAAAAGCCACGTATCATGAGTAGTAAATATAAGTTGTGCATGATTGATGTTGTTTTCTAAATTGAGAAAAGTCAAAATGAAATTGCGAACAAGCAGCGGATGTAAACGTGCATTTAATTCGTCGATAAAGAACACACCGCCATGCCTTAACACCTCTTGTAATTCAGGATACAAGGCGAACATCTTCAATGTGCCCGCTGACTCTGCTTGTAATGGGATTTTTGCAAGTTCATCAGAGCCGATCATTTTATGCAATGCGTCTATTTGAAAATATTCATTTTTCGGATCATCTTGCTGAGGAAGCCGAGTGATTTCAAACCCTTTGATCGTTTCATCGAACGAGGCCAAAAAATCAACTACTTTCTCTTGTACTTTTTCATCATCCACAAAGCCATCCGGCAACAATCTTGACATGAAAAAACTGGTCATGACATTGCCAAAATCCGCGAATTCATTATTCAAGAACCAATCTCTGACTAATTTGCACTTGGCAATTCGCAGCTTTGCGCCCAGTGATATGATCAAAACTTGTTTTTCCAATGCCACAGAGATGTTCTCCCTGCTCGCTTTCGGAATTCCTGAAAGATCTAAAGTATCTTCGCTTCTGTAAAAAACTGCTTTATATTTCTTAGATGTCTTAGACTTGTAATTCATCCACTCTTCAGTAATGCCTTTTTTGCCAATACAAAAACCGTAATTATAGCTCTTCTCTGTTTTATCCCCGGGTACAGTAAAATAGACTTCGAAGGTCGTATCCGTTTGAGCAGAGCTCTTGTCAAACAAAAATGGACGTGGACGGATCTCTGCAAAACTTTTTACTTCATCTCCATATTTAAATGAATTGATGACATACTTGGTCATATATTCAAATGCGCTGTATACATTGGATTTTCCGCTTGCGTTTGCTCCGTATATAGCAGCAGTCAACAATAGTTTTTCTCCACCAACCGCAACCACTCTATCCGAAAATTCCGTCATTTTGGCTGCTGATAGATCTAACGTTGCTTCATCTCGAAAAGAATTAAAGTTTTTAAAACTGAATTGGATCAACATCTTGGTGTCGCTCCTTTCTGTTCCTACAAATCTATTATATCCGATTTTTTTATAAAATCACATTCTAAATTCGATTTATTCTCATTTATGAATTGATTTTATCCAATTTCCCATGATTTTTTTCATCTACCAAATAGTCAAAGAAAAACAGGATATCCAAGCCGGATCCGCATCATCTCTGGATAAAAAACCATCCAGACTATATCCAGATGGTCTTCTCTCATTATTTGATGATATCAGACGGCGTTTTTTACTGCTGAACGCCAAAATGCTTGCAAAATCCATCATAATCCTGTTTCATCGCCATATGAACATCAAACAGACTTGTACTATTGGTCAATGATAAAAGCAGCTTTTCAACGCGGGACTGCACGCTGCCTGGATCACGCAAGATCTCATCGATAAGCGTACGATTGTCTTCATAAGTATGTGGATACTTTTCTTTCACGTAAGCCAGTTCCTCAGGATGAGAGATCGTATATTCGCTCATGTTCCATTCGCTGCTCAGCTGATCGATCATCGCGGATCGTTCATTTTCGACAGGCTGCGAATTTCGGGTATAATCCCTGCTCAAAAACGCCGCTGTGATCTTACTGAGTTTTGTATCATACATATACTGATAAGATTCCCATGAGGTAAATCCAGAATGAAGACATTCTTGCGCAGATTCTGTGTTCAAGCAGTTTTTCTTCTGGATCATGTTGATCAGATTCAGAAACAGCGGCTGGACCCATTTGGAATCCATGAACGTCGAAAGCGTGACGATGATCCGACACATACTTTGCTCTGCCCGAGGATCCAAAGTGACCTTATCCAAAAAGGAACTGAAGCGTTTCGTATCATTTTGAAACTTTCCGTTTTTCTGCCGTAAGTCAATTTCCAAAATAAACCCATATACATCACACATCAGGAATTCACTGACCGACACATCATTCTGTTCCACATATTCAATGATATACATGAACACATTTCTTGCTTTCTGTTCTCTTCCGCTGCGCATGAGGGACACCGCGTATTCAAACATATAATTGAAATCCTGCATCTGTTTTGCGTGAACTTTTTCAAAGTATTTCACTGCTTTTTTGTATCTGCGCTGCGCAAATTCTACATGCGCTAAATGTGTCAGGACCTGCGGTGAATTCGGTTCATTCTCATTGATCTGCAAAAGCAATGCTCTGGCATCATCAAAATGCTCTCCGCGAATATACGCAACTGCCTGCAAGAAACGGATATCGTCTGTCTCCTTGACGGCTTGAACATCAAGAAGCAGCTTTGACGCTTTCTCTGGATCGCCTGTCACGGTTTCCAGATATGCCTGTTCCAATTGATCTTTCATCTCCGGAGAATACAGCTGGCATAATTCACCAACTATACGCTCCGTTTCTGCTTTCATCCTTTCCTGCAAAGCTTGTTCTCTGTTTGTTGTCTTTTCTTTAGTTTCCATATCATCTATCTCCTGTTTATATAACATGTAAAAACGGCAGACGCTCGATCTGCCGTTCATTTTGTTCATGGTCGGGATGACAGGATTTGAACCTGCGACCCCTTGCACCCCATGCAAGTGCACTACCAAGCTGTGCTACATCCCGATATCCATGCAAACAGGCGACACTGCATCTTCAAATCTCATCCTGTCCAGAAAATGATATCACTAAATCACAAGTTTGGCAATAAGGTTCGCACGTTTTAAATCGCTTGGTGTTGTATTTACTTTTTCACTTCGGCTTTGCAAATTTATTTCATCCCCTCTTCTCCTTTGCGTTTAATCATGTATAATAGATAGGTCGTGACAATGAGGAGGTTCATATGATATTAGAGAAAATCGATCAGGATCTGCTGAAGATGGCTGAGGAATCGGATTCTGTCCTGGCAGAGATCTATCAGCGCATCGATGAGGTCTGTTTACATAATTCAAACCGGATCTTATCTGCGTTCATCGAAAATCAGGTTTCTTATTCTGATTTTGCGGATATCAATGGTTATGGAAACTATGATGAGGGCCGTGATAAGATCGAACGGATCTTTGCGACGGTGCTGGGCTGTGAGGATGCCCTGGTGCGCCCGCAGATCATGAGCGGGACAAACGCGCTGTATCTGGCACTTTCCGCTTTGTTGAAACATGGGGACACGATGATCTCTTTGTCCGGGGATCCCTATGATTCTTTACAGGAGATGATCGGTCTTTATGGCAGCTCCACACAGTCATTAAAAGCTTATGGGGTGAGGTATGAACAGATCGATCTGGTCAATGATGACTTTGATGAAGAAAAGATCGTTGCGCGGCTGAAGGCCAAAGATGTCCGACTGGTGGAGATCCAGCGGTCCAGAGGATATGCGCACCGCCTGTCACTGTCCATCGCGAAGATCGAGCGTATCATCAACAAGATCCGTGAAGTCAATGATGAGGTCATCATAATGGTGGATAACTGTTATGGCGAACTGGTAGAGAAACAGGAACCAGGGCATATCGGCGCGGATGTCGTGGTCGGTTCACTGATGAAAAATCTTGGAGGCGGCATCGCGTCAACGGGCGGTTATATCGCGGGCAAGGCCGAGCTGATCCATATGGTGGCAGAAAGGCTCACTGCGCCGGGTATCGGCAAAGATCTTGGCGCAAACTTCAATTTGAACAGTTCTTTCTTCAAGGGCATCTTCATGGCGCCTAACGCGGTCAAAAGCGCATTGAAGACAGCGGTCTTCTCTGCCTATATGCTGGAAAAGATGGGCTATAAAAACGTATCGCCTGCGTATGATGAAGAACGAACAGATATCATCCAGACTTTAGAGCTTGGCACAAAAGAAAACCTTGTGCATTTCACACAAGGCATTCAGGCTTCGAGCCCGATCGATTCGTTTGTCCGTGTCTTGCCGGCGCCGATGCCAGGCTATCCTTTTGATGAAGTCATGGCCGCGGGAAGCTTTACGCAGGGCAGCACGATCGAGCTGAGCGCGGATGCGCCGATGGTCGAGCCATACACTTTGTATATGCAGGGCGGTCTGACCTTTGAATATGGCAAGCTTTCGATCTTGCTGGCACTGACCAATATGAAAAGCAATGACCAGTGATCCCATATATTTTGACGAGGCAGCTGCGCCTCGTCATTTTTTTGCTTATTGAAGCTAACAGCTTCCCGGCTGTCCGCCATCGATCCGGATGACGGTATTGTTGATGAAATCTGCTTCATTGCTGAGCAGAAACTTGACCAGATAAGCGACTTCACGGGGATCGCCGTAACGTTTGACCATGATCTTTTCGATCTCTTGTTTCAGAAATTCTTCATCATAGCCCTCTAATTCGTTTTCAGTGCCGATAAAGCCCGGCGCAATGCAGTTGACATGGATGTATGGCGCAAACTCAAATGCCAGATTATGCGTCATGGAAATCAACGCGGCCTTTGAGGCATCATAATCGATGCACATAGGATAATAAGTGTTGATGCCGTTTGTGGAAGCGATGTTGACGATCCTTCCGTATTCCTGTTCAAGCATATGCGGATATACGCGCTTGCTGCAATTGAACGCTCCGACGACATTGACATCCAATGTCCTTCTGAATTCCTCCGCGTTCTTGAGATGGAACAGGTTGGACAGATCCACTGCGGCATTGTTGATGAGGATATCGGTCCCGCCTAGCTTTTCCTCGATCTCCGTGATCATCCGATCAACTTGTTCCACATCGGCGATATCGGCCTGAATGGCCAAGCAGCGTACGCCATGCGCATCGATGATCTGTTTGCGCAATGCTTCAGCGGCCTGCTTTGAAGTCAAGTAATTGATGACGATATCATAGTGGTTACCGGCGAGTTCCAGGGCGATCGCTCTGCCGATCCCGCAAGCGCCGCCAGTGATCAATGCGACCTTGTTCATCATGATAAAAAGAAGAGCTGATCAAGCTCTTCCTGCATATTTGCCGTCAGTAGAGAATACGACGATCTTTTCACCCGGGCCGATGAACTGCGGAACGCGCAAAGACAGTCCGGTCTCGGTCACGGCGTCCTTTGTCTGGTTGGACGGCGCGCCCTTGATCGGCGCGTCAGTCTCCGCAATGGTCAGCTCGACTTTTTCCGGAACAGATACAGACAGCAGCAAGCCTTCGAAGAAGATCAGAGAGACTTCTGAGCCTTCCACGATGAAGTACTTATTGAAACCGATCTGATCCTCAGTCAGCTCATAAGTATCAAAGGTTTCCATATCCATGAAATAATATACCGAATTATCCATGTAAGAGAACTGCGCGCTCTTCTTCGAGATATTTGCCTGTTCAAATTTTGTTGAAGCATTGAAGTTTCTTTCCTGTGTGTTTCCAGTCTTCAGGTTCTTCATCTTTGTCTTTAAGATCGCTGCGCCCTTGCCTGGCTTGACATGCTGGAAATCCAATACCTGCCAAGGATCACCATCGACGATCAGCGTCAGTCCTGTTTTAAAATCACCTGCAGAAATTGCCATTACTTTCACTCCATTTCCTGTTTTCCTTTATTCATTGTATCAATTTTAAGCGCTCTGCTCAAGCCATTTTCAAAATATCGATAACTGTTCAGCTTCTTTATGGGTCTTGATATACTTGGTCCATTTGATATAGCCATAAGTCGTATTGGTAAAATACCCCAGTTTTAAGATGAGCAGCACATACTGACCAGAAAGGATATTGATGGCCGCTTCCAATGCGGCGCAGATGTACCATGCGATCCACTGTTCCCTGAAGCGGAAGAAGATGAACAAGCCATTGGCGATACCTACCGCTGACGCGCATGCATCGATATAGATGATCGCGTTCGCTAATACTTCGTTGTTGTAAAAATCGGTAGCGATATCCAGTCCGCTGATCAAATAACCGATGACGATCGTCCAGACGATGATGCCGACGATGACCAGCGCTTCCTGCCAGCCTTTCAGCCGTCTGACGACCGTCAGCTCATCCTCTTCCTGATCCTTATGTCTGGACCAGTTGATGTAACTGATGATATCGATCGGCAGCCAGAAGAGCAGCGTCGTGGCCAATGTCGCAAAACGATACATCAACACGATGGAGATCACGATCTCGACGATCTCGACAAACACAGAAACAAGGAAATTGTATCTGGACTGCTTTGAGATCAATAATTCACATAAGATATTTAAGAAGGTATCCAACAGATACAGCCACATGATGATGATCCCGTTGACGCCGTTGGCGCTTTCTTCGGGAAACAACACTGAGAAGATCGTTGCCAGGACCATGATCGACATGAACCAGGATTTCTCATATGTGGTGAACTGTCTGGCAAACAGCATCATGATCAGCAGCGATAAGACGAGGATCATCGACGCGTTCGCAAAGTTAAAGACAGGCATGGAGTCATTGGCCATGATCTGCGCATAAGCATTCTGTGCCTCAGCCTGTGAAACATCCTGATGATCAAAGTAAAGTCGTGTGCCATCCTCAGCCTCAAACTCATAAGCGGTAATCGAATCATCATCCAGCTGTTCATACTCTTCATAAGAGTAAGTCACGATAAGTTCCTTATCCCCGTTTCGATAGATGACATCACAGACTGTGTCTTCTTCACCGTCATAATCTTCTGCGCTGAAGTCACGCTGCATCTCGATGCTTTGGACATAGTCGAGCTGTCCCACATTTGTCCGTACTTCTGAAAAGCCGATCACATATGAAGCGATCGAACCGATGATCAGCAGCACCAGGATGATCACTTCCGCGATCCTCAGTTTCCTGTTCGGTTCAATGTTCTTTTGAAAAAATCGAATCATCTTCTTAAGCCCCCTTAAATATCAAAAAAACAGCATTATTATAATCAGTTTTTTCCGTTTTGTAAATTTTGAATGAGGGATCAGCGGTGTTTTTCACGGATCTTTTCCATATTTACCGCTTTTCTTCGACGTGCGCTTTGCATCAGTTTTTTAAATCGCTGCTCATCCCCTGTATCTTTTGCGTCCTGCAGCAGAAACAGGAAAAAAGATGTCTGATCGATCTTGCAGCGCTGGATCGCATATTCGGCAATGCACACCGCTTTTTCGCGATCTGCATCTTTATAGTATTCGATCAGGATCTCATATGGTTCCGCTTCTTTGCCCTGATAGCCCTCATAATATCTTGCGCAATGCTCCAGATCGCCAAATTGACGATACAATTGTGCTGCTTCTTGTCTGATCTCGTCATCATCAATTTGCATCATCAGGTCCGCGCGTTTCAGCTGTTCCTCACGCGTTGAGCAGATCGCGGCTGCCAGCTCTTCCATCGGATCTTCTACGCAATAATCCACATAGTAGTTATTCTGATAGATTTCCGACAAGATGTGTTCTTTCACTTCCCATGGTTCTTGCTCAAATTCAGCACGTTGAATCAGATCCTCGATGATCAAAAAAATCTCTTCCATTTCCATCTGATCATCCATATATGGTTCATAAGACAATCTTTCGATCAGGCCTTGGATATCTGACCATGCGTCCTTCAATAATGATGGTTCTGATTGCTCTTGTTCCTTTCCGATTTCCTCGAAAAAACTTGTCCACCTGCTGATGTTCAAGATCTGATGTTTATATTGATATATTGCTAAGTAGTCCTCTTCATCTGCTCTTGCCAGCAACGACAGAAGCTTTTGTCGTTCTTCATGCAGTTTTGTTTTTATCTCTGGCAGAAGCGGATCATCGGCATGAAACAGGTCATGATCGTTTATCTCACAGTTTTTAAACAAAGGCACGGATAACGCCGATATGATATAGTCGACAGCCTGCGCGGCATCTTTCAGCGCATGCTTGCAGCTTCTGATATAATCTTCAAGCAGAACATTTCGGTTTATGGAAACCAATCGTTCATCGATGGCCATCTCCAGATCCATAGATGCATCGGCACAGCAGTCATCTGTATCCGGGTGATCTACGATGACAAAACATAAATTGAGCATTTGATCCAAAAGCTTGAATGCGGTCTCGTATTCGCCTAAGATGATCAGATCATGGCATCCATGCAATACTGACGAAACAAAGTTCATCGCGTGACCAGGATCATAGAAATCATGTTCCCAACAATTGCGAGAATGCCCAAAGCCATCAAATTTGATATAATGCGCCTCGTATTGCATCACGATCTCACCGCGTTCAACGCGGGCACAAAAAGCGGCGATCTCATCGAGACCGGGCATGTTCATCACCACTTTCTTTCCGCAGATGCTTTGATAAAAGTCCTCCTGTTTATGGGCAGGCAAAAGCCTGGCTTGCGTAAGGATCCATTGATCTTTTTCTTCTTCTGTCATATTGTCCAACTGTTCCTGAAGCTTTTTTATAAAGTTTTTCATATCTTTTATCTCCATATTTTTCTGTTTTCGCTGTCATTCTCATGAAAAGTCAGCGTTATTTTTCCAATATGCCAAGGGCCTTCTTCAAGATAGCAAGCGCATCCTTCGTATCACGAAGCTCACGTTTCAAGCGAGCGATTTCCCTGGCTTCATTTGATTGATAATTCCCGCTTCCAGGCGCGTTGATCTTGCCGTCATCAGATTCTCTGGCTTCCTTGAGCCATCTGGAAAGTGTGCTTTGGCCGATGCCAAGATTAGCGGCAGCTTGAGCGCGTGACAGTTCTGAATGCTCATTGACATATTGGACAGCCTTATTCTTGAATTCATTGTCGAACGTTTTTCTCTTTTTGGACTTGGACATTCTTAACCCCCTCTTTCACTTGCTCATCTATTCACGATGATGTTGTACTTGTTATGTTAGCCCTGGTATATTAGAAATGACTCATCTAATAGTCACTGCAATATACCTTTCCTTTCTGTTATGAAATGACGATTGTCAAGTGGAAATATTCATTTCTTTGATCAATGTCACTTTTTTTTTAAATCAAGGATATTAGACAGGAAACTTCTTCTCAGAATTATCGGTGGTTGGCCATTCTGTTATTCGTGGATTGGGTACCTCAGGTCAATGGTTTCACCGCAAGTCTATCAACCCTTCTCAAATACCGCGAGTTGAAAACGGTTAGATTCATTTGTAGAATATTGAAATATGTGAATATGGATTTGTAGCTCTCTATTCTTCCTGCCCACTTTTTATGCTAACGCCATTATTATTCCATATTTCTGCTTCCAGTTTCGGAATTGATTTTTCTAGTTGAACGGCCAACCAATTTTCAAATGGCTGGAGCACCTCCATCTTTTTGTGAACAATTTGTAAGTGATTATAAACGAGCATGACATCACTATGTTTTTGATTAAGATTGCCAGTAAATGACTTATACGCTAAAAGAAAATATGGTAAAGCCAATTCGATTTGTCCATCCGAAAGATACGTTGTTCCCATTCCATCAATTGTTTTAGCTGTCTCTGGATGTGATAAACCAAGACAACTTATTTCCACTTCAATTGCTTTCATATAATAGTGCCGTGCTTTTTCTAAATCACCCATATCGGCCAATATGCTTGCTAAATTTGCCATTTCCAAAGCAAAACTTGGGTGCTTTTCACCATATACTCTCTCATAAATATTAAGAGATTTTTGGGTATATTTTATGGCATTATCATACTGTTTGAGTTTCCAATATACACTGCCAAGGTTATTATAGGTAATGGCAATATTTGAATTCATACAGCCAATCTGTTTTTCTTTGATTTTAAGAGCGTACATTAAATATTTTAAAGCTGATTCTTCATCGTGCTTCTGATGATATGCTTCACCCATATTATTATAATCTGCGGCAATCTCAATATGTTCATTGCCCAGTATTTTTAATTCTATGGCGATGCATTTTTGATACCAATAAATCCCCTGATCATAGTCTCCATTTTTTACCAATGCCAATCCCAGATTATTATAGGCAGTTGCAGTATCAAGGTTTTTTTCACCTAAACTTGACTCCAAAATGTGAATAGCCTTCTTATGCCATTTTATTGCTTCCGAATAGTTACCAGTTCTTGTATACAATAAACCAATATTATCATATTCTATCGCTGTTTCAGAGTGTCTTTTACCTAAATAGAGTTCTTTTATTTGAAGCGAACTCAAATAATTACTAAAAGCATTATCAAAAAATCCACAATCATCATAGCAGTTACCTATTTTATCATACAAATTTGCTACTTTTAATTTCAGGCTTTCCGTTTTGACAAGTATAGAATAATGTCTAACAATAGATTCCGCATGAATAGCTATTGGCATAAATTGTGATACACCGTTAGTTTCCTCACATGAACTGGGAAGATATGACTCTAACATATTAAAATCTAATTGAAGCCATCTGTTTACACCAAAATTATTTTCTTCTTCAATTTCATGGTGCTTCCTAATTACTTCCTGGACAAGTCTGTGAATATTGATATATTCCACCGTTCCACTAACCAAAGAGTATGTTCGAAGCCCTGTCACAATCCGATTTAATGTTAACTGTTTTGATAGAGCATTTTTCAGAGGATTTGGAAGCAAATCCCTCATTTCTGCAAAAAATTTCACGGGAATATTATCAGCTCCCATATAGGCACAAAGATTTATCAATTGCTGTGAACTATCTTCAAGCGCCGCAAATGAAATATTCCATGTAGATGTAACAATACTTGTATAATATTCTGGTGAGGCGTATTTGTCTGAGAATGCATCAACGCTTGATTGTTTTAATAATTCTAGATAATCAGAAATAGAGCAACGAACTTCTTTAATATATGCTGCTGCCTGCTCTAATGCAAGCGGCAAATAGCCCAGGCGCTTTATCAATGCAATTGACTTTTCAGAAAAATCTTTATACTTATAGTACTCCATTTTGCATTCATTAGTTTTTGACAATCTTTTTTTCATGAAAATTAACGCTTCATCTAAATCAAATACGTCAAGAAGATACGAAGTTCCATAATCAAGACGGGCATTTCTTGTGGTTATAAGGATATGTCCTTTTATTTTATCAGGTAAATATGGCAGTATCATATCTACAGTTTCAAGGTTATCGAATATTAGTAGCCATCCACGATTTTCTGATAACCAAGCTTTAATAACTCGCTGCAAATCATTGGTATTATAATTCTTTGGTAAAAAAAGATTAAATTGTTGTATAAAAACAGAAAAACTATTATAAATAGAAGAATTGCTTTCTGCATCTACAAACCAAATGCAGGTCTTATATTTATAATGGTAATTATAGGCATACTGAATTGAGAGTTGTGTTTTTCCAATCCCTCCAAGACCTGAAATGGTTTGACAAATAGTAACAGTATCCTCCTTTTCTTTATTAAAAAGCGAATCAATATTTTCCAATACATCTGTTCGTCCACTAAAATATTTATTTTGCGCTGGAAGGTTGTTGGTGCAGATGATTTCATCTTGAAACATATTAGACCTACTAATTACATAAAGACAAACATTTGCTAAAAAACTGGCTAAGTTCTCTTTATTTGCTATTGATAATAATTTGCCCCTTTTTGATTCAGAAATAGAAGAATCATATTTAATTATCATTCTCATATTTTCTAAAAAATCGTCAAGAAGGGAAGGAAGAATTTTAGAAATAAGGAAGCGTTCGAAATACGCTTCTGCATGGTCAATTACTTCCTTTTTTCTAGTACCTCGTTGGATTTCAAGTTTTACATCTCTTTTTCCTTTTAGTAGATAACTACATTCTCCTTTTCCGGCATAATATGGATTACCATTTTTATCTTTTAAATCTAATGGTTTATAGACACAAGCTAAAAGAATATTAACTAGATCTTCATTCGTGAGTTTAGTAGCACGAATCAATTCATTTGCAAGCTTTGCAAACGTTAACATATAATTGCTCCTTTCTTGCAACTTTCTGCAACTTCAAGTAAACGACATTTTATCCAACCCAAAATATAATTTAAAACGTAAAAGCAAAAATGCCTTATACATGAAAGGGGGACACATATATGTCTTATGTTAGTAATTATGATGAATTTATTGGTGTTCTTATTTGGTTTTTAGGTGGTTTAGACAACTTACTATTATCTCTAATGATTTTTGTTGCTGTTGAGTGTTTAGCGTCAGCTTTATTGTTTCTTTCTTTATACAAGTTTTCAATAAAATCTATTGTCCATTGGATTGCAAACAAATGTGATATATTTTTATTAATAGGAATCGCAAATACGATTGATACTTTCTTGATTCGAAGTGGTGAATCTTTGCGGACAATTGGATTATGGTTTTATATATCCTATGAATGCATTATTATTTTAGATAATTCAAAAAAACTTGGTTTACCATTGCCAGAAAAACTTGTTAATTATGTACATGAAATTCTAAAGCAGTCTAGGAAAGGAAAATATGACGCTTAAAATATCCTATGTGTTACATATATTGGGGAAGCTAGTAAGCAGTTTAGCTAAATAAAACAAAATAATAGAAGACTATGAAGTGTAATCCACGATATAGACCATTACCACCTAAAAAGATTTACCTTGATTTAACTAGACTTTCCCAATCAATTGTGCTATATCGTAACTTTTCTTGACCGTCCTCTTTTACGTTTAGAGATCGAATCTGCCATGAGAATACAGCCTTTCTAAACTACTGCATTCAATTTAATCAGTTGCCATTCCTTGTTCTCTACCTTTTTTTCTCGTTTTTATCCGCATATTCTTCTTATATGTTCTTTCTTCCGGAAGCTTTCCCTAATCAAAAGCATGAATCAGCCTGTATGTCAGTATCGTTGCCAGATAATTACAGAATTTACTGCCAATCGCCGAATAATCATCTTTCACCCGTGTTTCGCCGGATCTACATGACATCTTAATAGTATCTCATCACCAGTTCAATCTCCCAGTGGCTCTCATACGTCTTATATGCCGTTTCCACGTCGAAATTCAGGTTGCTTACCAGCACGACCGTTCCAAATATGTACTGCTTTTTCAGTCGTTGAACAGCGAGGATATGCTTAGAAATCGGCAAATCATCCCATTTGAAATATAATTAAATGATACAATAAAATAGACTATATTTCAAAATGATAGAAGAAAAAATAAGAATAAGCAGAAATGAAAGATTAAACGAAAATGAGCCTAAAAAGCAGTCTTGATAAGCAGAAAGCATTCATTTTGCCCCAAAATGTTGAAGAGATAAAATGTTGAAGAGATATTGTACAATGCCGTTGGGAAAGTTGTAAAAGTTGTACTTAATAGATGTCATTATATCTACTCAGCCGATAGTGTTTTAGCCGGTTTTGGTTTAGTAATTTTATAATACCCTTCCCTCTTAGGATTTTCTTCAAAGTCACAAATTACCCCCTTTTCTCTGAACGCGGTCAATAGTTGTTCATTTTCGTCATTAATTTTAAAACTCGGTCTAGCGTGAGTATCAAATAATTTGAGGTAGTCAGTTAAGTTTAGCAGAATAAGAATTTCTTTTATATGCTCCGTGTCAAGATGAGAAATCATAGCTACAAAGAGATCAATCGTCGTAACCCGATTCAATCTATCCGTTTTTAGAAGATCGTATTTTAATTTTTCCGAAGCAGAATTCGGGTCATCAATAATACATGTCACATTTGTCACTGCATGATTAAAAATCTTCTTTTGAACTGGAACATCCCATTGCTCAAACGATGCAAATAAAGAACACAAATCAGAACTTATAAAATTGTGGTCAAGAATATACATGCAAACCTTTGTAGAATAGTTCTTTCCAATGATTGAGATTGCGTCACTAGAAAATTCAAGCAGTTTAATTTTTTGGTCATCACTAATATCCCAGGTCAGTATCTCTAACAACTCCTCTTGTACAAACAAATCATCGGACATTATATCTACATATCTGTCAATATTCTTGCGAATAAAACAAAGTTTCTGATCTGGATAGTTATCACGCAGAAAACTTAAATTACCTGCTGTCATTGTTATAATACCTGTATTGATTAAGATAATAAGTTTATCGCTTTGAATATTCATAAGAGCAAAGTCATCATAATAAAACCCTAATGATACCAATATTTGATTATACTTAGGATTTAAAATATCGCCGCATTTTACCACACTTTCAAAAAGTTTTTCTTTAATGGATTCCTCATCTTCAAGTTTTGAAAAATCCAACTCGATGTCACATTTGTTAATATATGAAATAACACTTTGAGATAGTTTTAATACATTGAAACTATCCATGATATTGCGCTCTGAGTATTCTACTATATCAGCATCTAAGATTTCCTCCCACAAAGCAGAATCAGTAACATCGCTTATAAAGACAATGGTTGTATGTAAGGCGGAAATATACGTATGCTTGTGTTCAATGATAAGATCCGGATTGTTCAGCACTAAAATAGCAGTGTTATTATCATCAAAAATAGTCCCTCCACAGATCTGCAATACGACGGCAAAATATTCATTGATATTACGATTGATATATTGGGTTATGGCAGAATCAGGATGTGAAAGTAAAAGAGCATAATTCTTATGAAGAATATCGTCATAATTGCAGATATTGAGGAATTTAACTTGAATAAGTTTTAGATTCCCAGCATTGATCTTATATAAAGATTCTTGGTAAACTGCGTTGAATAATTCCTTATTTAAAATTTCATAATCAAACCCGACGAAACATACCTTAAGTAACTTAAATCCATGAATTAGTTTGTCGATGTCAGCATTATCTATTGCAAGGTAATCACGGCTATTAGAAATATAGTCACAGAGGCAATGATCTTTGTTGACTAATTCTATTGTGCCTTCATCAGAATAATAAAGCGTATAAATTGAATAATTTCGAATTTGACTTTCTGAAAGGGCCTGTTTATTAAGGGCAGTGAAAAATACGTCCGGCCACCATGTATTAAGGTATTTAATATATGATGACAGCTCAGGCGTAACATCAAGGTATCCCCCCATGAACTTAAAATTACTTGTTTCCCTAAGTTGATCAATAAATCGTTCAAGGTAAACAACATGATTTTGAGTATGCAACAAATATGTTAACAGTGAAAAATTTAGAATTTCTTCCTGATCAAAATCCACTAGTCGAAGTCTTGAAACAACCAGTTTTGGATTCCTCAATTGATAAGTGTATTCTTTGGCTTTTCTATCGGTTACACTGCGCAAAAAAGTTTTATCAATACGACTCAAACTGTTTTCGTAAAAATAAGTCATATAGTCAGCATAAGTTTCATCTATATACCCATAACGGATAAGGTATTTTAATAAATCAAAATATTCACTGCTTTTGATTTCTTCAAAGTCTCTTACTTTACCAATTTCATTTGTGCTTTTGGTACTAAATATAAAATTTATATTTTCTCTTGTAATAATGTCTTTTAATTGCTTGCTTTTTAGAAGAACAAGTTCACGTTCTAGTGCAAGCTTTTCCCCCTCAATAGCAGGGATCTTATTATTTAACTTGTTTTCAAGAGCTTGCTTACGTTTTGAATACTCGATTTGATTTTCCTTAGATAGATCTCCTTTCTGCCCATAATAATACTTGGGTTTTTTATCTTCAAACGCAACTTCCAATTCTCTGATAGTTTTTAAATGTTCATTTTGCGCTAATTCAATTTCGTACCTTTTTTCCGAAATTTGCTCATAAAGTCTCTTCGTTTCCTCTTCAACAAAAGATTCTTTACTAGTAAATAGAGTATAGACAAACCCCTGGTTAAGTTGAAGATCCGCGAAATCACGGGGAAATAAGTTTTTATACGCGATAATGGCAAGCATTTTATTACAATCAAGCTCTGTAATATTTAGCCTATTAAAATAAATCACAAACTCATTGTAGATATTTTTTAAAAGGCGCATATCGTCAATATAGAGCGATAAGCCTTGCAAGAAATTTTTATCAAACCTTTCCAAATAACCGCTTTTTTCAAATTGAGCAATAAACTGATCGTAAGAGTTAGAGCCATCTACGACCGGTACAACGGGTATAATATAATCAAAAAATTTTGTTCTATCTTTAGAGACAAAAATATCATCACGCAATAAATAGAAAAACCGCAGCACCTTTTTGTTTTCTCTCTGAAGTTGGATGTTTGCAAGTATATTCACTTCACGAAGACGCTCGAAAATTCTATTTGCATTAAAGCGATCCATATCTTCAAACACGATAACATCGGCATCTGCATTTTCAAAAAGGTATAACACCTCATTAAGATATTTGTCGAAATAGGAATCATCACTTTCTTCAAATATTTCAATCTCATTACCTTGCAGATTGATCTTACGGAAAACATTTTTATTTTTTTGAATTTTAATAAGTCCATATATAAAGATCCATAATAATCCAATTATGATAATCCCGTCTATCATTAATGCATAGGGATGTGTAGATAGCTCTAAAAATGTTTTAAACCTATTTGTTGGTAAAGCTAATATATAGTTTTTCCACTGATCAAAGCACGAAAAATAGATAATTGCAATCAATAGAACAATGGTTTCCATTGTTTTTGCTATAATGCTGCTAGTGCTAATTCTCTTTTTCACTCTGAAATTGGTTTGAGGAATTTTATCTGAAGGAATTTGATGCATTAGCTGATTTAAAATTTTCCCCTCTAGTACGGATTCCTTCACCTCTGCTGCTTCATTGTCGTTTTCATTTTTTTCGTTTGGAGATTGGAAATGTGCAAGTGAGATATACAAAAACACTTTATCACTGTGCTTCTTCTTATATGAAGCCAAAACACTACTTTTTCCAGCACTGTATGCGCCGGAAATCGCTACATTTCTAATATCAGAATTATCAAATACATAATTGATTGCGTCCTCATAAACATCTAGATTAACATCATTAGTTGGAGTAAGCCGCTCAAATTTATATTTACTTTCTGCCATATTTATCACATCCTCTTTGGACCCAATACTTACCACTATGCAGAAAATGTTCCAGATTTACAATTTGACTATTTACTCATAAATCGATTATTCTTAATAAATCTTTCCCCCTATTGTACTGTTGCGATATAAAGGACATTGCATTTCTTATTTTATACAAATGGACTTATATTTTTTTATTCTCAAATTATATCATTTATCCGTTTCTCTAACAATGAACTGCTGCAAGATAAGCCCCGCGGTATCAAGTGTGCCCAGCTAGTCAAATAGCTTAATTTGACCTCAATACGTCTTGGTGTATTCTTCACTTCGTTGCCTTACATAATTTCGCATCTGTTTTTCATTGCCATACTTACTGTTACGACAAAATATCCAGCGCTCCATACGTTGTTTATCCACAGTTTTTGCTTCCCCTGCGGGCTTATCTAATTTCCAAGATTTTCCCTGATTTTAGCTCTTTCGCAAATGAATTGAAGTTATTTCGCGTTATAAAAGCAATATGTTTGTCTTTATCCATACTAATCGGTATCAAGCTTTCTTTCCCTTTTTTATTTATCGCAGGTATAAAATGCTGCACAACATTGATTCCATCAATTCTTTTCAGTTTTCCAGAATAAGGAATCAAATATAGAACTCCATCCATTATTCCAGTACATTTTATTTCTTCGATCTTGGACTGATAAGTTTTTGGAATCAATTCTATGAATTCTTTATATTGCCCATATTCATCATTTGCCTTATTCTTCTGATTATCAGATGATTGCGCTTCTATTTTTTCTTCTGACACACTTTCCTCCTCATCATCGCCATTTATGATCAAGCTTTCATGATACTTTTTAAGCGGAATATTGCTAATGATATCCAACTTAGCAAGTGCTCTGGTATATGCAACATATTTCTCATTACTATTCATTTGACAATCGATGACAAATACTTCTTTAAACTCTAAACCCTTTGCCTCCTTAACAGTAAAAACGGTATACTTATGAGGCCATCCCATACCATCTAATAAAGCAACAAGATCTTCCTTAACAAATTCATCTTTGACGATGATTACCGATTCCTTTACCATTTTATTTTTGCTTTCCGCCTCTTCAATATCAGAATAGACCATCACAGCATCCATGTCTACACCAATCTTTCTCATATTAAATGGCAAATTAGCATTACAATATTCAATGATCTGATTTGTATTTCTGAAATTTTCATCCAGTTCAATGATCTCTGCTTCTAAATCTAAAGCTTTCCAATCATGGATTCCATGTTCGGTAATCGTTTGATTTACATCTCCAAAAAGGTCAACGACAGGTTCCCCTGTCTTCCCCTCAAAATCATTAGTATTTACCTTATATATCAATTCAATCTCATTAGGACTCAGATCCTGTGCTTCATCAACAAAAATATACTTATGCTTTTTGCAATCAACGCCTCCTACTAAATATCTGCTATATAATTGCAGATACCAATAATGCTTATAATATTTGCATATCTTGATCTTATATCTTTGATAGATCTCACTTTTGATCGATGAATACAGCAACAAATAAAGATATGATGTCAATTGCAGTGCCGTACGTTGAGTAAAAAGCTTGGTTTTCTTTGTTAGATCATCCTTAGTAAATAAACCATTTTGGATAAAGCTGGTTGCGACTTCTGTACCCTCATTTATGATCTTGTGGATTTTCTTATGACCAGGGCGCAATGGTTCTACAAATTCACTTTCAAAATTAGAAATACGCGATGATCCCTCAATAAATACATTAAGCAACTTTATTGGTTCACCATATATAATAAATAAATCATTTTCAAGATTATTGAGCACATTCTCTATAAACGCTTTTTTATCTTTTCGATGAGCTAATGATATATTTATATTATCGATCATATCCTTCAGCTTATTAGCTATCATTTTATTTATGCAAACCTTTATTTTTGCTGCTTCATTTTTTCTTTTGCTATCTTCATTTTCTGCATATTTTTTAATCACCTCTTGTTTTTGAATATCAAATCTTAGCTCAAGTTGTTCTAACTTCTTTTTATGTGATAACTTAGTAAAAGTAGAGGCTTTTTCAATTGCTTTTTTCTCACTTTCGATTTGTGCCTTCAAAGCTGCTAAATTCACATCATTGTCCAATACTTCTTCAACATTATACACTTGTTGAACTGCTTTATCTGTATCAGTATCTATCATCGTTAAACGGTTCTGGTATTCATATTGCAAGATATCTAATAATGCATAAACTTCATCGATAGACTCTAGGCTATCAATGCCAATATATGTAGATATTCCTGACAACCTTTGATTGATACTATTTAAAACATCATCATCCACATGTTCTAATTTATTTGTCAGTATTGCTTTTTCTTCATTCTGTTTCTCTGTTAGACAATTATCGCAATAAGAAATCAGATCATCGGTCTGTTTGATGATGCTTTCAAAGAATGTTCTATAGCATTGTTGCATCAAATCTTTAGAATATACGGTGTATAAATATTCATCATCAAAAACCAATTCATCTCTAATATCATCTTCAAAAATTTCTTTTCCCAACAACATCCCATAATATTCTTGATATGAAAGAATGCTTGATCTGCTGATGTTGAATCTTTGTGATAGGTCATTGATAAAGTTCCTAAAACCAGCACTGGGAATCAACAATATATATTCTCCATTATGTATTTCATTATTAAACAACAAATATCTCAATCGATGCAATAAGACCATTGTCTTTCCAGAACCAGCGCATCCTTGTACTATAAAAGAGATATTTTTGTTATACGTGCGAATATCATCTTGCTTTTTTTGAATGGTTTGAATGATGCCCTGTACTGCTGCAGTATCCTTATTTCTTAATAAAGCTTTTCGCAAATACTTATCTGTAATATCAGAAAAAGTTTCATTGTCGCTCTCAAATATGATATCAACATCTGTTACACTTCTATTTTTTAAAACAATGTTTCTTGATAAGATTACATCATCATGGTCAGAAGGAAACCGCCACTTATTGACAAATTCTTGATATGATTTATCGTTTACGTTCAACAAAAAAAATTCAGTTCCATTCTTTCTTTTAAAATGCCTGCTTTGATGCCAACTATGATCCATCACGAAAACATCTTCTGTTTCTGTTTTAAAATGGCCACAATATAAACTTCCATCATTTACATAGCTCTCTAAAAAGTAAACTTTTTGTTCATGTCTTTTATTCATTCTTTTTTTACTCTGCAGATCTTCTCGATCTTCATAATCTATTGCATCAGAGTATTGATTGACTTCTGGAAATGGAATTTTCCTCTTTGCATCAGAAAGTGCTTCATCAAGTGCTGAATAATTTGCTTTGGCATTCTCTTCCTCATCTTGAAAACTGTTTGCTTCAGCATCAGTCATTTCCTCTTCTAATGAAAGTATATTGGTCTTTATTTCCATAATCTATCCCATCCCTACATAAAAATTGTTATACAAATCAACATTCTATTTTGATTATTTGATATCCGTTCATATTGTCGCTATTTATATTTTAATAATCACTACATAAATATTCAACAAGAAGTTCACATTTATGCGCTTTTGAGAAAAAATGTCAAACAATAGTGTTTGAAAGTAGAATGGAAACATCAACTCTGCTTTTGCCAAATCTCATTCAAATTCATAATGAGAAGAACAGATGTTTACATATTACATTACAGAAAACCAAACTATGCAATATAAATCAAAGAGAATAGAAATTTCTTAATTTAAAGAAACTATCAACTACTAAATTCTTACTTTTGCTTTAGGATTCCGTTGTTCTCAAATTTAAGCTACCAAGCTGATTTTAGAGTTTTTAGTAGTTACTGAGAATATGTTTATATCTGAGGTTCAGAAAGAACAAGATTTTAAAAAAATACTCTAAATCATCCACTAATCATGAAATTTTTCACATAATATTAATATAATAAAGGGGAATGTGACCAATCATGTGTAAGTAATATTCGACAGGTTTTGACCCGTGAAAG
>ERZ1643246.1742-NODE-1742-length-22796-cov-8.796491_pt1 | contig 22796 bp, 16 predicted proteins | sample MGYA00579265_ERZ1643246 | MGnify/ENA primary metagenome ERZ1643246 (study PRJEB29033, sample SAMEA4952261) | chicken gut metagenome | biome: Broiler Chicken; feature: Gastrointestinal Tract; material: Caecum | place: Ireland | collected 2018 | study: Broiler...
TGAGAAATGGGATTTCGGCAGACGGGGATCTGGAAAGCGACGGCGATTATAACTGCGAATCTACGGCGCAGACGATTGTGGCGTTTGCTGCCATGGGAATCGACCCGTCTTCCGTAACGTCGCCGGAGTCCGGAAAAAGTCTGCTGGACGGGCTTGCAAAATATTATAACACGGATACCGGCGGCTTCCGCCATACTCTGGAGGATGCGGCTTCCAACAATATGGCTACGGATCAGGCTCTGTACGCCATTGCCGCGTACCGGTATTACCAGAAGGGGCTGAGTATCTGGGACTTTAAAAGTCCGTCAGATACCTCATCCTACAGGATCAGCGCCGGAAGCACGGTTTACACAGCGGAAGCATCCGCCGATGCGGTGCTGAAGGTGGGCGCCGGCGTGAAAGAGATACGGATAGACAATATACCGGTGGGTAATTACGATGCGGCCGAAGTACGTGCCGGTGAAACTGTATTTTCTACAGCGGGAAGAACGGCAGATGGAAGCATTCCGGTGGAAGGGATGATACCTGTGGCAGCTGGGACGGTGCTGCAGATTACGGTGTACCGGCAGAACGGGACAGAGGAAAACTGGACCCTGACTGTTCAGACAGATACCGCAGCAGACGCGCAGGCTGTGCTCGAGCAGATAGATCGGCTGCCGGATGCGGCGGATCTGACGCTGGAGGATAAAGACGCGGTAAAAGCGGCCAGAACAGCGTTTGAAGCGCTGAGCGAGGAAGAAAAAAGCCAGGTGACCAATATCGGCAGGCTGGAAGAGCTGGAGGCGCGTCTGGCGGAACTGGAGACGGCGCAGGAAGAGGAACGTGAGAAGGAACGCCGGGAGCTTCAGGAAAAAATCGAGGCGATTCAGACCCCTGTGCGGATCTCAGACCGGAATCTGGTAAATCAGTATCTCCAGGAACTGGAGGGACTGGGGGAATGGCCGGAAAAGGCAGAGCTGAAAGCCCTGCTGGACAGCTATCTGGCGGAAATTGAAAAAAGACAGATGCTTGTGGATGAACTGGATGCGGACATATGGGAGCAGATAGATCCTTTAAGAATCAGCCAGGAAGATGCGGAAACGGTTGACGGCCTGATGGCCCGTTACGCCGTTCTGCGCCTGGAGGAACAGGAGATGCTGAAGAATGCCCAGAGCCTTCTGGATGCGGCAGATGTGATACAGTCTCTGAAGGACGGGGAGATTCCGGCAGCCGTATTCCGGAATCTCCGGAATACAGGAGAAACCTTTGTATACCAGGGGCTCCTGTCCGGCGGCACTCCATATACACTGACCTATGACGGCGGCAGCCTTCTGTCGTCATCGGCCGTAGATGCCGGGGTACGGCTGTCGGACGGTGAAGACGCCGCGGAAGGGGCGGCGCTCCAGGTAGAATTTGCCCAGAGCGGCAGCATGAACGGGCCGGTGACTCTGGAGACGGCCTGCAGCGCGGCGGACGGGACCTATGACCTGTACTGGCTGAATCCGGATAAGCTTGTCATTCAGAGCGCAGGCACGGCAACTGTAGCTTCCGGAAGACTGAAGATGACAGTTTCCATAGGAGGGCGCTACTGGCTCTCCGGGGACGTTATTTCTCTGGACGGTAATACGGTTTCAGGAGTCCCTGAGGGAATTGCCGGAGGCGGCACAGAAGGAAACGGAAATGCATCCGGGACAGGCGGTACAGGAGCCGGAGGGAACAATGGAAATTCGTCCGGGAATACAAGCCGGAAAAGCAGTTCCGGCACAGTGTCCTCAGCCAGAACGAAACAGGGGGCGCTGACGGCAGAGAAGGAAGGCCTCATGAGCGCGGAAGAGCTGGAGGCGGTCCGTAATACAGACCGGAACCTGCAGGCGTCAGGAAAGGCCGGAGATTCCTACAGCTATACCCTGACCATCAACGGGAGAGATGTGGAGCGGACAGAGGATTTTTCCTATAGTATCCGTGCCAAAGATATGTGCAGTCATGCGGAGGATATCCAGGCGCTGGCTGTAGATCCTCTGATCCTCTGTATGGAGGATATGGAAGCATTTCCAGGAACCCTGCTGGTTTCCCTGCAGACAGATCTTGACGACGGGCAGACGCTGCTGTTCCGTTATGATTCGAAGAACAGACAGGCGGAGTACGTCAAAAAGGTTACTGTGGAGGATGGCACGGCTGCGTTTACCCTGGCGGAGGGCGGCGATTATTTCCTGGCAGAACGGGCTCTGGCAGGTTCTCTGAATGATGCGGGGACAGCGGATGAACAGGCTGTGATCCGCGAGGAAGCCAAAGAAACCGGTGCCGATGTACAGGTGGGAACACCAGAAGAAATTACTGTTCTCGGAACCGGGGATACGGGAGGGATTCCTTTCTGGGCAACATCACTGATCCTTGGTGCCGGAACAGCTGCAGCGGCCGTGATTGCGGCGGTTGCGATTCTGCACAGAAAAAGGAAAGGACAGAAACGATGAAAAAGAAAAAAGGAAGTATCTTGGCCTGTCTGTTTTTGGTTCTGGCTCTGGCGCTATCCGGTTGTCAGACGGAAGCGGTACGGGAAAGTGCGGCAGTTTCGTCTTCTGCGGACAGCATTTCGCAGATTGACTCATCCCCGGAGGTGGGAGTGGAAGAAGCGGATACGGAACCGGCGGAAGAACCGGAATATATCGATGAGGCATATGTGAATGAAAATTATGGGGATCATGCTGAAGAAGATCTAAGTAAGTATAACTCTAACAATGGAGAAAGTTCCGAGAATTCTACGGGACAGAATACGAATGGAGAGACTGGTGCTGAAGGAACCGGCTCCCAAAACGGGATATCTGGCAGCAGCGAAGCAAATGCAGATAATTATTATACGGATCCGGTTCCGGAAGGTAAGCCTCAGCCGGTGGAGCCACAGGACGAGGCGGTGGATACGGATCAGGCTATGACCTGTACCCTGCTGGTGGAATGTTCCACGATCCTGAATAATATGGAAAATTTGACGGAAGGGAAAGAATCCCTGGTACCTTCTGATGGCGTGATTTACGGCCCATCGACGGTAACCTTCTATGAGGGGGAATCCGTTTACGACGTGCTTCTGAGGGAAATGCAAAACAACCGCATTCATATGGAATCCGTATTCACAGCCATGTACAACAGCGCTTATGTGGAAGGTATCAACAACCTGTATGAGTTTGACTGCGGACGCTGGTCCGGCTGGATGTATTGCGTCAATGGCTGGTATCCCAATTACGGCTGCAGCAGGTACCAGGTGCAGGAGGGCGATGTGATCGAGTGGCATTATACCTGTGATCTGGGCCGCGATCTGGGGCGGGATAACTCAGACTGGCAGCAATAGAGGAGAAAAATATGGACACTTTTTCCGGGTATCATCCTCTGATTAATTTTACCTATTTTGTCATTGTGATCGGGATTGCCATGTTTTACATGCACCCGGTGCTGCTGGGGCTGTCCCTGGCAGGGTCGCTGGCCTATTCCATCTATCTGAAGGGCAGGAAAACGGTGAAGGTGTTCCTGTTCGGGATGCTGCCGGCCTGTCTGCTGATGATGGTGATTAATCCTCTGTTCAGCCATGAGGGAGCCACGATGCTGTTCTATCTGAAGGACGGGAACCCGGTCACGCTGGAATCGATCTTATACGGCGTGGGGTCCGGTATTATGCTGGCCTGCGTGGTCTCCTGGTTTTCCGTGTTTCACGCGGTCATGACTTCTGATAAGTTCATGTATCTGTTCGGGAAGGTTATCCCCGCTTTATCCCTGCTGCTTTCCATGTGTCTCCGGTTTGTGCCGCGGTTCACCGGGCAGATTAAAAAGGTGGCGCAGGCGCAGCAGTGCATTGGCAGGAATGTCAACAACGGAAAAGTGTGGGAACGGGCGGCCCATGGCCTGAAAATCCTTTCCATCACCACCACATGGGCCCTGGAAAATTCCGTGGAGACGGCAGATTCCATGAAGTCCAGGGCCTACGGGCTGCGGGGCCGGACAAATTTCTCCATTTATCGCTTTGACAGGCGGGACGCGGGGCTGATGGGATTCCTTGCCGGCGTTTTCGTGCTTCTGATGGCCGGTATCACCAGCCGGCAGATCCATATCCTGTATTTTCCGGTGTTTACCATGAATGCGCTGACACCGGCGGCAGTGCTTGTGTACAGCCTGTACGGCCTTCTGTGCGTACTGCCCTTACTATTGAATATTGCGGAGGACATCAAATGGCGCTCTTTGAGATCAGGGATCTGACATTTACATATCCGGGGCAGCAGAAGCCGGCGCTTCTCCATCTGGATTTTACAGTGGAGAACGGGGAATTTCTGGTGATCTGCGGAAAATCCGGCTGCGGAAAATCCACACTGCTGCGGCATTTCAAGACGGCTATGTCGCCTTTCGGGAAACGGGAAGGTGAGATCCTGTTCGACGGCCGGCAGCTTTCGGAGGTCTCCGTCCGGGAGCAGGGGGCCCGGATCGGCTATGTGCTGCAGAGCCCGGACAACCAGATTGTAACGGACAAGGTCTGGCATGAGCTGGCCTTCGGCCTGGAAAACCTGGGCTACGATACCGGGACCATCCGTCTCCGGGTAGCCGAGATGGCGAGTTTTTTCGGCATCCAGACGTGGTTTATGAAAAATGTCGGGGAACTGTCCGGTGGCCAGAAGCAGCTTCTGAACCTGGCGGCTGTTATGGCGATGCAGCCGGATATCCTGGTCCTGGACGAACCGACGTCCCAGTTGGACCCGCTGGCGGCCGGTGATTTTCTGGCAACCCTCCGCAAGATTAACGCGGAGCTTGGGACCTCCATTGTGCTCATCGAGCACCGGCTGGAGGAGGTGCTTTCCTACGCGGACCGGGTGATGGTGATGGAAGACGGGAAGATCCTGGCGCTTGCGCCGCCACGGAATCTGGCAGAACAGATCCGCGGGAATGACATGTTCCAGGCGATGCCGGTTCCCATGCGGATCTATGATGCCCTTGGCGGCACGGGGGACTGCCCGGTGACGGTCCGGGAAGGCCGCGAGTGGCTGCAGAACATACCCCGTCCGGCAGAGGCTGAGGAAACGGAAGCGGATGCCCGTATGCCTGCGGGGAACAGGAAGGGAAAAAAGGAAGAGGAGTACATAATTGAAGTCCGGGATACCTGGTTCCGCTATGAAAAGGACCTTCCGGATGTAGTCCGGGATCTGAACCTGCAGGTAAAAAAGGGCGAACTGTTCTGCCTGCTCGGGGGAAACGGCACCGGCAAGACGACAACCCTGAACCTGATCGGACGAATCCGGAAGCCGTACCGGGGGAAAATCTTTCTCAAGGGGAAGGATCTCCGGCAGTATAAGGAAGAGAAATTATACGGGCCTCTCCTGGGAATCCTCCCGCAGAATCCCCAGTGCCTGTTCGTAAAGGACACGGTGGAAAAAGACCTCTGGGAAATGACAGGAAGGCACGGCGACCGGGAACGGATGGAAACGGTCATTGACCAGATGGAGATACGCCATCTACTGAAAGCACATCCCTACGACCTGTCCGGCGGCGAGCAGCAGCGGGCCGCCCTGGCGAAGGTGCTGCTGCTGGATCCGGAAGTGATCCTGCTGGATGAGCCGACGAAGGGAATGGATGGCTTTTATAAGAAAAAGCTGGCCGGCATCCTGAAGGAGCTGACAGGCGAGGGGCGCACGATTCTCATGGTGTCCCACGACATTGAATTCTGTGCGGAATTCGGGGATACCTGCGCCATGTTTTTCTATGGAAGCGTGGTGACAAGCAAGCCTGCCCGTGAGTTCTTCCGGGGCAACAGCTTTTATACAACGGCCGCCAACCGGATGGCGCGGAAATGGTGCCCCGATGTGGTGACTGCAAAGGATGTGATTGAACGATGTCGGAAGCAGTAAAGTCCAGACAGAAAAAGGGAGACAGGCCCGTACGGAAGGAAGCGGAAGATTCCCGGCAGGCCAGGGGAATGGATACCCAGGCGATGGTGCCGGTGCTGGCCGCGGTCGCCAGCATCCTGTCCATGCTCTGTTTCCGGTGGGTGTCCGTGCCGGATCTCCGCTATACGCCCTATTCCCATACGGGCTGGCTCTGGAAGCTGGAGGAGGTGGCGGAGGGGATTGCCTGGAATTACGGGACGCCGGAGGCCGTGACAGCGGCGGCGGATCAGACGGCGTTTCTTCTGCGGATTGGCATGGCTGTCAGTGTGGTCCTGGGAATCCTGTTTATCATCCTGGCCTTCCGGCTGAAGGTAAGGGCAGCGGGATTTGGCCGTTTCTACTTTCTCTGGAACGTATTCCTGACAGCCGCAGCCTTTGCCTGGATCACGGATACGAACATGGCGCTGAACATCCTGGAGGGGCGGGAAAACATGTTCCTGACGCTGACGCTTTCCAGCCATGTCCAACTGACCGCGGCCGCGTATCTTCAGGTGCTGCTGGCAATCCTTCTGGTTCCGTTCCTGCGGAAGCTTCTGGATTCCAGAAAAGAATATGCGGCGGAGTTTTATCAGACCAGGACGGAGACGGCGGACCGGGGGATCGGCAAGCGTACGATTCTGGCATTTGTGCTGATACTGACGGCAATACCGGCAGTGATCCTGTTTGGTATTTTCTTTCTGAATGACAGAAGTGATTATTTTATTTCTATCTGCGTGATTATTTTGTCTATGCTGCCGTTTTTTCTGGTATTTGAAAATCGGAGACCACAGGCGCGGGAAATTGTTGTGATTGCGGTGATGGCAGGCCTCGCAGTTGCAGGCCGGGCGGCATTTTTTATGCTTCCGCAGTTTAAACCGACGGCGGCTATCGTTATTATAACGGGAATCAGTCTTGGCGGAGAGGCAGGTTTCCTGACGGGCGCCCTGACCGGGTTTGTCTCCAATTTTTTCTACGGGCAGGGGCCGTGGACGCCCTGGCAGATGTTCTCCTTTGGCATCATCGGTTTCCTGGCCGGGCTGCTGTTCCGGAGGAAGAGAGGAAAATGGAAGCATTTCCGCGTCTGGGTCTGCCTGTACGGCGGGCTTGCCACCCTGATTATTTATGGCTTCCTGATGGATACTTCCACGGTATTTATGGGAATGGGGGCAGTTCAGGAGACCGCGTTTCTTGCTGCTTACCTTAGTGGATTACCTATGAATATCATACATGGGACCGCGTCCGTGATATTTTTGGCTGTTTTGGGGGAACCCATCATGCGAAAGCTGGATCGTATAAAGAAAAAGTATGGGATACTAGAACCCTGATTTCCAGAAAAAGAAAATAAAGATACAGAGGGGAGAAACTAATGGAATCATATAGGAATGGGACTGTCCCCGGCCGTATGTCCTGTGCGGAGCAAACGTTGCGGAAGCATGGGAAATGTTCGGAAAAGGTAGACAAAGGTTTCCTGGTCGTGAAAGATCCTCGGATCGGAACAGGAAAGTTTAAAAACCAGATAGTCATCCGAAGCGCCGACCTGAAAAATGTAATGGAGATTTCCCAGGAGGCATTTGCAAACTGCGGAAATCTCCGGGAAGTACAGTTTCGGAATGTAAATCTAATCAGTCGGTACAGCTTTTCCCACTGTATCCGGCTGAAAGAACTGAGCTTTCCGGCCGGCCTGGAGCAGATGGGAATGGGGGCGTTTATGGCTAATAAACGCCTGGAAGCAGTTCGGTTTTACAGGGACAGCAACCTGACAGTGCTTCCAAATCTGGCGTTCAGCGACTGTGGGGCTTTAAGGACGGTACTATTTCCGAAAAGGCTGCAGTCTATTGGACGCCGGGCTTTTTACAAGTGTGAGAGCTTATGCCACGCGGAGCTGCCGCTGTCGCTGAAATATATCGGCGCGGAGGCGTTTTATGGGTGCGGCCTGAAAGAACTAGAACTGCCGGAGGGGCTTCTGGAGATCGGGGAAGGGGCTTACCGGAAATGTAGGAACCTGGAGTATGTGTATCTGCCAGATACGCTGAAAAAGATAGGGAAGTGGACCTTTCATGGCTGCACCCAGCTGGCAGTTTTGGAGATTCGGCATGATCCAGAAGAAATCGGAGAATGGATTACGAATAAAGGCTGTGTGATCCGCTGTCCCAGGGGGAGCCGAATGGAGGCATACGCAAAGAATTATGGAATGACGGTGGAATACACAGATACTCTGGTATGAGAAGGCAGTGCTGGTTTTACCGACAGTTATCGCAGCACGTCTGTTCCTTTTTTATTTGTTATGGGAGAGGAGCAGGCCGGAGTTGATGCCAGCGGCATACTGTAATTTGGAAAAAAGAGGTAATTGGTTTTATGAAAATGATGATGAATATGACCGACAGCATATGGGATGAAGAACGGTTTCAAAACGGGAAGGATATGTCTGATTATATAGATGAACTGGGCTTTGACGGCCTGGAGCTTCTTCACTGCGGGGACGGGTGCCCTTCGTTTTTTCTGCCGAAAACCATCAAAGGCGTACATCTGCGTTACTGGAATGACTGGCTGGATCTGTGGAACGGCAGGTGGAACGCACTGCGGGAGGAATATGGATCTCTGGAACAGGCAAAGGAAATCTTTGGGGGACTAAACCGTGACGCCATCCGGAAACCGTTGGAAGAGGATCTGGACATGGCCCGGAAATACGGGGCGATGTATGTGGTTTTTCATGTCTGCGATGTAAAAACGACAGAGTTGTTTACATATCATTTTCTACATTCGGATGAAGAGGTTGTCGACGCGGCGGCGGAACTGATCAATTCGCTGCTGGATGGAAAGAATTATACTTTTGAATTTCTTATGGAGAATCTCTGGTGGCCGGGGCTGACCATGACGCGGCCGGAAATTACAGAACGGCTGTTGTCGCAAGTTCATTATCCCAGAAAGGGTATTATGCTGGATACGGGGCATCTGATGCACACAAATCTGGAACTGGAGACGGAAGAGGAAGCAGTAGATTACATCCTGGGGCAAGTGAAGGCCCATGGGGAACTGACCTCCTATATCAGAGGCATACATCTGAATCAAAGCTTAACAGGCCCTTATGTCCGTGAACTTCTGACAGGGCGGGATGCAATTCCGCGGGATTACCGGGAGAAGGAAGCGGCCTGTTACCGCCATGTGTTTCAAATAGACAGCCACCTCCCCTTTACGACGCCTCGGGTAAAAGAAATTGTGGATGCCGTTCATCCGGAATATTTGACCTTTGAATTTATCACAAGCAGCAGGAAGGAACAGAGGCAGAAACTGCTGACACAGAGGATTGCTTTGGGATGGTAGAAAATGATTCTGGCATTACAGTTCAAAAGATTTTTGTGTCCCGGCATTTTTGCATGAGCATGCGCTGTAATCTGGACCTAAATGACCCGAGACGGACTTTGAATCCGATGAACTAATTTATTATGCTGTAAGCAAGGGAAGGGTCCCGAAAGGCTTAAAAGCCTTTCGGGACCCTTCCCTTGCTTTTCTGAATACATTTGGAATTTGTTCGGGAAATTTCCAGAAAAAAGACAATTCTATTTTGTGAAAAGGATTCATAATTTGTAAAAAATGGACGGGGAGGTGGGACTGCTGTGAAAAGGCAAAAATTAAATTATCGCTTTCACGATCCGAATAATTCGGCAGTTGCTGCCGAGTACATACTGAAGGTGTTTATTGAGGCCAATCAGAAGAAGGTGGAAGAGTTAATCAGGAAGGTGAGTATGGAGAAGCAGGCATCGGAATCCGGATCCCATTTGAAATGGAGAAAATGACCAGTTTTTTTGAAAAATATAGATGAATTCCCGTATGCCAACAGAGTGTACAGCAGAAATTTTCTGTAAAATATCATCAGCTGGATAACAATTTGCAAATTATTCTCGGAATGGCATATCTAGAACAATCTCCTTGCAGATAAATAATAACTGGTTGTAACCGGATATAACAGAAAGGTAAACGTTTATGAATATTGCCGCTTACTGCCGCGTATCTACGGACAAGACAGATCAGCTTAATAGTTTGGAAACCCAGAAACAATTTTTTAATGAGTACGTGAAACGTTCCGGCGATCATCTTGTTAAAGTATATGCAGACGAAGGTATCTCTGGAACGAAAATAAAAAATAGAAAAGAGTTTTTGCAAATGATGGACGATGCGCAGCAGGGTTTCTTTGACATAGTTGTCGTCAAGGATATTTCCCGATTCGCCAGAAATACGGTAGATCTTCTTCAGAACGTGCGGAAATTAAAGACAATTGGTATTGAGACACAATTCCTTACAGCGAATATGACCAGCATGGGAAACAGCGAATTCGTCTTGACCATATTCGGCGCCTTGGCTCAGGAGGAAAGCGCAAATACTTCCAAGCGTATCAAGTTTGGTAAAAAGGTAAATGCGGAGAAAGGCCGAGTGCCCAATATTGTATACGGATATGATAAGATCATAGGTGATTATTTTCATTTGGAGATTAATCAGAGAGAAGCGAAAATAATCCGCCAGATTTTTCAATGGTACATTCAGGAAGGTTTTGGCTGTACATGGATTGCCAATAAATTGAATGAACAGGGTATTCGGACAAAGCGAAACTGCAGATGGAGCCAGAATGCCGTTTGCCGAGTTCTGACCAACGAGTTATATATAGGAAAAGTCATCAATGGCAAACAGGAAGTGGCAGATTTCCTGACCGGTCAGAGAAAAGAAAAAGATGAAACGGAATGGCTGGTGACAGAGCGGCCGGAACTAAAGATTGTTGATGAGAAAGTGTTTGAGCAGGCTCAGAAAATCCTTCATTCCAGATATCAGGCACTCAATTTGAATCACGAAAGACAGAGTAATAAGTATCTGTTTTCTACTATAATCAAATGCAAAGAATGCGGCTGGTCTTTCCGCAGAATTGTCCGCAAATATAAAAATACTTACGTTCGCTGGGTGTGCTCAGGGCATAATGGACGGGGCGCGGATGCCTGTCCGAATACAGTAACGCTGGATGAGGAAGAATTGATCAAAGTCCTGCAGGAATATTTTACTAATATGTTAAAGAATAAAAAGAAAGTGATTCAGTATGTGGTAAAAGAATTCCAAAGAGTTTATAAAGCGAAAGATGAAAATGTGGGGTATGAAAAGGAACTGCGGGACAAACTCTCTAAACAGAAGGCCATGCGGGAGAAATTTATGGATATGTACACGGATGATTTAATTACCCGGCAGGAACTGAATAATCGGATCGGCGGGACCCGGCAGGAGATAGAGCGGCTGGAAAAGGAATTAAAAATGGTCTCTTTTCAGCTTACAAAGGGGGAACAGCTGGAGGAATTACTGAATACTACTTTTCAGGAAATGGCGGATATTGCAGATGTTCATCAGATGAAAAATATGCAGCTGAAGAAGCTGATCCAGAAGATTGAGGTGGATAAGGATGGGAATGTAGATATTTACCTGAAGGTTCTGGGAGACCTTGGGCTGGCCGAAACGATATTAATTGAAGAAGGTCCTGCTGTTGCCGAGAACCGGAAAAAATTGTAAAAGAGCAGTCTGTAGCTGTGCCAGAAGACACAAAAGATCAAAATAGTCACTACTGTACATAAAGATGTAACAGAACGTCTTTCGCAGATCAACGCTTCCATGGCCCGGGAAGCCCGCAAAGTTCTGGATATCAACAAATCGGAGCGCCACATCCGGGGAGGTATGGCCACCAGGGAGAAATATCTGCATCAGCATTAAAAAGAAATTTTCCATTCAGTCCCATATATCCTTCTTGATTTGTTCAAATCAGCAGAAGATAATGGGACTGTTTGTATTTGCAGCCAGCTGATTTTATTCCCGGTGGAAATATTGTGAAAAATCGTATATCATAGGAGTGGAATATGAAATACAGGATACGCGGGAGTTTTTGCTATGAAGAATAAAAAAAATTTATTTGAAGAGCTGGTGACAAATCTTACAATAAATTTTATGAACGCGGACGAGGGACTGCTGTCAGAGGAGACCGCCTATCCGCTGCCCGGGCGGCTGGCCGTGCTGGCGGAGGGATTTGCCGGAGGGATGAATCTGGAGCAGGTGAACGTCAGGCTTCAGGAAAAGGGATATGAGACTCTGTATGCCCGCAGTCTTTATGAGGCGGGGCTGATCTATGCCTTCAGCCATGGAATGACCTATGAAGAGTGGAAGGAGCTGTACCGCAGCTACATGGAAAAGTACACGGGCATCGTGGATCCTGGAAAACAGGTTTTCCAGGGAGGGAAGATCACCCTGAAGCAGCTGGAGGCCTACGTGCGGGAGAATTCCTCCGATCAGCTGGAGACGGAGCAGCTCACCCGGTTTATGGAAAAAGAGATTATCGAGAGCCGTGGTCAGGAGGATTTCTTCCGGTTCATGGACAGGAATGTGGAGAATTTTTCCGCAGTGCGGGAAAAGGCCAGATATTATTTCTGCAAATATCTGGATCTGTATATCCGCAGCAAATGTGAGCAGTATTACGCATGCTGTGAAAAATCGGAGCGGATGGTGCGCCAGTACGGAAATTCCCTGGACCGGGAGGAGAGGGGATACCTGGAAAGCTACGCCCTGGAGGAGCTGAACTTTTTAAAGCCGCTGACAGCCCTGAAAAAAGACGCCAAAAAGAGCAGAGGGCGCATGAGCCTGGAGGAGAAAAAGGAGCTGCTGGAGAACACGGCTCTGACTCCGGGGGGTATTTTTGACGAGTTCAATTACTTCTATTTCGGGTACGTGTCGGTGGACTGGATGGAGCTGGTCTTTGAACTGTACGGGCCGGTGGAATGCTGGCCGGACAGCCTGCAGGTCCGGATCGCCCACGCCCTGGGCTACTGCTCCGCCAATCCGGATCCGGCGGAGGAAAAGGAGGCACTTGCCAAATTAAGGCAGCGGGAGAAGGAAGAACTCCGCAGAGAGGAGGAGCAGGACCGGGAATATGACCGGGACGCGAAAAAAGCGGCAAAGCTGTACCAGAGAGGACGCTCCGGGGAGGACTATTTCCGGGAGTTTATCACGGGGAAACGGGATATTAACCGGGAAACGCTCGTCAGTTTTCTGCTGTTCGTAAAGATGAAAATTTCCCTGAAGGATGACAATAAGATCACCCTGATGCGGCTGAACCGGATCCTGTCCAACTGCGGCTTTGCCCAGCTCCGGCCGGATCACGGCTTTGACCGGTTTGTGATGGATTTCCTCCGCAGCCAGGAGCCCTTCTCGGTGATGGAGGAATATGTGGACCGCCAGGTGGGGCAGGGCGAAAATTTTTACCTGTACAAAGTTTACCGGGACGCCTACTGCCACCAGGAGGAGCTGGCAGAGTACCTGAACGTGAAATAGGAGCCGCGCAATGGAAGAGGAAATTTGGCTGAAAGAAAGATACCGGCCGGAGGAGATTCTGGGAGAGGGAGGCTTCGGAACCATCTGGCTGGTTTATGACCGGCAGAAGGAAAACAGGGCAGCTCTGAAAATCTTCCGGAGAGCCGGAGGACAGCGGGAAGCGGAAATCCTTGCGGAGGCCAGGGGCATTCCCGGCGTGGTAAACCTTCTGGACAGTTTCCGGGAAGGGGAAACGGAGTATCTGGCCATGGAGTATCTGGAGGGCGGAAGTCTAAAGGAATACGTAAAAAGAGAGGGGACTGTCCCGGATAAAAAGGCGCTGGAGCTGCTTCTTCCCGTGCTGCAGACAGTTACGGCTCTCCACAGCCGGGGAATTATCCACTGTGATATCAGCCCGGACAATCTGATCTTTGACCGGGAAGGCCATCTGACCCTTATTGATTTCGGAGCGGCCATGCGGAGGGGGGAACCCCGGGAGGAGAAGGAACTGAAGGCGGCCTACGCGCCCGGAGAGCTGTACCAGGAAAAGGAGAAGATAGGGCCCTGGACCGATCTGTACGCAGTCTGCGCCCTGTGGTATGAGCTGGTCACCGGCCGGAAGGTTCCCCCTGCCCCGGAGCGGCTCCAAAAAGACAGTCTGCAGCCGGCCAGCGCCTATGTGCGCGCGGATTCCCGGCAGGAACAGGCTTTCCTGCGGGGGCTGAACCTGGAGATTCAGAAGCGGTATTTCAGCGGAGAAAATCTTCTGGCAGGACTTGGATTTACGGAGAAAATCTCCGGAGAGCAGGAAAAAGCCCTGCGGGAACAGTGGGGAGAGCTTTGGATCCGCATTACTACGGAAACAGAGCGGACTGCGGCTGCCGGAAGAGCGGGAGAGACCCGAAGAAAAATGAGACGGCTGCTGGCAGCGGCCGGCGGCCTGGCAGCCGCTTTACTGGCAGCCTTTTTCGGATTTCGCTGGTATGCGGACAGCCATCCCCGGAAAGTTCTGGAATGGAAGCTTAGGTGTGACAGGCGGGCCGCGGCGGAGCTGGAGCCGGAAAAAATCGTGTCCAGCGATTCACAGGAATACCGGGAAGCCCTGGCGTTTCTGAAGGAACACGCCTATGAGAGCGAGGAGGATGTGGTATCCACCTACCGGTTTTTGCCGGAAGCCCTGGAGGGATGGGAATATCCCGGGGAGACGGCGGGCAGCCTGCCGGTGCGGGAGGAGACGGCCAGGCTGGCGCTGGATCTTCTGATGGGAGAGGAAGGACAGGAAGAAACCCGGAATTTCAACGGGTTTGTGACGGTTTATACGGAGGAAGACTGGTATCCGGTCTACGCTTCCCTGAACTGGGAAATTTCCTGGAGCTACGGGGAAGACACTGCCGGCATGTACGTGGACTATGTAACGGGCATGGTTACGTATCTGTATATAAGTTCCGGAGATGCGGAGAGAATCCGGAGCTTTCTGCTGGAAGTTCTTCCGGAGGTTTCACCCATCTCCTGCCTGACCGGGGAGGAAACAGAGGAAATGTTCCGGTATCTTCTGGATACAGAGGAATATATTTCCATCTGGCTGAACGAGAAATGTTCCGTCAGTCTTTCCCTGGGGTACGAGGATCAGATCACAGCAGCCATTACGGCCAGATAGGGAGAAGCGTATGGATAGAAAGAATCTGCGGGAGGGAACCATTCTGCAGGGCAGATACAGGATCGGCCGGGTTCTGGGGGCCGGAGGGTTTGGCGTGACCTATGCGGCGGAGGACCGGTCTCTGGATCAGAAGGTGGTCATAAAAGAATATTTCCCCCGGGAAATTGCCGGCCGCCTGGAGGAAGAGCAGAGTCAGACGGTGCGTCCCCGGGAAAAAAATGACAGAAAGCGTTTTTTAAAGGGGAAAAGGGATTTTCTTCTGGAGGCCAGGCGGCTGTCGGCGCTTTTTGAAGTGCCTCAGATCGTGAAGGTGCTGGACTGGTTTGAGGAAAACGGGACCGCTTACCTGGTTATGGAGTTTGTGCGCGGCATTTCGCTGGACCGGTATCTGGAGGGACTGGACGTACCCCCAAGCTTCCGGCAGGCCTGGGAGATGCTGAAGCCGGCGGCGGAAGCGCTGGGAAAAGTCCACAGAAAGGGAATTATTCACCGGGATCTGAACCCTTCGAATCTGATGCTGCAGGAGGACGGCACCATTAAAATCCTGGATTTCGGAGCGGCCAGGCCCTATCTGGAAACGGAAAAGACCATGACCGTGCTGGTCAAAAGGGGCTACGCGCCCCCGGAACAGTATCTGAGCCGGGGAAAGCAGGGCCCCTGGACGGACGTATACGCCCTCTGCGGGACGCTTTATGAAATGGTGACGGGAGTCAGGCCGGAGCCCTCCGTGGACCGGGTACAGAAGGATACTCTGTATCTGCCCTCCGCCTATGGGGCGGACATGCAGCCGGAGGAGGAGCAGGCCCTATGGAGAGGGCTGGAACTGGATCCGGAGAAAAGAATCCGCAGCATGGAGGAGCTGAAGCAGGCCTTTGCCCCCACAGAAAAAAAGCCGGGTACAGAGGGACCAAAAGAGAAGAAACATTTCCGGAGGGCGGTCATCGGCCTGGGAGCCGGCCTGGCCCTCCTGGCGGGCATCCTCTGGGTTTTCACGGAAAGAGGAGCTACCGGAAGGGAAGAGACGGTTTACGCTGGAAATTATGGGAGAGACACGGAACAATACAGGGAATTTACCGAGTTTGTCCGGGAAAATGCTCTCTCGGAGACTGTTCAGGAAGCCTCCGGGAGCACGCCGCTGCTGGGAGAAAATCATATCTATACTCTGAGCGGAGAGGCTGTCCGGGCGTGGGGGGAACCCTGCAATCAGCTGCGCTTTGAAAAGAAAGCAGAAGATCTGGAGGCCCGGCTTGCGGCGTCCGGATTTTCGAGGACAGAAATCCGGGAAGAAAATCAGGTGACGGTGGAAAAGTACGGGATTATTCTGACGGAATTTGTCCAAACCGGGGTCTGGGAGAGAGCGTCCGGGGAAAAAATTTACCTGTACAGCGACAGCGTCAACGGCGATCTGCTGTCCGTATTCCTGGTCTGGAATCCGGAACAGGAAGAAGAAATTCTGAAGATAACCCTGGAGCTCCTGCAGTTTGCCGCAGAGGGCCGGGAAGTTCCCTGGGAGAAGATGGAAAGACAGCTCCGGGAACTTCCGGAGCAGCGGGAAACCATTCTGGACGGCCCCTGCTACCGGGTGGGGTTTGCCCGGGCGGAGGAAACGGAAGGTATCGCTGTGGTACCTAACGCGGAGGCGTCGGACAGCAGTCTGTACTACTGGCCCTGAAAATCGGGGGAAGTTTGATATAAGGAGACGGAGAGCCTATGCGGCAGGGAAGATATACAACGGGAAGGATTCTGGAAAAAAGTTCCCGGGTAACCGTGTACCTGGGGTATGACCAGGTACTGGATCAGAAAACGGTGATCCGGGAGTATCCCCTGGAAATCTGGCGGGGGGAGAAAGAGCGGGAGTCCGCTCTGCTGTTTAAAAATCTGGATCTTCCCGGAATGGCGGCGGTGAGAGATTATTTTGAGGAAGACGGGAAGGGGTATGCGGTCAGTATCTGTCCGGAAGGGGAAACCCTGGAAACGTATCTGGACCGGGGCAAAAAGTTCGGCGAAGAGGAGGCCCTCCGGCTGCTGCTCCCGGCGGCAGAGGCGCTGGAGGCCCTCCATGCCCTGGGACTGGTCTGCGGAAATCTTGCGCCCGGACATCTGGTACTGGGAGAGGGGGGATATCTGATCTTGACCGCCGACTGCCGGGGATATCTGGAAGAGGGAAGCGGCTGGGGAGCTCCCGAACAATACGATCCGGAAGGAATCTTAGGGCCCTGGACGGATGTCTACGGACTCTGCGCGCTCTGGTACGAGATGCTGACCGGACAGCGGGTGCCGGCCCCTTTCCGGAGAAAAATAAGGGATTCCCTGAAAGCTCCTTCGCATTATCTTCCGGTGGACAAAAAAACAGAGGAAGCACTGCTCCAGGGGCTTTCGCTTTCTGTCCAGACCCGGTATTTTTCGCTGGGCACCCTCTGGGAGAGTCTGGGAGCGCAGGGCCCCAAAAGCGAAAAAACAGCGGGAGCCATCCGGCATCGCTGGGGTGAAAAATGGCTCTCGGCGGCGGAGCAGACAGAAACAGACGGAAGAAAGGGGAGAGGCAGAGGTTATCTGAAAAAGAGACTTCTGACAGCGGGGCTGATCCTGGGAGGCGCGGCCGCCCTTGCCGCGGGCGGTCTGCGGCTTTATGTACAGACACATCAGCCTCAGTATTTTATCTGGAAGGCCGGGCAGGCCCGGAAATCCGCCGGCAGTCTGGAGACGGCGCAATTTTATCTGGATCCGGAAACCGTAAGAAAGGCTCTGGAATATTATCTGCCGGAAGAGGTAACCGACTGGGACGAAGAATCCGGGGGAGAGGTCCTGACCCAGCTTGTCTGTGAAAGCTCCGCGGACAGCTGCGCGGTTTTTCTGGAAAAAATACTGCCCCTGCTGGCGCCGGAAACCTATCTGACCGGGGAGGAAGCGAGGGAACTGCTGGCTGCGGTCAGCAAAGAAGGAGAAAGCAAAATCCTGTATCCCTCGGCAAATTATGAAATTTTTCTTTCGCATCCGGAGGACGGACAGGAGGGAGACTCCGGAACGTACCGGGTGGAGATCCGGCCTCTCGGCACGGTTTTCACTGTGGAGGGGGAACCGGGGGAAACATACGCCGGGAATTACGACCGGGGCAGCGAAGCCTATGAGAAATTTGCGGACTTTGTCAGGGAGCGGGCTGTAGGCCAGGAGACGGCCGGACAGGAAGAGGATCTGCTGGATCTTTCCGGCGAAGGAGCAGTCCTTTATACGCTGACGGAGGAGGACGTCCGGGAATGGGGAGAACCCTGCAACCGGTTCCGTTTCTTTACCGGGGAAGAGGATCTGATTGCGGAGCTGAAGGATCAGGGGTATGCGATGGAACAGCTTTCTGAAAATCCGGGAAATACGGTGGAATTCCAGCGGTACGGGGGGATCAAGACGAATTTTCATGTGGTTCGGCGCTATCGGATGACAGAGGAGCTGGGTCTGGCCGTCAGCAGTGACAGCGTTAATGGAGATATTCTGGAGCTGGCCGTCTACTGCGAAAAAGACAGCGGGGCGCCTCTGGCGGAGACTGCCGCGGAAATTGCCTCTCTGGCCGGCAGTATCCGCGGACAGGAACTGGAAGATCTGCCGGCCGGTCTGGAGAATTTTATCAGCAATCCGGACCCGGATCTGGACGTGCGGCTCTATACCAGCGGAAACGTGGTCTTTCACAGCGATGATCTCGGAGAGAACGGCACGGCCCTGTACATGATGCCCGTTCAGACCTGTGATTTTGCGCCGTATTACTGGCCTCTTTAAACTTCAGAAAAAACAGCGGGAGCATTTCCGAAAAGGGAGATGCTCTCTTTTTTGTTCTGCGGAGAATGCGGAAAACACAAATTTTTCCAAATGCGTTTTACAATAAAGCCTGTAAAGAAAAAGGAAAGGAGCAGGCCATGGAAAAAAGAAAAATTACAGAGCTGGTGTGCATTCTGGATCAGAGCGGTTCCATGTACGGAAAAGAAGCGGATACGGTGGAAAGCTATAACCGGATGCTGGGCGAACAGAAAGAAAAGGAAGGCGAGGCATTTATCACAACGGCGCTGTTCAGCGATCAGTGCCGGATTCTGGGAAGCCATATTCCCTTAGCCCAGGCAGCGGAACTGACAGAGCGCGAGTATTTTGCGGAAGGGAACACGGCGCTGTTTGATGCCATCGGCCAGGTGTTTGGAGAGGTCAGCAAAAAGCTGCAGAAGGAAGGGGAAGATGCGGAGGAGCGGGTGCTGGTATTTATTATCACGGACGGGCTGGAAAATGCCAGTACGGAGTACGGGCCGGAAAAGATCCGGGAGCTGATTGAAGAAAAACAGCAAAGAGGATGGGAGATCCTGTTCTTCGGAACAACCTGTGACATTCTTGAACTGGCCCGGAAATCCGGGGTCAGAAAAGAAAACACCATCCGTTACGAGTTCAGCTCCCTTGGCCTGAAAAGTGGATATGAGACAGCAGGGCGGCGCTTTTCACGCCTCCGGGAACAGTGAAAAACAAATTTGCAAAATGGCCGGTTAAAATAAACGTATCAAGACGAAAGACAATCTGAAAGGAGAAACAAGATGAAAAAGGAATTTTTAGCAGCAGCAATGGTGATAGGAGCGGCGGCAGCCCTGATGAGCGGATGCGGGAAGGATAAAATCGTGGGAGAGTGGACGGTTTCCAAAATTCAGCTGGACGGCATGACAGAGCCAAAGCCGGTGGAGGATGTAATCCGGGAGCAGGCGGCTCAGGCGCCGGATGCAACGGAAGAGGAAATCCAGCAGGCCTTTAAGATGTTCGAGGGGATAGAGATGGATTTTGATGAGGATGGAACGGTTACCGTCAGCCATGCGGGCTACGGCATTTCCGGAGAAGGAACCTGGGACAAGAGTTCCGATGGAACGTACTCCATCAGCGGGGCCGGAGACTACACGGAGCTGACCCTGGAAGGGGGAGAACTGATACAGAGGGAAAGCGGTACGGAAGTCCTTGTCTATGAAAAAAAGTGAGCCGGCTTTCTGAAAAAAACATCGAGTTCGCCCTGGACGGGAACGAGCCAGGCAGTATCATGCAGGTTGTTGACTTATTCTCTTTTTCTGCCTTTTACTTTTTACTTGCCAAGAAAACGGCTATCTTCTATAATGGAAAAATACCGGAGCAGGGGATGTGCAGTCCCGCTGCCTATGAATACGACTAGGAGGAAGAGCTGTGGAAAAAGAAATGATCATCGTTCTGGATTTCGGAGGACAGTACAATCAGCTGATTGCCCGCCGGGTCCGCGAGTGCAGTGTCTATGCTGAGGTTCATCCGTATACTCTGCCGCTGGAGCAGATCCGCGCCATGAATCCCAGGGGAATCATCTTTACAGGCGGCCCGAACAGTGTTTACGGAGAAGACTCTCCCCGCTGCAGCAAAGAGATTTTTGAGCTGGGAATCCCGATCCTTGGGATCTGTTACGGTTCGCAGCTGATGGCATATCTTCTGGGAGGAAGCGTAAAAACGGCGCCCGTCAGCGAATATGGAAAGACGGAGGTCACTGTGAATCGGGATTCCGTGCTGTTTGGGGATGTTTCCGAAAAAACCATCTGCTGGATGAGCCATACCGACTATATCGCAGAGGCTCCGGAGGGATTCCGGATTACAGCCTCCACACCGGTCTGCCCGGTGGCGGCCATGGAAATGCCGGAGAAAAAGCTGTACGCTACCCAGTTCCATCCGGAGGTCATGCATACCCAGGAAGGCATGAAGATGCTGTCCAACTTTGTATATAAAGTGTGCGGCTGCCAGGGCACCTGGAAGATGGCGTCCTTTGTGGAGACCACTGTCCGGGAACTGCGGGAGCAGATCGGAAACGGAAGAGTTCTGTGCGCCCTTTCCGGCGGTGTGGATTCCTCTGTGGCTGCGGTTCTTCTCTCCAAAGCGGTGGGAAAACAGCTGACCTGTGTGTTTGTGGATCACGGTCTGCTCCGCAAAAACGAGGGGGATGAGGTGGAGGCCGTCTTCGGCCCGGAGGGTCCCTATGATCTGAATTTTATCCGTGTCAATGCCCAGGAACGGTATTATGAGAAACTAAAGGGCGTTACGGACCCGGAGACGAAGAGAAAAATTATCGGTGAGGAATTCATCCGTGTCTTCGAGGAGGAAGCAAAGAAGATCGGCGCGGTGGACTATCTGGTGCAGGGCACCATTTATCCGGATGTCATCGAGTCCGGACTCGGCAAATCCGCCACCATTAAATCCCACCACAACGTGGGAGGCCTGCCCGATCACGTAGACTTTAAGGAAATCGTGGAGCCGCTCCGCCTGCTGTTTAAGGACGAGGTGCGTCAGGCCGGAAGGGAGCTTGGAATTCCGGATTATCTGGTAGACCGCCAGCCCTTCCCGGGACCGGGTCTGGGAATCCGCATTATCGGTGAGGTAACAGCGGACAAAGTGCGGATTGTGCAGGACGCCGATGCCATCTACCGCGAAGAAATCGCCAAGGCGGGCTGTGACAAAGGCCTGGGCCAGTATTTCGCGGCCCTGACCAACATGCGCTCTGTGGGAGTCATGGGAGATGAGCGCACCTACGATTACGCGGTGGCCCTGCGGGCTGTCAATACCAGCGACTTCATGACAGCAGAAGCCGCCCAGATTCCCTGGGAGGTGCTGAACCGGTGTATGACCAGGATCATCAATGAGGTCAAGGGGGTCAACCGGGTATTCTATGATCTGACCAGCAAGCCGCCGGGAACGATTGAGTTTGAATAAAACGAAACACCGTAAAAAGCCAGTGTTTAAGCGGGTTTGCGGCGCTTCAAGAAGTCTTTTGATAACAATTTGATAACAGCCATACAAGAGCCATTATTCTTGTAATCCGGTGGTTTTATGGTTGGAGAATAGTTAACAAGCGGCTTTGCATGCAACAAATAAATCTATATTATAAAGCCCTTAGCTGTGGGTACGAAACTCATAGCTAAGGGCTTTTGTCGTCTTTATGCCGCTTGCTCAAAAATATGTTTCTGCATGTTCAAGTAATATTTCAAATCGTCAGCGGTTTTCTTTTTGAAATATTTTGGCCGACTTATAGACTGCGTACTAATGTTATTAGCTTCCGCTAAGCGTTTAGTGTAATCAAATATGCAATTTATTAGGTCGCCAAATTGGGCTGCTGAAATATTTAGGTTAATAGATTTTTTGGGATTACTCTTTTCAATAGCTTCAATGGAACAGATAAGAGTATCCAAGATTTCGATGTTCAAAGTTCCGGTTCGGGCAGAATCCAAATACTCTTGCAAAGCTGTTGCAAATTGCTTGTCTAGTTGCCGTTGTTTTCGATGTGCTACATAACCCACTGTACCAGCGACTGCGCCACCAACGATAAGGGCACCGCCGACTATGATAGTTCCTTTTTGATGGACTCGGATAAAATCAATAGCTTTAGATACTCCCTCCTTGGCGGCATCAGCAACCGCAGGAATGTGTTTGACAACCCTTTTATCATCCACATTTTTGGCTAAACCATATAGTTCATAGAGACCAGCTTTGACACCGGCGTATGTTTTTTCGTCTATATCAAGATAAATTGGAACGACAGGCAGTTTGTATCAACTCCTTTGTTAGTTAGTTGGGTGGGATTTGAACGTATCCATCAGCGTATCTCTGAATTTCTGTGAAGGAACTTTCGCCCAGAGTTTTGTAGTAATATATTTCGGATAGTAGTAACGCCAGCGGTCATAATCGTCCTCCCTGATTTCATTAGAAGCAAAGATAAAAAAGTAGATTCCACGTGTTCTCATCTTGTGGCCTGCTGAATTGAGTGAAATCAATTTGGCAAGACCTTTTTTGTTGTCTTTTTTAATCTGCATTATTTTCAGCTTTTCGTTTTTCACGCAGAGCGTCCAGATCCTGACGGGTCTGTTCCCACTCCATTTTTGGATAGGTATAGCGCCATTGATCATATTGCTCTTTGGTAATTTCGC
>ERZ1643246.1743-NODE-1743-length-22789-cov-19.319257_pt1 | contig 22789 bp, 22 predicted proteins | sample MGYA00579265_ERZ1643246 | MGnify/ENA primary metagenome ERZ1643246 (study PRJEB29033, sample SAMEA4952261) | chicken gut metagenome | biome: Broiler Chicken; feature: Gastrointestinal Tract; material: Caecum | place: Ireland | collected 2018 | study: Broiler...
GGCCTATGTGGTCATCTATCACGCAAAGAACCAGTCTTACAGTGATGTGGCCAGCGTAGCCTTTGCTACGACAAGCGAGGCAGCAGAAGAACCGTCTGGGGTTTCTGTTTCCATCTCTGATATTACGGAAACAGGCGCTACACTAAAGATCGAAAATACCAGTGAGGAAACCGGCACCTATCCGGTCGCCTATTATATGGTTAAGCAGGCTGGCGAGACCGCTCCTGATGCGCAGACCCTGCAAACCAGCGGAACACAGAGTACGGACAGTAGTTTTACTACCGGCAGCACCAAGAGCACGACTGCGACACTCTCTGGGCTGACTGCAGGTACGGATTATGTGGCCTATGTGGTCATCTATCACGCAAAGAACCAGTCTTACAGTGATGTGGCCAGCACGGAATTTTCCACGAATGAAAGTGAAACTACTGAACCGGTTGGCGGGGACGTTATATCCCTCAGTTATATGTTCGCAGGCGGAAGTGAAGCACACAATTATACAGATTACTCTGAAGCCGTCCAAGCAATGAATGCTTTAGGCGAAGAATATACAGATGTAAAATTAACACTTTTGAATGATATATCGATTTATGTTCAAGAATATCGTGGAAAAGCGATTGAAATTAGACGTACTTGTACTCTTGATTTGGCGGGAAATGCAATATCGGTAACCTCTTCGCAGAATCAAATGTACGGAATTTACGTTGAAGGCAACTTAACATTTACTTTAATGGATTCCTCTGATGACAATTCTGGACAGGTTGTTGTAGCATCGCCCAGAGGCACTGGGATCGCAATTGGATCGCCGCTTGTCAACCCAGCACCTACTGCTTATGATGATATGAATTTCGTAATGGAAGTGTGGCGCGGCACGCAATATGAAAGTGAACAGCGGGCAAAATGTAAGTGACGGTGGGTCTTTGCTCATGAAAAAACCTGGAAGAAAGCGAGAACTACCCATAAAAGCCGGGAGGAATATGCAAAGGTTATGCAAAAAATCAAGAATCGGTGAAAGGCCGTGCAACGCTTTACTGGATGGCTATGGGCCGCTCATGATTATAGTATCAGAGCGGCCCATAACTATTTTGTGTTGTTGTTTTTAGCAACCGCCTGGGCGATATGGAGCATTTGCGCGGCGGGAAGGAATCTCTTTGCATAGGTGCAGATAGCCATTCGGGACAATGAAAAGCCTTTGGTTTGAAGATACTCCGATATCTCACGATAAGAAATTCCAGATAGAAGCATCTGCTCCACGGCTTCCCGCATTTCCTGGGGTAGCCTGTCTACTTTCCCTGACCGTCTACGCATACTGCAACCTTCTGTGTAATTGATCTTTAAGCGCCTCTTAACCGCTGCTTAACCTTGGCTCCCGGAGGTCTCGGTTTCGGGCGGGGTAACGGTGGCTTTCTTCTTGGTAGAAACGTAAATGGCGGACTTCTTGTTTTTGAGCTGCCGAGGCAATATGTAATTGATGGTTAACCGCTTCTTAAACCGCAGTTACAAGTCGTGGGTTTCAAGGAAATCATTTAGCCATTCCTGCAAATAGGCGGGTAGTCGTTCACTGATTTCTGCCATTGAAATTTCCATCATATGTTTTCCCGGCACAAACCCGTTGCCCCCCCTGGTACGGTGGCCGTATTCCACTGCTTCTGCATACTCTACGTTATTATAAACTTCAATGTAGTATTCATTACCACGCTTTTCCAGTCTGCCTACTTCCCATCTATCTTGAAGAACGCCTGTCCGATACGGAGTTCGCTGCTTAACTCGACCTTGAAGCTCATAAGCAATTTCGATAACCTTTTGCTTAAATTCATCTGGGAATTCTTGCTCAATCATTTGTGCTAATTGCTGTTCCATGGCATCAAGCCCTTCAAAACTATACTCTGTGTGGCTCATTTCATTTTTCCTTATTTCTTAAGAATCAGCAGATGTTTTCGATACATAAATTGCATTTTTCTTATTGTTGAGCACAAAAGCATCGTAGTAAATACGGCCCTCCACCAGCCAGCCGTTGATACCCTGGGGGTTTTCGTGCTGCTTATAGTCCGCGATCTTGATGGGGGATGTCATGGCGGCGGGATGGGTGATAATGAAATTTACATTTTTAGGAAGGTAGTCCGTGGGGACCACGATAATTGCAGTCTTATCGATCACGCCCACAGCACCTTTTACTGCGATTTCCTGCGCCTTGTCCCCAGTACCAGTAAAGGACTTATCCAATTTGATAGCCTTGTAGAATTGGGGGCTGACAAAGGAGATACGGCCCTCTGGGGGAACGTGGGAATCAAACAGTGTCATAGATGCATCCAGAAAAGCGGAATAGGCATTGTCGTTGGTAAGAGTTTCCTCTTTGATATTAGCTTCCGGCGCGTTCTCCACCAACTTTGCCAGCCTATACTTGTCCACGGTGGGCGCGATCACGTCTCGAAGCTGTCGGGCCAGGGCGCTGGCGGCACTGATCTGCATCTGCGTATCGGTGTTGTTGCGCCTGTCGATAGTAAAGGTAAAGCTCTTATCCTGAGTCAGTTCAAGCTCCTGGACATCGTTGCCCAACTCGACAGGAGTGCCGTAACGATTGCTCTGGGCGTTCATGTTGTAGTCCTGCAGCGGGACAGTGGGAATACTGTAGACATTGACCTTGTTCACGCCCGCAAAGTCATAGTCTTTATTGACTGCCACCTCGGTACGGGATTCCTCGCTAAATTTTTCGTCAATGACCGCCGCATACTTTTCGGCGTAGTTAACTGCCATTACTTTTCTCCCTTCTTATTTTTTGAAAGCGTCCGAAAACGCCTTGGCAAATGGGTCGGATAACTGCCCGGTATGTCTGGCTGCGTAACCCAGGCCCTCCGGGGTCTTCCCTCGAAGGCGTAGCATCACACCATCCTGAACAACAGTTTCAAAGACGTCCATCAGCTTCTCCAGGCTTTCCATGGTGCTATTTCTGTCTCCGTACTGCACCAGATCGGCGATACTGACAGGCAACCGCCGCTCATCCAGCTTGGCGATCACCTCAGCCTGCAAATCCCGCCGGGAAAGCTCAGCCTCCAGGCTTGCGATCTTGGCATCCTTGGAAAGCTGCTCCTGTCTTAGCCGCTCGGCCTCCGGCAAGCTGCGGAGCCGTTCCTGCTCCTGTGCCTCTTGCTCCTCTTGCCACTCTCGTTTCTTCTCGGCCAGGATGGTTTCCAGTTCCTCTGGGGTGTAGGTTTTCGGCTGCTGGGCAGCGTCCTGTTCCATTTCATTGGTTGGATCGTCCTGAACTGAGGGCTGCCCATGCACACTCCCCTCCAACAATTCCGGAGGGCTGGTAGCCTCCTGATCCGGCAAGCCACTCATCAGGCCCACCACCTTTTCAATAAATCCCATGCTGTTTTCCTCCTAATTTTTGTCGTCATCTTTTTCTGCTATGATGGAGCGTATCCGTACCTCTGAGAGCTGGTATTTTGCGGCCAGTGCCTTGATGTTATATCCAGTGAATTCGGCCCGAATCATGGCGTTACGGGCCGCGCGTCCGATGGTTTCTGCTTTGGGAATGTATATATTTGTCCCTCCGCACCGCTCAACCAGCTTCAGAAATATATTCAGCCCTAAGAGGTCGGCAAGGTCCTGCTGCTCAGGAGTCAAATCCTCATATTTTACTTTTCGGAGTGCTTCCATTGCTTCACCGCCTTTATGAAATTAGAATAATCTGTTTTTGGCAATTTGTGAAATAAAGTGTTTAATAAAATTGCAAAAGAAAGGTGCAACCTAAAATTACACCTTTCCTTTGTATCAACAACTGGTTTTCAATTCTTGCAGTATGGTAATGATGCGGTCTAACTGCTGCCCGCTGGTTTCCTGCACGGCCCGGTATTCCACCAGAGATAGGGGGCGCGGTTCTGCGTTGTCAATATGTATCGCTGTAGTTTTGGTATTGTTCATCTTGTGTATCTCCCCGCATACCCGTTTAAATTCGGCTGTATCCCGTTTAAATTCGTTTAAGGATTCAGAGTGGTATCATTTCATCCGTCCGTCCTTTTGCGCTTTGTAGGGCCGCTATGGGCTTCATATCGTTACCCCGCAATCCTCAATGCTCCCAGCCAGTAGCCGGATGCCCTGGGGTGTGATTTTGGCCGCTTTGCGATTCCAGCTGATGCTGATATAGCCTTTCGCGGTTAGATAGCCGATGGACTTGTAAATGTCCTTTGCGTTGATGCCGTTCTTTTTCAGAATGATTGCGATGTCCTTTAGCGAAGTGTACAGCAAGCGCTGGGAGCTGATGCACCGCAGTGTCGTTCCATTATTGTAGGAAAGGCGTTCTTGCATTTGTTGGGTGGGGATGCTATACTTTGTTTCGTAAAGGTTTTCCTTTGCTGGGTGGTCGCTATTCGCCGTAGCGGCTGCCCTTTCTTTTTTGTTAATTGTCATGCCATTACCTCCCCTAAAAGTTGCTTTTGTGTATCTCGCAAGTGTTTGATAGTCAATTTCTGCTTTTGCGCGGCAGCTACCTCTGCGGCAACTTCATACAGTTTTCGCGCCGTTCGCAAACTTTCTGTGCAGGCCAGTTTCAGCAAGTAGCCGACGCATTCTTGATTGAGTGCGGGGAACATCGTTTCCATTTCTGCTACAGTGTACTCGTTAAATACTTTCTTTCGGACAACAATGCGCGTCCTGATCTGCTCAAACTCATAGCCACGGCGTGGGGACAGCATTTGACGGTATATCTTATCATTTCCAGATAGGACAATCCCGCAGTGTGCTTCATCGTTGAGGTTTCGGACGGCCTGCAGCGCATCCAGCGAAAGATGATCGGCTTCGTCAATGATAATCAAGCGATTTGTGCCGGACAGCTGCTCCACAAGGGTATTCATCAATGCGGCGCGGCGGGTCGGGGTCTGTCTGCCTATCTTCTTACAGATAAGGCTTAAAATTGCCGTTGCGGTAGTGGTGCAGGCATTCGCCGTAACGAAGATAACTCCTGTATGCGTGTCGGCGTAGTATTTCAGTGCAGTGGTTTTCCCGGCTCCAGCGTCCCCGCTGATTAGGCTGATGTCATTATGCCGGTGCGAATAGTAGCAACAGAACAGGGTTTCCTTGGTGTTATACAGTTCTGGATAGAAAGTCACCCCGGAAACCATGTTTAACCGCTCTTTACTGACTGAAAGATACTGTTCAATGGTTTTGGCCACTTCCTGATTGTCTCCCGGATATGTACCGTTAAGGAATTGGGAGATCACAGAGGTAGAAAGTCCTATTTCCTTGGATAGCTGCCGCTGTGACTTTCCGCTCTGTTCCATAAAGTCGGAGAGGGCTTGTCTGGTAGAATCAAACATTTTTGTACCTCCTACGCATGTTTTTGGTATTCTCTTGATAGAATTGCGCTCACACTTTCCTCCTCCTTGATGCGCCGTCCACGGGTGGAAATGTCGGTATTTCTCAGTATTTCAGCGTTGCGGGCAGCTTGGGGGGTAATTTGCTCTACAATATGCGTATTGTCTGATTCCTGGAATGTTTTTTCCATAAGCTGATTTCTGGAAATAATCTCATGTATATCCATATCCCGTTTTGGCGCATACTTTTTAACAACGGCCCGCGCCGCTTTTTTCTCCTTCGCGGCCCGGATATAATCTTCTTCGCTGGTGTGGCGGAACGGAGTGCGGATTTTGGCTTCTGCCATACAAATAGCATGGTTTTCCATATCGAAAACAGCAATTTTATCAATATTGGCGGGGTCATAGGTGACAATGACGCTTTCTCCCACATGGGACAGCAGTTTTTCATTGAAATAGTTGTTGTTTTTAATGGAAACACCATTTTTGTGGACTACCCGTTCTTCGGAATTGCCGCACAACAAACGCAAAGCGTCAAAATCGCTGATAACGCGCTTTACTTTGAGGTTTTCTTGATATACCTGGTCGGGACTTTTCCGCTGCATATCCCTGCCGCCGTTGGGTGTGCTATTATATTCTGCTATATAGGCGGTAAGTTTGTTGATATATTCTTCCAGCGTCGGGGCAAGCTCCAAGATTTCCTCGTTGCTTGTCTGCATACATTCCGGCCTGACTTTGGCGTTGCAGCCTGTGTAGGTGGAAAAGCGGCGGCTGAACCTGTCTGTAAACGTGCCGAAAAAGCGTTCTACTGTCTTAGCTTGTCCATGATAGGGTTTAGCGTATATCATGCCGATTCCCAGCTGATTCACCAGCGACATAGGATAATCGCGGCTGAATGCTTTAGCACGGTAGTCCTTGCCGTTATCAAAGTAAACTTCTGCCGGAACCCCACATTGCTCCACGCCGATCCGGAAACACTGTTTAACGGCGGTAGCATTGGGAGAAGCATCCCGCACAAGAAAAGAAACAACCCTGTTGGAGCGAGCATCAAAAAATACCGTCAACCACGGTCTGATAGCCCGCCGCCCGTCTGCACTTTTTACGAAGGTATCTACCAGGTGATGATCGCTGAACCAAATATCATTGGAGTCGATATCCAGCTTGCTCCGCTCCATAGAGGGAAGCGCATCCTCAAAGGCCTTGTTTCCTTCACGATAGTACAGAATGGCATACCGCGGGACTTTCCTGATTTTCCGCTCAAAAGCAGATACAGAGGGGATGTCAGGAAACTCTAATTTTGTGATATCATAGCAAAGTTTGATTTTCCGTTTCTGCTGGGTCATATAAAGTGAGTAGAATAGATCCCATGCTTTTTCTGGTATGGTATCCTGGTCACGATTGTGTCCGCCTCGCTGATCTATTAGGGCGGCAATGCCTCCCTGCTTTAACTTGCGCTGCCAACGGAACAGCTTACTTGTGGTAATAGCGTCCTCTGGCGGGTTTTCCTCGTTAAATCTTTGAACATATTCGTCTGGGGAGAGGCCGGAATGTTGGTACTCTTTCACTATCAGTGCCCGGAAGTCTGCGCCTTCACGCTGCTTACCTGAGAATTGCATAATGTCCTGAAATGGTGCCTTTACAAAAATTTCTCCAGAAACTTCCCATGGAATTGTCTCTAAAGCGATTTCCAGCTGCCTACCGCCACGACCAATACCCTCGACATAGCGAAATTGGCATTTACCAGCCTTAACGGCTTTTTTTACTGTACTTTGGTCAATATTGCATAGTTCAGCTATTTTCTTCACCGTAAGCCATGTCAAATGGTATCACCTCCTGTCGAATAGGTCTGGTTTATTCTATGCAAAAAAATTTTTTATCGACTAATATTTCTGAACGTTATTTTGAGCCATTGATGAGCCAGTCTTCATCTGTGTTAAACAAAATACTTATGAGCAGAAGCAATGTTCCAGAAGGTTTTTCTTTATTGTTCTCTATGTTGGTTATATGCGGGCGAGAAATACGCAATTTTGATGCAAATTCCATTTGAGTAAGGCAGTTCTCTTTTCTGATTTGTTTAATACGGTCTCCAAGTGTAGCCATCCCAGTGCAACTCCTTTCAAAATGTTTGAAAGTTTACATTTGATAATGTATAATATTGCTAAGTATGATTACATTATATTGTAATGTAACGAACGTGTCAAGAATAAATGTAATGTAGCTAACATCAGGAGGTAAACCATGGGCACTTTGGGCCACCGGATAAAGGAAATTAGAAGTGAGCAGTCGCTAACACAGCAGCAGTTTGCAGATAGCATCAGTGTATCAAGACCATTTATTAGCCGGGTTGAGGCTGATAAAGAAAATCCATCAGATAGCTTATTGAAACTAATTAGTGCAATATATAATGTAAAATATAATTGGTTAAAAACAGGTACTGGTGAAAAACAAAGTAAACGTCTGCCATATACAGAGTTACAAAATCAGATTCTTAACTCTGAAACATTAGATTTACTTCTAAAAAACGGAAATGAAAAAAACTATTCTTTTTGTCTTTCGGTCTTAATGAGTATTTTACAAAATCCTAAAGTAGAAACTGGGAGTAGGCTTTATTATATGGAGCAAATCAAAATGATCTTAGTTTCTATTGATTATTATTTAAAAAACACTATTGTATCTGACGAATCTTTTAATTATTCGCTACAAGAAGAATTGGAAATGCAAAGTATGTTGCACCGTGAGTTTCTGGCGAACATTCAAACATATATGGAAAATGCAACCCGCTCCAAAAAAGAATGCGGCCTTGATGCTTTACTTGATGAATAATAATTCAATTATTTTGTATATATATTTATCTATATTTTAACACTAAAATGGGGAATGTGCTGCCTGTTAGCCTTCGTTAGCATTCACTTAATCGCTATTGGAAATAGAGCAAAGAAAAAGCCCGCAACCCTCGATTTAAACAGGGTTTGCGGGCTTTTTACATGGAAAAATAGAATTCACTTAGTCGGGGCAAAAATGGAGGTTCACTTGCGTTTTGCGTGCAGTTTTCACTAAGTCAAAAAATCGGTGAATCCGTTGGTATCAGTGGGTTTGACGGCATTTCATCGACTAAGTGAAAACTTACGTTTTTCGTGCCGTACTACAGGAAGGTGGCACAATAAGGTCGTACAGTTCTTCGACGGGAAGTGATAACTATGCAGTGACAGGGAACAAATATGCCAAACTATTCGTAAAAGATGGAGTTATAGAAGGCGGTGTGAGTGTAAACGGGAGCCTAACCTTGACTGGGGGCAAAGTTCAAGCTGCAAGTCCGGTTGGTGTTATAACGTTGGGGGCTTTCGCAAAGTTTGTCATGTCAGGGGGAGAGGTTGCTAATACTGACACAGTAACTGCAATTGCCACTCGGATCTGTGCCGTTTCTGCAAACCAGTTGTCGGATGGTGTTGATGGGGCGCAAGTAAATATAACTGGAGGGAAACTATCCTCCATTAAAGGACCAGCCTTATACCTCTCCAACACATCTTCTGTCGACACCGATGTTCTGATATCGGGGACAGCGATGCTAATCTCAGAAAGTACATCTGCCTTGTATTTTGACAGCAGCACAACAACGAGCGGAGCATCTTGCAGAGTTTCTATCGGTGAAGAAGCAAAACTGAGCGGAAATGCGTACATAATTGAGATTGGTAATTCGGATCGAGCCGAATCTTTTCTTTCTATCAATATAGATGGCGGATATTTTGAATATCCTTCAACTTCGATCCCGTTCGCTCCTAATAGCTCCTATATTACATATCCGGATGGACAGGTTCTTGCTGTAAACCCTGTCAGCCAGGGCGAATTCGCTGGATATTATACATTAGCCAAAACAGAAGATATGACCCAGATAGTTGGCAACCAGGAGTGGGGATATCAGTATTTCGATGACTTGAACACCGCTATTACTGGAGCAGAGGCTATCTACCGACAGGGGAATGGGCAGGGCAAATATGATTCCGTTCTTTGGGATGCTTTTGCGAACGCGTATGAAAATGCCATTCCGATTCTGAGTAACAGGAATGCTAATCAAAACGAGATTAACTACTTTGCAACACAAATTGGAACAACACAAGCTGAAATGATTGCGAATGCAGAAAGCGGAGTGGATATTTCTGATCTTCCAGATGGTGACTATACTGTTGATATTGAAATGTGGAACGCTACCTTTACAGGCCTTTCCATGTCAAATGGTGCAGTGAAAACGTCCGCCCGACTGGAAATAAAAAATGGAGTAGGAACCCTTACCGTTGACTTTCAGCCAATTATGCAGCTGGGCTACTGGGGCTCACTGATTCAATTCTGGGTGTTCGATGGAGACAGTCCGAGTGCGGCGAAAGAAAACATAAATAAAGGATCTGCGGGAGATAAGACAGAAATGTCCTATCCGTCTTACCAATATGTAGATTTTACCCAAGGTACAGTAACAGCAATTGAAGGTTCCCCCGAGGAAATGCCTACATTGGAAAATGAGATCAGACCAGCGGCTGTCACAATCCCTCTTCCATATATGGGTAATTCCGGGGATAGGAACAAAATTTATTGTTATCTCGGCGTGGATATGATGCGCTCTCTTGGAGTGGGAGATCAACCGGCTATTCTCTACATTAAGTACAGCACTTTGGAGGCTGTCTCGGTTCAGGCGACCCTCTCTGTGGATGCAGACGAGATGTCCCTGCTCAAGGCCGGAACCCAGTCCATTGGAGCCAAGGTCGCCGGCGATACCGGTTGGACGCTTTCCTATCAAAGCGGCGATACTGGAATCGCAACAGTTAACGATTCGGGCACAGTTACTGCTGTTGCTCAGGGCGAAACTACCGTAACGGTCACTGCCACGAAGGAAGGCCGTGATGCGCTGACAAAAACTGTGAACGTGAAAGTCGCGGCAGACGGCGCCACCGCTGTTGAGCCCGAGATCAGCGGAGATACCATCACCATCAGCGGAGATACCATTGTGACGAATAGCGATGCCGTGGATGTAGCAGATGCCATTGTGATTGATGCAAGCGGTTCCTCCAGCAGCGGCGTTACGATTTCGTTTGCGCCGGATACGGTGGCAGCTTTGAGGAATTCCGGAAAGGATGTGACTATCCAAACCGGTACAGGCAACATTAAACTGGATGCCGCTCTGCTGCAGGCGATGGAATCTGCAAAGAACGGTCAGGCGGTAGAACTGGGGTTTGATAAAATCTCAATTCCGTCGTTTGAAGAGGACAGCATTGATCGAGGTGATTTTGCAGCCGCATATGAGCTGACCCTCACCAGCCAGGGTGGGAATATTGATTTTAAAAATGGCGCGGCTACCGTCTCTGTGCCTTGGAGTTCTCGATATGGATATGCCTATTATGTGGAAGACGGCGAACTCTTGGATGTCTACACAATGACCGTGAGCAACGGGATGGCAAGCTGGACCACGGATCACTTCTCCACTTGGGCACTAAGTTCCAAGGGTAATTTGATGGAGCAGGTCGGTATCCAGGAAGGCGTTTACAGTGTGCCTATTGTCATCAAACAGGCCAATCAGCCAAGCACCGATTCCATGGCCAATGATGCTACCGGCAGCATGGTGGTTGCGGATGTCACAGATAGCGGCGTCACCTACACTATGTTTTTGAAAGCTCGTGTCGGCACGGAACTGGGCGGCGAGCCTCTGCGCGGCCATTTGCTGAAAATGTGGTATTACGATCCTGATGACACAGATCGTGAAAATCCCATCAGCGCTACTGTTATCCGGACTTATCAGGATAAGGACATGTATGGCGAAATCGACACCTTCCCCAGGGAGGTAGAAGTTTGGCAGGAAGGAGACCCTCAGTCGCAGTATTACATCATGGTTTCCGTTGACGCTATGGGAGCAGACCAATATCAGGATGCCCTGGTCAAACTGGACTGGGACAACGCGCTGGACGATGGTGGCGAGGCTGCCCGCGAGGGATTCGAGGACGAGTATGCTACGGAGCAGGTCATTGACTCCGGGGACAGCGTTTCCCGCAGTGATTTGAAGGATTGGATCGACAACGAGTGCATTCTGCTGGTTCAGGGCAGGGACAGCGATCTGACAGCTTACTTTGATACGGATGCTTTGGAGGATATTTACGGTCAGACCAGCTCCAGTGTCAAGTTTGTCTTGGAGGAACTGAAGAAATCTAAACTTTCCGATGAGCAGCAGGAAGTGGCGGGAGATCGTCCGATTTATCAGCTGAAGATTACTTCCGGAAGCAAAACGATTACCGAAATTGATGACGGCAATGTGGAAGTTACTTTCCCCTATGAGCTGGAAGAGGACGAAGTCAAGGAAGGCCTGCTGATTCAGCTGGTGGATGACGATGGCGACGTCCAGAAAATCAAGTGCTCGTACAGCACAAAGGGCGAGACAGTCAGCTTCGATACAACAAACTTCGGCATTTTTGTGATTGGCTATGATGCCGACCAGATCTGGGAGAACCCCTTCACGGATGTCAAGGAAGAGGATTGGTTCTATGAGGCCGTAAAGTATGTGGTTCAGAAGGGCCTGTTCGCAGGTACCTCTGAAACGACCTTTGAACCGAATCTGACCATGACCCGGTCCATGCTGGTTACGGTCCTGTATCGTTTGGCCGGTTCCCCCGAGGTAGAAGGAAGCAGCAAATTCTCGGACGTTGCGCCTAATGCCTACTACACCGATGCCGTGATCTGGGCAACACAAAATAGGATCGTCGGCGGCTATGATAATGGGCAATTTGGCACAAATGATCCGGTCAGCCGGGAGCAAATGGCAACGATTCTGTATCGCTACGCACAGCATATGGAATACGATGTCAGCCTTGTCAAGGGGTTGAATGACTACACTGACAGCAATCAGGTATCCAGCTACGCCGTCCGTGCCATGCAGTGGGCGGTGGCAAATGGGATCATCAATGGAACCAGCAGCACCACGCTGTCCCCGCAGGGCAGCGCCACCCGTTCTCAGGTGGCTGTGATCCTGATGCGCTTTGATGAAGAGATCGCTGTTCCCGCTGAGCAGCAGAAGGAGGAGGGCACAAAGACAAAATAACGACACGGAAAGCCGAACTGTTTGGCTGAATTCAGCAACGGGAGCTGCCCGATAGGGGAGGGGTATCTGGATGCCCGCCTGCGCATCGACTGGGATCAGGTGTCCACCACCTCTCTGACCCAGATCCAGCCGGACAATACCATGAGCAGTGGCGAGGTTGAAAATGTGGACTGCACGGATGCTGCCACCGGCGTCCGCCTGGTGACTGACAGCACCAAGGTGGCCACTACGACCCAGTTCAAGGTGGAGCAGGTGACCTCTGGTTCGGATTATACCCTTGCTAAGAAAGCCCTCACCGGCGTCTCCGGCAGTTTTACCCTTTATAAAGTTTCTCTGGTGACCGAAAACGGCACCCAGACCGATCCGTTCGGTGCAATCACCCTGTATTTCCCGTACAGTGATGTGAGTTCCATGTACCGCATCAATGATACCGGCACAAAAACCGTCCTCCGGGGTACGGAAGGTGACGAGGGTTATGAGATCATGACCACAAAGATTGGCCTCTTTGCTATTTTCGGCGGCACCAAGATGGAAATTACGGTCAAGCCCGACACCGGGAATGGCGATGACACGCCCACCACGGATGTCGCTTCTGCCTTTACTGATATTTCCGGTCATTGGGCGGAGGAGTATATCATCCGCGCCACGAACCAGGGATTGTTCAGCGGGACCAGTTCTACCACCTTCAGCCCTGACACCTCCATGACAGCCGGGATGGTGATTACGGTCCTCTACCGCATGGCGGGTTCTCCTGCCACCACGCTGCCGGACTCCATGGAGAATGTGGCTGTGGGCTCCTGGTATGAGATTGCCTGCGCCTGGGGCTATAACAACGGCATTATTGGCGGATACAAGACTTTCTACCCTGATCAGGCTGTGAGCCGTCAAGAGTTTGCCACTATGCTGTATAACTTCTATAAGCTGAGCAAGACTCCTGGTTCCGGAGCGGATCTGTCCAAGTATACGGATGTCAGCACCGTGGCCTCCTGGGCAAAGGATGCTATGGCTTGGGCCAATGCGGCTGGGATCATCAGCGGTACCAGCTCCACCACGCTCTCTCCTGAGGTGGGCGCCAGCCGCTCTCAGATTGCTACCATGCTCTGCCGCTACCTGGATTACGCAGGCTGATTTCTAAGATCGGGTGGGAGTTGGCAGGAGGCCTGAAATAGAGCTTCCTGCCACCCACCCTGTCTGCGTACATAGGAGGAGCTGTAGATGACAAATCGACAAGAAGAATATTTGCTTTTGTTTGCAGTACGCAGCAGCAGTGGAGGTTGTATCGCAAATGCATCAGAAGAGTTTGGAGTGTCTAAGGCAACCGCCTCCCATCTGAGCACTGCGCTGGAAGAGTTGGGCATGATCCGCAAGAGTGATTATGGAAGAATCGAACTTACGGAACTTGGCTACGCTCAAATCATGGAAAAGCTGAATCGTGCAAAAGAGTTAGAAACCTGGATGGTCTCCGGATTAGGGCTTGCTCCGAATCTTGCTGAGCACGAGGCACGGCGCATGGTAGTTACATTAAAGCCGGAAACAGTGGAGGCAATTATTAGAGATTGGGAGCAGCCCAAACAAGCCCAGGCGTTGGTTCAGGATGATTTCTTTTCTCACCTTACATATGGCGTCTATCAGCTTCCTTTCCATGTATGGAAAAAGGATAGCAATGAGCCGTCCATGGGTGATCAAGGATTTAGGAAACCGGCCATCTTGGTTTGTCAGGAAGACGGATGCTCAGTATTCCTGTTTCCGCGCAGCTTTCAGTACCGCCTATCAACGGTTAAAGCTCGCCGACATACAGGTGTGCTGGAGCGACTCTGGTATTCGCTTTCCGGAGTATGGCATGAGTCGCCGGAGGAAGAGAGCGGAAGCCGCATGATCCCCGGAGAAGCACTGGTGTGTGAGCGCGGACTGGATGGCCACATTGCAAAGGTCCGCATCCGGGTCAGAGCACGAGTCCCTGTTTTCAGAATGCCGGAGAGTGAGGCGGATTTAGTGTTTTTGCTGGATCAGTTGAAGCTGTGCAATGAATCCGCTTCCACGATGGTATAACACAATGATTGGAGTTATGAACATGTTGAGACGAAGGATATTCTCATTGGTATTGTGCCTGGGCCTGATGACCGGTTTGTTGTCCGTCAGCGCTTCTGCAGCAGAGGTCAAAAGCGGTGTCTATACCGCCAGCATGGTCACCACCTATTATAATCCGGATACTGGAAATGTGGATGATGGTGGAACTGCCAATGCTGCGCTGGGCGAGGGCATGTGTCGCTCAGCGACCGATGAAACCTGCCTTGTCGAGGTTGATGGCGATGATATTTGGATCACTGTCCGCTTGTTGCTTCAGAGCAACTGTAGTAATGTTGCTCTCTATTCCCGCAGTGGATATGACAGTTACTCGCAGGTCAGTTATGACATCATGTCTGAAGATGCCGCGAATGACTCGATTGATTATCGGATCAAGGTCAGTGATGTGGGGCAAAAGCTGAAATGCACCATGTATGTTTCTCCCATGGGGCGTGATGTGCTGTGGTACTTATATGTAGACACCGCTTCCTTGACTGCCGGCAGCGGCGACTTTGTGGTGAGCATCGACCCCAGTGCGGAGCCGGAGACATCCGCACCGGAGCAAAACGTCGGGACTTCCACTCCCTCCACCCAGGCACCTTCTACCCCTGCGGCATCCACGACTCCTTCCGTGCCCTCTGCTCAGGAACCGGAGGAAACACCTGGAAACAGCGCAGATCCTGTGCAGTCGGAGGAACCTGTGGAGAGCACACTTCCGGAGGAGACAGATATGGTGGAGCCCACTGAAACCCCAGAAACACCCGATACAACTGAAAAGGACTCGGAGAGCAGTCAGACTCCTGAGCAGAATAACGCTGAGACCGGCAGCACCGTTGAGCAGGAGTCGGCTTCTGCGGGTATGTCCGGCGGAGTGATTGCAGCAATTGTGGTCGTGGCAGCTATCGTTGTGGGCGCAGTGATTTACTTTGTAAAGAGGAAGAAATAAAGATGAAGCACCGTTTTTTGAATCGGCTGTTGGCAGGCGGGTTGGCCTGTGCAATGGCGCTTTCTCTCACAGCCTGTGTGGACCAGCACCCGGAGGAGAGCTCAAATACCGGGAATGGTGAGACGACTGGAGAGAGCCGTATCGTGGCCACCTCCAACGCCACCCTCCAGATCTGCGACCGGCTGGGGCTGGACTTGGTTGCCATCCCCACCACCACCGGCGAGGTGCCGGAGCGCTATCAGGGGCTGCCCGAAATCGGCACTGCCATGGCTCCCGATGCCGAACAGATTGCCCTTCTGGATCCCACGGATGTGATTGGGCCGGATACACTGAAAGAAAATATTGAGCCGACCTACCAGGCGGCAGGCGTTCCCTACACCTGGATTGATCTGCAAAATGTTCAGGGTATGTACGACAGCATTGCCATGCTTGGAGAAAAGTACGGAAAAGAAGCCGAGGCTGAGGCCCTGATCTCAGAATACGAAGAGACCATGGCAGAGTTTGAGTCATCCATCGCCGGGAAGGAGCATCCCACGGTGCTGGTACTGATGGGGCTGCCCGGGGCCTATATCGAGTGTACCCCTAACTCCTATGTGGGCTCTTTGGTGGAGTTGGCCGGCGCCACCAGCGTGGTTCAGGTGGAAGATGAGATGAATTTTGTCTCATGGAACACGGAGGAGCTTTTGGAACTGGATCCCGATGTGATCCTGCTGACTGCCCACGGCCTTCCTGATCTGGCCATGGAAATGTTTGCGGAGGAATTTACCACCAACGACATCTGGAAACATTTCCGGGCCGTGCAGGAGGGGAGGGTCTATCAGCTGGACTACAACACCTTTGGCATGAGCTGTACCTTTGACTGGCCGGAGGCCCTGGAGATCCTGAAGGAGATCCTCTATGACGGTACCTATGAAGCCTATGATGCGGAGGCGGCTTATGCGGAAAGCGGTACATAAGGATGCTCTGAAGGGCCTTGTGGGCTGCCTGGTTCTGGCGCTACTGATTTTTATCCTTGCGCTGATTGCTATGAAGATGGGTAGTATTACCATTACCTACCGGGAACTCTTTGAGGGGCTGTTCGTGGCCTATGACAAACGGGTGGCCACGATCTATGACCTGCGGTTTCCTCGGATCATCGTAGCCTTGCTGGGAGGTGCGGCCCTGTCCTGCTCCGGTTTGCTGTTCCAGGCGGTGCTGAAGAACCCTCTGGCTGACCCGGGAATCATCGGTATTTCCGGCGGCGCATCTCTGGCAGCATCCGTCATCTCGGGCCTTTTTCCCGTCCTCTATTTCTCTGTACCCCTCTTCGCTTTTCTCGGCGGGCTTCTTGCCTTTGTGCTGATCTACTCTCTCTCCTGGAAGGGGAGCCTGGACCCGGTGCGCATCATCCTCATCGGCATTGCTGTGGCGGCGGTGTTCACCGGACTGGAATCGGTGCTGGGAGGGCTGACGGACCGCACTGGTGTGTCCGTGTCCGTCAGTGGACTTGCCCAGCTGGTATGGTCGGATGTTGCAATGATGGCGGTGTATTCCATTGTCGGACTGGTCCTGGCGCTGGTGCTGTCTCCGGTCTGCAATCTGCTGGCGTTGGACGACAAAACGGTTCGTGGTCTGGGAGTCAATGTGGATCTGGTCCGCTTTGTGATCTCTGTGGCGGCGGTGCTGCTGGTTTCCGGCGTCACCGCTGTGATTGGTGTGGTTGGCTTTTTGGCCCTGATTGTGCCGCATATGGCACGGCGGATCGTAGGCTCCGACCACCGTATTCTGGTGCCCTTCTGTATCTTGCTGGGCGGTTTTGTGCTGTTGCTGGCGGACACTGTGGGCCGGTGCATTGCACCGCCCAATGAAATCGCTGCGTCCGTCATTATGAGCATCGTGGGCGGCCCATTCTTTATCATTCTGTTGAAGCGAGGTGACCGGCATGGTAAGCGTTGAGCATCTTACCTTTCATTATGACAACGATCCGCCCGTTCTGCGGGATTTGTCACTGACCATCCGGAGCGGAGCCATTACCACGCTGATGGGAGCCAACGGCTGCGGAAAATCCACCCTGCTCCAGATCCTCACAAAAAATCTGAAGCCGGACAGCGGGACAATTCGTTTCGATCAAGCGGAGCTTTCCGCCATCTCGCTCAAAGAATTTGCCAGGAGAGCTGCCATCGTCCACCAAAAGAACACAGCACCCGATGATCTGACTGTGGAGCGGCTGGTGGCCTATGGCCGCCTGCCGTACAGCTCGATTTTTAAGGCAGGGCTGGACCAGGAGAATCAGGCTCAGGTAGAACGGGCTCTGGCGCTTACCGACCTGACGGAGCTTCGGGACCGACGGGTGGGCGCACTGTCCGGTGGTCAGCGGCAGCGTGCTTTTATCGCCATGGCGCTGGCACAGAATACGAAGCTACTATTCCTGGACGAGCCCACTACTTTTCTGGATGTCCGCTATCAGGTGGAGATTCTGCGCCTGGTGGAGCGGCTGAACAAAGAGGAAGGGATCACCATTGTTATGGTGCTCCACGATATCAACCAGGCGCTGTCCTATTCGGACGAGGTGATCGGACTGCTGGACGGTCAGGTATCCATTCAGGGGCCTCCGGAAGAGGTCATTACTTCCGAGAGTATTCAAACTCTGTATGGCATTGATTTGCCGGTGATCCGGGCGGATGGCCGGCTGTGTGTCATGGCAGTGTAGCGAGGGGAATCAATTTCATGAAAATCATGCTTATTATTCTGGGCTTTTTGGCCCTTGGTCTGGGCGCCGTAGGACTTGTGATTCCTGTCCTGCCCACCACACCCTTCTTGCTGGTATCCACTTTTTGCTTTGCCAGAAGTTCGGAGCGGCTGAACACTTGGTTTAAGGGGACGAAGCTTTACAAAAATAATCTGGAGACATTTGTTCGGGGCCAGGGAATGACCTGGAAAGCAAAGCTGCGCATCATGGGCACCGTGACCGTCATTATGGCAATCGCTTTTATCGCCATGCAGAACGTTCTTATTGGTCGGATCTGCCTTGCTGTGGTTTGGATTGCCCACGTCATTGCCTTTTGCTTTATTATCAAGACCTGCCCGTCCAAGCACGGTAAGTCCGGTGAGGTGACGTGATATGATGATCAATAAGCGTCTCATTGCCATGGTACCCGAGGTGAAACCGTTTATTTTCAAAAAAGTGGTGACCAGTTGGGTTTCGCTGCTGGCAGGTATCGTTCTCTGGTTCACCGTGGCCAAGACGCTGGAACAGGTTCTGGAGGAAGGGGCGGTTGCACAGGGCACCGGGACTGCGTTTCTTGTCGCCGGGGGATGCATCGTGATCCGCTTTTTCCTTACTCGTTTGTCGGCCGGATACACCCACCAGGCGGCAGCCTGTGTCAAGGCAAGACTTCGACCGGCCATTTATGATAAGCTGCGCAGGCTGGGCAGCAGCTACACAGACCAATTCCCAACAGCGGAAGCAGTTCAGCTGGCGGGTGAAGGCGTGGAACAGCTGGAGACCTACTTTGGAAATTATCTGCCCCAGTTTTTTTATGCAATGTTGGCACCCCTAACGCTTCTAATCGTGTTCCTGCCCCTCTCGCCTCTGACGGCGGCGGTCTTGTTTCTCTGTGTGCCTTTGATTCCTGCGGCTATCATTGCCGTCCAGCGAGTGGCAAAGCGCCTGTTGGGGAAATATTGGGACGCCTATGCCAATCTGGGGGACAGTTTTCTGGAGAATATTCAGGGGCTGACCACTTTGAAGGTTTATGGCGCGGACCAGGCCCGGCATAAGGCGATGAATGAGGAAGCGGAACATTTCCGCAAGGTTACCATGAAGGTGCTGACCATGCAGCTCAATTCCGTAACCATCATGGATCTGGTGGCCTATGGCGGGACAGCCCTGGGAAGTATTCTTTCGGGGCGTGCATTCCTGCTGGGTCAGGTCTCTTTTGCCGGAGCTGTAGCCATGATCCTGCTGGCCAGTGAATTCTTCCTTGCCATGCGGGCGCTGGGCAGTTTTTTTCATGTGGCCATGAACGGCATGGCTGCCAGCGAGCGGATGTTTCGGCTTCTGGATCTGACGGAACCGGAGGAAGGGGGTAAAACGCTGGAGAACGGCCCCATCTCAATTCAGGAACTCTCGTTCTCCTATGACGGCAGGAAGGATGCCCTTTCCGGGCTGGAATGCACCATCCCTCAGGGTGGCTTTTTCGCCGTGTCCGGCCGGAGCGGCTGTGGAAAGTCTACGCTTGCCGCTGTCATCAGCGGCGCACAGACCCATTACCGGGGCAGTGTTCAAATCGGCGGTACCGAACTGCGGGAGGGATCCGCGGAGAGCCTGCGAAGCCTGATCACAGTGGTGTCCTTTAATAGCTATATCTTTGGCGGTTCGGTACGCAGTACGCTCCTGGAAGGACGGCCGGACGCCGACGAGTCGGCGCTGCAGGAGGTGCTGCGCCGGGTCAATCTGCTGGATTTCGTGCAGTCCCAGGGCGGTCTGGATATGCCCCTGATGGAACGGGCGTCCAACCTATCGGGCGGGCAGCGGCAGCGTCTTGCTTTGGCCCGCGCTTTACTCAAGGACAGCCCGATTTATATCTTTGATGAAGCCACAAGTAACATTGATGCAGAGAGCGAAGAGGACATCATGGGTGTGATCCGTTCCCTCAAAGGGCGGCACACGGTTCTGGTCATCTCTCACCGGCTTGCCAATGTGACGGACGCAGATAAGATCTTGTATCTGGAACATGGCCGGCTGTGTGAAAGCGGGTCCCATAACGCACTGATGAAGACGGGCGGAGGCTATGCCGCCCTGTTCCGGGCACAGCAGGAACTGGAGCATCCGGGTGGAAAGGAGGGGGCGGAATGCGAAGAAACGGCATAAAGATCATGTGGGGTCTGCTGGGGCTGCTGCGGCCTCTGGCCCATGTCATGGTATTCTGCGTTGCGCTTGGTACACTTGGCTTTTTCTGTGCCATTTCCATCACGGTTCTGGCGGTGAATCTGCTGCTCACTGCCATGGAACTTTCCCCCTGGAGCCTCACCTTTGCTGCCGGTGGCGCAATTATGGCTGTGTGCGCCGTGGCCCGGGCATTGCTTCGTTATGGAGAACAGACCTGCGGACACTACATCGCATTCAAACTGCTGGCGGTCATCCGGGACAAGGTATTTGCCGCCCTGCGGCGTCTGGCTCCGGCAAAGCTGGAGGGCAAGGGACGGGGTGACCTGATCTCTCTGATCACCAGTGATATTGAGCTTCTGGAGGTCTTTTACGCCCATACCATTGCCCCCGTCTGTATTGCCGTGCTGGTCTCTCTTTCCATGACGGTTTTGATCGGCAGCTTCCATCCTTTGCTGGGCCTGCTGGCTGGCATCTCCTATCTGCTGGTGGGCTGTGTTATTCCCTTGGCTACCTCCCGTATCGGACGGAGGCAGGGCATGGAGGTTCGAAATCAGCTGGGTGAGCTGAACAGCTATGTGCTGGAAAGTCTGCGTGGTCTGCGTGAGAGTCTTCAGTACGCACAAGATGGAGCCAGGGCACATGAGATGGAGCGGAAAACCGAGCAGCTCAACCAACTGCAAAAGCAGCTCAAACGGCACGAGGCTGCAGCGTCCTCCTGGTCCGGTGGGGCGGTTATGGCGCTGACTTTGGCGATGCTGGGCATGGGAATGGTGTTGAATGTATCGTTCCCCGTACTTCTGTTGACCACAGTAATGCTCTCGTCATCCTTTGGACCTGTACTGGCGCTGGCAAATCTCTCCGCCACCATGGATCAGACGCTGGCTTCCGGGGAACGAGTGCTGGCGCTTCTGGAAGAAAAGCCGGAGACGGAGGAGGTGCTGACCGGCCAATGCCCGGACTTCTCCGGAGCGGAGGTAAAGCGTCTCACATTTTCCTATGGCTCTGAGGAGATCCTTCACGATCTCTCCGCTCAGTTTCCCAAGGGAAAGATCATTGCCGTCACAGGAAAGAGCGGTTCCGGGAAATCCACCCTGCTCAAACTGCTGATGCGCTTCTGGTCTGCGCCGGCGGAAAGCGTTTTGATCTCCGATACGGATGTAGGTAAGATCCCCACCCAACACCTGCGGCATTTGGAAAGCTATATGATCCAGGACACCGACCTCTTTCATGACAGCATCGCGGATAACATCCGTATCGGGAAACTGGATGCTACCCAGGCGGAGATCGAAGCGGCAGCCCGGAAGGCAGCCCTCCACGACTTTATTCTCACATTGCCCCAGGGCTATGATACGCCGGTGGGCGAGTTGGGCGATACCCTCTCTGGCGGTGAACGGCAGCGGATCGGCCTGGCCCGAGCCTTTCTTCATGAGGCACCCTTTTTGCTGCTGGACGAACCCACCAGCAACTTGGACAGCCTCAATGAAGGAATTATTTTACAGGCTTTGTGTGAGGAACAGGATGATAGGACAGTGATTCTGGTCTCCCACCGACATTCAACGCTTTCAATTGCCCACAAAACCTACACTGTGGATTATGGGCGGCTTTGTTAGCATATGACACGCGATTGCGACCCTGTGGGACGGTGGTTTTCTGGACATAAATGAGAGATATTACCTGCATTTTATAGATACAAGACGATAGACTGCCGAGGCCACTTATGAAAACAATTGCTTTTTTACGGGGATACTTGGGGCAGTTGGTGCGGATCCTATCACCGCCGAGTGGGATGCCTGCCGGATTGAGCATATGATCAGTGAGGAGTCCTTTGAGCATCTGAAAATGGTTTATATACTTAACGAGAAAGCGGTGATATCATCGGACGAGTCATAATTTTGGAGCTACACGAAAGAGATACGGAAGTTTTGGAGCAGATTCTGGCTATCCTCAAAAACCACCCTGAGATAAAAAAATTCGAGGTCGGCGAGGAACCGATGGTGTCGCTCCCTGGTCTTGAGATCTTTCCAAGCAAGCGGAAGGTGTTTCGGGATCGCCAGGAGATTCAGCTTACCGCAAAAGAATATCGGATTCTCCTGCTGCTGGCCGCCAACAAAGGCCGTGTGCTGACCTACGCACAGATTTACGAACAGGTCTGGGGCGATTTCACTACAGGAAACGAAAACAATACGATAGGTTTTCATATCTGTAACTTACGCGAGAAACTATACCGGGCTAATCCAGATGCCCCGTTCTACATTCGCTCTGTGCGGGAGGTAGGCTACTGTCTGGATATCGATGAACCATAATTCTACCACCAGCCCCTTTACCATGTTAACTATTCTCTGTATTAAGTTTTTCGATAGAGTGGGTTCTTCTGGGGGGACCATAATGAACCCACCCTGGGTCCAGCATCAGGGCACATGAGTCACTTGGCGGCCCATTATAAAAAGTGAAAGTGGTTTGTATCACGAGATGACATTAAGGTCAAAAGGGGGTGTGACACAATACTTCAGGTTTGATATAATGTA